>JACCDY010023030.1_pt1 | contig 51182 bp, 26 predicted proteins | sample 7446391 | NCBI WGS metagenome assembly JACCDY01 (sample SAMN15323451, study PRJNA562643) | freshwater metagenome | isolation source: river surface water | place: USA:Blue River Watershed | collected 2017-08-18
CGACCACCCAGAGCAGCACCGAACCACCACCCAAAGCGGCTGCCGTGACGACCACGGACTTCAAATGCCTGCTGCTCTTCGCCAACACCAGCGACTACACGGTGAACGCCACCAAGAAGACCACGAGTGAAAACTACCTCTTCGGCACCGGCGGCAATGTGAGCGAGGCGTTCTACGACTCGACCTACGGGTATTACCGGCTGGTTCAGGGGGATTCGGTGATTCTGGATCTCACCACGACCACCGCCGCTGGCACGGACTCCGACACGATGCGCACCCTGATGCACAACAAGGCCTTGGCCTTGGGTTATGACCCGGTCACCGGCACTTCGAAAACCTACCAGCGCGTCTTCTTCTTCATGCCCAACGGCGTCACAGAAGGCGGAAGCACCAGTTGGACGGCCTGGGCCTACATCGACGGCATTGGCGGCTCATGGTGCCACTCGGTCTACAGCTACGGCTGGTCCGGAGCCTTCTTCGACGGCCATGCCCACGAGAACAGCCACAACTGCGGCTTCCAGCATTCCAGCGAGGGCACTCAAGAATACGGCGACGAAACCTGCGTCATGGGCTTCTCGCACTCCAGTTCCAGCAAGACTGCCATCGCCACGCTCAATCCGGCGAAGAAGGCCCAACTGGGCGTGTTCAACGGCTATCCCGGATCCAAGGTCGATCTTTCCATCGACAGCACTTTGGACCTCTACCCGCTGGCACTCAGCCCGGCCACCCAGGCGGGCGTGCGCTGCGTCACCTTCGCGGGCAAAACCTATTACATCGCCTACATGCGCGACCTCGCGCCCTACGGCAAGATCTGGAGCAATGACTCCGGCAAGGTCGACAAGGTCGTCGTCTACAGTTGCGCGAATTTCTCCAGCGCCTCCTTCATCACCACCTCCATCGCCGAGGGCGGCAGTTACAATGCAGGCGATGTGAACATCAAGTTCGAGCGCTACGGCAATGCCGCCAAGGACTACGCCACCGTCAGCTTCAACCTCGCTGACGGCAACACCAAGCCCGTCGCCAACACCCAGTCGCAGGTCACTCCGGTCAATGTGCCCAAGACCATCACCCTGACCGGTAGTGATGCGGATCCCGGCAATGTCCTCACCTACGAAGTGGTGGCCGACCCCGCCTACGGCACGCTCACCGGAACGGCCCCGTTCCTGACCTACACCCCGAACAACAATTACGCCGGAGCCGACAGCTTCGTCTTCAGCGTCAATGACGGCAAGATCAGCTCCTTCGCAACCGTGAGCCTCACGGTCACGGCCGACAATTTCGCGCCCGTCGCCGACAACCAGTCGGTGGATGTCGCCTTCAACACCTCACAACCGATCACCCTCACGGCCACGGATACGAACAATGACCCGCTGGCGTATTCGATCGTGTCGGGCCCGAGCCATGGCTCGCTGGCTTTGGTTTCCGGCGCCAACTACACCTACACCCCGAACCAGAGTTTCTCGGGCAGTGATAGTTTCACCTTCAAGGTGAACGACACCAAGGTCGACTCCAACACGGCCACGGTGACCCTCAACGTGGGCGCTCCCCAGATCGCGCCACCCGTCAACACCTTCGGCAACGGCACCGTGATTATCCCGACCACGGCGTCGGGCGGCGCCGGCACTGTCGAAAACCTGCAGGTGGATGACGACACCGTCTACACGGTGGCGAAAAGCGGCACCCTGACGGCCAGCGCCTTCACCAACTACCCGGACACGGTCACCTCGGCCTATCTGTTCGTCCAGTATTCGGTCGAATCCGGCTACAACGGCACCAATCCGATCAAGGTCAACGGCAACAACACCACCATCGTGCCCGCCGCCGGCGACTACGGCCGCTGGGGATATGTCGAGATCACGGGCAGCCCATTCAATGTCAACGACTCGACGAAGATCCAAAATGTGTCGGTCACCTTCACCAACAATCACAGCGGGGCTGGGAAATCGGTGTACTTCGACTGCGTCTTCGTGGTGGTCAATCCCACCTCACCCATTCCCATTCACCCGACCTGGGTCGAGGACTTCAACGGCACCGGCGCAGCCAATCCCTTGGTCTGGAACTATGAGCTCGGTTACCAGCGCAACAACGAGCTACAGTACTACATGCAGGGCACCTCCAACGGCTGGCAGGAAAACGGCAACTTCGTCATCGAAGGCCGCAAGGAGTCGATCAACGGCTACGCCTACACCTCCGCCAGTATCGTCACCACCGGCAAGTATTACTGGCATTACGGCCGGGCGCAGATCCGCGCCCAGATTCCCGCCAAGGCCGGCATGTGGCCCGCGATCTGGGGCACCGGGAAAACCGGGGAATGGCCCTACAACGGCGAGGTCGATATCCTGGAATACTATCAGAACAAGATCCTCGCCAACTGCGCGGTCGGCAACGGCACGCGGTGGACCGCCAAGTGGGACACCGCCAACCGCAGCATCGCTTCGTTGACCGCCGTGGAACCGAATTGGAAAACGCAGTGGCACGTCTGGACCATGCAGTGGGACGACCTCAACGTCCGGCTCTATTGCGACAACATCCTGATCAACACGATCCCCCAGACGTGGCTCAAGAACACCGACGGCTACACCTCCTCCTGGGGGCCGCAGTATCCCTTCATCACCAACGGCATGAGTTGCTGGCTCAACCTGGCCATGGGCGGCGCGGGCGGCGACCCCACGGCAACCATGAATAGCGGGCCGCAGCGCTATCTCATCGACTACTGGAAGATCTGGGAAGGGGCGACCGACAACGTGGCCCCCACCAACATCGCACTGGACTACAACGAGGTGCTCGACGGCGCGGCCGCAGGCGCGGTGGTGGGCAACCTGACGGCGACCGATGCCGACCCGGCCGAAGTGCACAAATTCACGTTGGTGGCAGGAACCGGCGACACCCATAACAGCCAGTTCACCATTCCCGAATTCATTTCGGACAACACCCTGGCCGGCGTGCTCAAGACCGCGGTGGTGTTCAACGCCACCGACGGCCCGACCCGCAGCATCCGGGTGCGCGTCACCGACATCGAGGGCGCCACCTATGAAAAGGTGTTCACGATCCAGGTGATCTCGCTGGGCAAGCGCGTGTATTACAACGGTAACGGCAGCACCGCAGGCAATGTGCCGGCGGACAGCACCCCCTACGAGTCCGGGGCCACCGTGACGGTGCTCGGCAACACCGGAGGCTTGGTCAAAACCGGGCATACCTTCATCGGTTGGAACACCGCAGCCAATGGCAGCGGCACACCCTACGCGCCCGGCGCCACCTTTGCCATCACGGACAATGTCACGCTCTATGCCCAATGGGCACCGAGCAACTACACGGTGACCTTCGATCCCAATGGCGGCGGCACGCCAAGCCCGACGAACAAGTCGGTCACCTTTGGCTCGACCTACGGCACCTTGGCCACCATCAGTCGCTCCGGTTACAGCTTCAACGGTTGGTTCACCGCCACCTCCGGCGGCACGCAGGTGACGAGCGCCAGCACAGTCACCATCACCGCCAACCAGACGCTCTACGCCCAGTGGACTCTGATCCCCTTGAGCGTGGTCACCGATGTCACGGCCCTGAATGTCGCCGAAGGCAACACCGCGACCTTCCAGGTGAAACTCTCCAACCAGCCTGCGGGCACCACCACCGTCACCGTCGCGCGCAGCGCAGGGGACACCGACATCAGCGTCCAGTCCGGTGGCAGCCTGAGTTTCACGACCGCCAACTGGAACACCTATCAGACAGTCACGCTCGCCGCGGCAACGGATGCCGACGCCATCGACGGCACGGCGACCATCACCTGCACGCCGAGCGACGGAGCCTATAGTTCTGCGGCGCTCACCGCCACCGAGGTCGACACGCAAACCACCCTGACGGTCACCAATGGCGGCAACGGCGGCACCAGCCCGTCGGGCGCAATCGTTGTCACCAAAGGCGTGTCCACGGCAATCACCGCCACACCCAACGTCGGCTGTGATTTCGTGAATTGGACGGTGCCTAGCGGATCCGCCACCATTGGCAATGCGAATGCCGCCTCGACCACGGTCACCATCAACAGCCCGGCCACCATCCAGGCGAATTTCGCGATCCGCCAATACACGCTCACCTACACCGCAGGCACCGGTGGCACCATCAGTGGCACCTCACCACAGACGATCAACCACGGCGGCAACGGCAGTCTGGTCACCGCAGTGGCCAATGCCGGCTACACCTTCGTGAAGTGGAGCGACAACCTGGTCACTGCCGCCCGCACCGACACCAACATCACCGCCAACCTATCGGTCGCCGCCGAATTCTCGGCCAACACCTATGACGTGACCTTCGACGCCAATGGTGGCACCGCCGCGGTTCCCAGCGGCAAACAAGTCACCTTCGACGCCGCCTACGGCACTCTGGCGACCACCAACCGCAGCGGCTACAGCTTCAACGGCTGGTTCACCGCTGCTAGCGGCGGCACCCAGGTGAGCGAGCTCACCACCGTGAGCACCGCAGCCAACCACACGCTCTATGCCCAATGGACGGCAGACACCTACACGGTCACCTACCTCGGCAACGGCAACACCACCGGCGCGACACCAGCGGATCAGGACAAGGTGCATGACATCGCCCTGACCCTCGCCACCAACAGCGGCAACCTGACGAAAACCGGCTACAGCTTCGCCGGTTGGAACACCGCCGCCGCCGGCAACGGCACGGATTACGCCGCCGGTGCCAGTTACACCGCCAACGCCGCGCTCACGCTCTACGCGAAGTGGGTGCCCGGATCCGACGGCACTTGGGCACAAACCACGGCGGGGCCCTTTGACTGGGGCACGGCCGCCAACTGGAGCGGCAATATCGTCGCCTCCGGCGCCGACCGCACCGCATCCTTCACGCCGGACATCACCGCCGCCCAAGTGGTCAACCTGGACGCTCCCCGCACGATCGGAAACATCACCTTCACGGACACGACCAATAACAACAACAACCTCACGATCTCCGGAGCCAACGCCCTCACGCTGTCGCGTTCCTCCGGCGTGCCCACGATTGATGTCACGCAATCCAATCGCACGCTCACCATCTCCAGTGAGATCGCCGGCGCCGACGGCCTGCAGAAAAATGGGGCCGGCAAACTGGTCCTCAGCGGCATCAACACCTACACGGGAGGCACCGTCATGAACCAAGGCGAAATCGCCGGCCTCACCGTCAACTCCTTGGGATCAGGGGACATCACCTTCACCGGCAACGCCACTTTGTCGCCCGCCTACGGTGCATTTCCCGTCCTAAGCAACAGTGTGGCGGTGAACCCAGGCATCACTGCCACATTCTTCACAACCAACCAGTATTATGGCCAGTCCTTCCAAGGCATACTCAGCGGAAGCGGAACCGTCAGCGTGACGATGAACAAACCGGCAAACACCTTGCCGAATGTCGGCTTTGTCAACAGCTCGAACACGTTCACCGGACCCTTGACGGCAACCGGCCAGGGCACCGTTCGTGTCAACAGCTTTGCGGACAGCACGAATGAAATCAGTCTTGGCGTGAATTCGACTTTCGAGCTTGGCGATGGCACGGCCTCCTCCCTCACATTCCTCAATCGCCCGCTCATGCTGACTGGAGCTGCCGGGACCTCGGCGATCAGCAACGTCCATGCCAGCGCCACCAAGATCATTTCCTTCTCACAGGATCTGGGCTACACCTCGGTGACCGGCAACAAGACGCTTCAGTTGGCTGGCACCAATGCAGGCGCCAATGTCTTCGCCGGCAATTTGGCCGACCCGGCGGGATATGCGCTGGCCATCTCCAAAACCGGGGGAGGCATCTGGGCCCTCAGCGGCAACAACACCTACAGCGGCATCACTGACCTCGCGGCCACGGGCACCACCGGTTGCCTGATCTTCCAAGGCAGTCAGTCGTTGTCACCCAACACCACCATCGCCTTCAACCAGAACTCGTCGTATGTCCAGTCCGTCCGCTTCCTGGATGATGGCGAGGGCACGATCAGCTTCGAACGCCCGATCACCTTTGCCGGTGCCAACGCCAACCAGAAACTGGGCATCTTTGTCGGCAACAACCATACCGACAATGGCGGCAACAACGCGTCATCCATCACGACCGAAAGCACCATCAAGGTCGGGACCATCACCATCACTCCGACCAACACCGGGGTGAACAGCACATCCGTCAACGTTACCGGCGCCAACGGCTACCGCCTGTCCACCGGGCAGATCATCCTCAGCAACGGCTCCTACAAGACATCCGGGACATACATCACCAAGCTCAGCCCCACCACCGCCCCGCTGACCGTCGCCAGCATCGTGATGGCCGATGGCAACAACGGCCTGGTCGCCACGACATTGGAGCTCACCGGAACGGCTGCCGACAACGAGGTCATTGGCGCAATCTCCGATCCTTCCGATGTGGGCAGCGGCGCGCTTCCCCTGATCCTGACCAAGACCGGCACCAGCAGCTGGACGCTCTCGGGCAACAGCACCTACACCGGCACCACCACCGTCAGTGCGGGCAAGCTGCTCATCAACGGCGATCAGAGCGCGGCCACCGGCGCGATCAGTGTGGCCACCGGCGCCACCTTCGGCGGCAGCGGTGCAGTGGGCGGTGACGTCACCGTGGCCAACAACGGCATCCTCGAGTTCAACCTCAGCAGTCCTGCAGCGGGCCACAACCCGTTCAATCTCGCCGCTGGCAAAACCCTTGCCTTCTCCGGCGCCTCCGTAGTCACCATCACCTCCGACGGCGGAGCCGAGCCAGGCACCTACGTGCTGGTCACCGGTGGCAGCATCACCGGCAGCCTGCCCGCCAGCCTCAACCTGCCGCAAGGCTGGGCGGCCTCGCTTTCCATCGTGAATAACGAGCTGCTGCTCACGGTCACCGACGCCGGCGGCCCTGGCCCGGTGGATCGTTTTGTGATCTCGGGGATTCCATCACAGGTCACCATCGGCACCACGATCACCGGCATCACCATCACCGCCAAGGATGCCAACTCCATGACCGCCACCTCCTTCACCGGCACGGTCAATTTCGATGGCACGGCCGGCATCACCGGCACCTCGGCCAACTTCACCGCTGGTGTGCTCAGTGGCGTGAGCATCACCCCAATGACAGCCGGATCCGGTTTGATCTTCGCCGTGGACAATGGCGCCGGACAGGCGGGCTACGTGTCGTTCACCGTGCTGTCCCTGTTCGAAGATTGGGCGACGAACAGCGGTTTGGTCGATGAGGCAGCCAATCTGAGCGCGGATCCCGATGGCGATGGCCTCAGCAACCTTCAGGAGTTCGCCTTCGGAATCAACCCGAGCGGCAACTCCTTGACGCCCATTGCCTACGTGCCCGGTCAGCCCACCTTCACGCCGGGTGTTCCGGCGCTGGTGAATTACGCCACCAACGGCAATCCACCCGCCTACCGCGCGGTGTTCACGCGGCGCAAGAACCGGGTGTTGGCAGGCATCAGCTACACGGTTGAATTCAGCGCGGACATGCAGGCCTGGACCGCCAGCACAAACGGGCTGACGGTGGAAACGGCCACGGCAACCGACAGCGGCTTGGAGGCAGTCAGCGTGCCGTTCCCGGAAACGGTCCCTGCCAACGGCGGCGCGCAAAACCTGCCGCCGAAGTTCTTCCGCGTGGGGACGCAGAGCAACTAAGGAATCCGTTAGATCACTGCCATCCGCTTCAGACTTCGCACTGGCTGCTCCATTCGTAGACGACCGCGCCGTTGACATCGTGATGACGGAAGCGGATGCGGCTGGTCTTGCCTTCGCGGGACACGGCGGTCGAGATGAAGCCGCCCTTGACCTGATGGAAGCGGTGGTATTCGGGCTTCAGGCCGGGCGAACCACCGGCATGTTCGTCGCTGGCGGCACCCGGGCAGAATTCGTGAAGCCCGGTGACCGGATGCACCGAGTGGTATTGCCAGTGACGATCGCCGCAAATCACGAAGAAGCGGTCGGGGACATTCGCCTTGAGCCAGGCGCGGATCTCATCGCCTTCGTGTTGAAACCCTGCGTTGGCATGATTGTCGTTCTTGCCCCTGCCGCGGTCCGGCCCGACCAACGGCGTCGGACTGATGAGGACTTTCCACGTGGCATCGCTTTCCTTCACGGTTTTCCGGAACCAAGCCGTCTGCTCCTTGCCCCAGATCGTCTTTTGCGGACCATCCGGCATGTTGTTGGGTGAACGGAAATCACGACCTTCGGTGAGCCAGATCTGCAGGTCGGCACCCCAACGGAACGTGCGGTAAGGCAAGCCGTCGCCCATCGGCGCCTGCTGTTGGAAGATCTTCTTGCCTTCATCAAAAGTGAGCTCGCCCATCTGCCTGCCCGGCCACGAGTCGTTGTTCAGCGTGTCGTGATCGTCCTTGAGCCAATAGGTGCCGACGTGGCTGCAGAAGTCGACCAAGCGCGGCAGGCTGAACATCCGCTGCCAATGGTAACGGGCCAGATCGGCCGTGGTGGCCCGCGGCATGTCGTTGTCGTAATAGACGAGATCACCGGTGAGGCAGGCGAAAGCAGGCTTGAGCGCCTGCATCGCCGGATAAATCGAGTGACCATCCGGATGCCCGCGGTCCGGATACCCCTGACAGGTCATCACGCAGAACGACAGCCCCTGCGCTTGTGCCGGCGCGGGCGCGGTTTGAAATGTGCCGCGCCAAGGGGCATGCGGCACGCCGGAAGCATCGCTGGTCTGGCTCTCGTAGTGGTAGATCGTCGCAGGCTTCAAGCCGCTCAACGCGAACTTGTGGATGAAGTCCCCCTGGCCATCGACATCCGCCCACTCAGTGGTTTGCGCATCGCTCCCATCCTCCAGCGCGCCGTAACACAAGCGCACGCGGCCGGGCATGCCCGGGCAGGCGCCTTCCAGCTGGTCGGCCGGTACGGTCGGCACAGGCAATTCACCATCCTTGTAGTCCGACGAGCGGCCGTCAATCAACTGCCCGTCCTGCTTGCGCTGGCTTGCCGAGGTCAGCCGCGTCCAGACGATCGCGCTGTCGTGGGTGATTTCTCCGACGCGCGTACCCATCGCCTGATGCGCCTCCGGGCCACGGTCTTGTGCGGCAAGCAGGTCCGGCAGCACGGCACTCAAGGCCAGCGTTCCGGTGCAAGTGGTGACGAAACGGCGGCGGCTGATGGAATCGGGAGACGGTGTCATCAAGGAATGAGCTAACGGAGCCGTGATGGCGAGTCTAGGACTCTTTCAAACTAGGCCTGCCGGCCGGAAAACTACGTTAAATCCAGCACAGTCACTCTCGCATTTCACCCCCGGTCTGATGGAATTGTCCGTGCCAGCAAGCCGTAGTTGCCCTACAAGCTAGTGAACTGTACCCCATGAAACCCGCACTCGAACTCCTTCCCTCCGTGTTGGCCGCTCTGAGCGTCGGCTGGTCCTCAGCCCAGGCCGCGGATGGCTATTACACCGGCGAGCCCATCTATGAGTTGCGGCCCAAGCCCGAGGATCACAAGGAGATGAATCACGTCGGACCGACGGGCATCCTCGCCTTCGTCGACATCGGCGTGGTGGTGAAGATCGAAGGCGCGCGCAAAGGCAGCCCGGCCGAAGGCAAGGTGGAAGCCGGTGAAGTGATCCTCGGCGTCAACGGTCAGGAGCTCAAGGGACTCAACCCCTACGTCGTGCTCGGCAAGGCGATCACCCAAGCGGAGGCCAGCGACGGCAAGCTGGTGTTCGATCTGCAAACGAAGTCGGGCAAGCGCCAGGCCACCATCACCATTCCGGTGCTGGGCGCCTACGGCAAGAACTGGCCCGTCGATTGCCCGAAGTCGGCGAAGATCGTCGACCAAGCCGCGGCGTTCTACAGCAAGCACGTCAGCGAGTCGGATGACATGGCCATCCCGATCGCCCTGCCCTGTCTGTTCCTGCTGTCGACCGGCGACGACGCCCACCTGCCGGTGGTCAGGAAACACATTCAGAAGTTCATCGATCGGCCCGGCAGCATCGGCGACAACACGTGGAACAACGGCTACAACGGCATCCTGTTCGGCGAGTATTACCTGCGCACCGGCGACAAGGCAGTGCTGCCGCTGATCCAGCAGATCTGCGACGACGCCAAGGAGCGCCAGAACTACGAAAGCGCGTGGAAGCATTGGGGCTCGGACATCAACCCCTCCTACGTCTCCGGCGGATTGATGAACCCGGCGAGCACGCAGGTGCTGACCTCGCTGCTGCTGGCCAAGGAATGCGGCGCGAATGTCGATGAGAAGACGCTGACCAATGCGCTGCGCTACTTCTGGCGCTTCGTCGGCCACGGCGGCGTGCCTTACGGCAATCACCGCGCCGAAGGCGGTGTCGGATCCAACGGCAAGGACGGCATGATTGCCGCCGCCATGCAGGTGGCGATGGGCGCCAGCGGCGACACTTCGATCTATCAATCGGCACGCGACTACCAGAGCATGGCCACCCTCGACTCGTATCCCGGCATGATCATGGGCCACGCCGACAACGGCCGCGGCGACGGCATCTGGCGCGGCATCGCATCCAGCTACCTGTTCGAGAAAAAGCACGAACGCTTCCGCGAGGTGATGGACAACAGCACCTGGTGGTATGATCTGTCACGTTACGATGACGGCGGCCTGGGGCTGGCGAGTTGTGAGAAATTCAACGACCCCGGGTCCGGCGCCGGTGCCGCAATGCTCTACACCGCACCGCGCAAGGCACTGCGGATCCTGGGCGCACCGCGCTCACAGCATGCGAAGGCATTCGAGTTGCCGGCACGCCTATGGGGCAACGACACCGACCTCGCGTTCCACAGCATCGAAGATGCCGCCGACTACGCCAAGTATGGCGAGGAAATGCCGATGGAGCGCATCGTGCGCCTGATCGGCACCGCCTACAACGACGGCGAAGTCGCCGCCAACCCGGACTGCATTTCGACGGATCAACTGCAACGGTTGATGCGTCACCACAGTTACAAGGTGCGCTGCCAGGCCGCAAAAGCACTGCGCATCAAGGGCGAAGTGACAGCCCTGCAAGCATTGCTGCAGAACCCCGATCCACGACTGCGCCGCTCGGCGCTCGATGGCATCAACGACTGGAAGTATTACTTCGGCCCCGGCAAGGAGCCGCTGACCAGCGATCGCTTCACCCCGGGGATGATCGAGTCGATCTGCACGATGATCTCCAACCCGAAGGAGTCCACCTACGTCGTCGAGGGCGCCTTGTTCGCCATCTCGCTGATGCCGATCGAGATGGTCGGCAAGCAAGCCGACGCCATCCTGCCATGGACGAAGCATTCGGATTGGTGGCTGCGCGAGGCCTCCTTCACCGCGCTCCAAAGCCTGGAGCGCGACCCCGCGCTCTACGCCAAGGTGGTGCCCACGTTGATCAAGCTGATGGTCGCTGAAGGCCACACGATGCCGCGCCAGCGGATGAATCAGGCACTGGCCGATGCCCCCAAGAAATACGGCTCCAAGAGCGCCATCGGCCAGCAGTTGGCGAAGGGATTCGATACCGCCGTCTCGAATACCGAACTCATCGACGGCCCGCGTGCACGCGAAGGCAAATACAACATCACTCACGCCATCGCGATGGCGGCGCGCGTGGCGCCGGAAACCACGCCGCAGCTCGCCGAACTGCTGGCGCAACGCGGATTGCCGATGCTCGACGACAAGGAGTTGCTGCAGATCCTGTGCGGCGGCCGCGGCTTGGCAGGGATGCTCGAAATCCACGGCAAGCTCAAGGGCGAGGCGCGTGAAAAACTCGCCACCGTGCTCGACGAGAGCTACCGGCCCGACCTCGCCAAGCGGCTGCAGTCGGGCAAGGGCGACGATTCGAAGATGATCGACGCCCTGCTCGGCATCATCCAGTTGCGCGATGAGGATGCCGGCTGGAAGATCGTCGGCTCGCCGACACAGAAGGAACGGGTCTGGCGCTACTTCTCGTTCGATCCCGCAGCGGAGAAGGATCAACTGCCGAAGCGCGAAGGCCGGCGCTATCGCCAAGTCACCATGCCCGCCGGCATGGAGGGATGGAACCAGCCCGGCTTCGACGACAGCAACTGGCAGAGCGGCATGACGCCGATCGGCAAGGGCACGCACAAGCGGGCGCCCAAGAACCTCGTGCACGCCTCGCCATGGGGCGATGGCGAAATCCTGTTGGCACGCACCACCTTTGAATACGATGGCACCAGCCATGACCTCTACCGGCTCAAGACGCTTTGCAACCAGGGCTTCGACGTCTACCTGAACGGCAAGAAGATCCAGAGTTACAGCTGGTGGAACGACCCCGGCGAATCCCGCGCGTGGCCGATGGGCTCCAGGGAGCTTGGCCTGCTCAAGAAGGGCACCAACACGCTCGCGGTTTACACCATGTGCGTCTACCCATCCGCACAGAAACCCCACTGGAAGGACGAAGTGTTCGGACAAATGAACGCCTACATCGAATGCCTCGATAAAAAGGACCTGTATTGATCCGCCCACGGCGGAGTCATTGGTCAGCAGTCAGAAAAAACCATCTCAGCATGCTCCGAGAAATGCGGAGCGAAGAATAGCGACGCAGTCGCCTTGATCACCCACAACCCCACAAAACCACTACAATCATGAAACCCCTGTTGCGCGCCCTCATCACCTTGTCCCTGCTGCTGCCGCTCACGGCCTCGGCACAAGGCAAGAAACTCAAGGTCTTCATCCTCGCCGGCCAATCCAACATGGAAGGCCACGCGCGCGTCGAAACCTTCGACTACATCGGCGACGATCCGGCCACCGCGCCCTTGCTCCAGCAGATGCGTGGCGCGGACGGCAAACCCACCGTGGCCAAGCACACGTGGATCTCGTATTTCACCGGCCAACACGAAGGCCATGCCAATGGCGAGGCAACCGGCAAACTCACTGCCGGATTCGGCGCGCGCGGATCCAAATTCGACGAGGACAGCGGCAAGATCGGCCCCGAATTCACCTTTGGCCTGACGATGGACGCCGCGCTCGACGAGCCGGTGCTGCTGATCAAGACCGCCTGGGGCGGCCGCAGCCTCAATACCCAGTTCCGCCCACCCAGCGCCGGACCGTATGTGTTCAGTCCGGAGCAGCTCGAGCTGCTGCAGAAGAAGGGCAAGAACGTCGAAGAGCAAAAGGCCGAACGGGCAAAGGACGCCGGACGCTTCTACGGCTACATGATCGAGCACGTGAAAAAGGTGCTGGCCGATCCCAAGCGCGTCTGCCCGGAATACGATCCGGTTGCGGGCTATGAACTCGCCGGCTTCATCTGGTTCCAGGGGTTCAACGACCTGGTCGACGGCAACACCTATCCCGAAAACGCCGACGGCGTCCGCGATTACACCCAGTACAGCGAGTTGATGGCCCACTTCATCCGCGACGTGCGCAAGGATCTGAATGCCCCGAAGATGCCCTTTGTCATCGGCGTGCTCGGCGTGGACGGCTTGAAGGCGGATGGGAACAAGGTGGCGTTCCGCAAGGCGATGGCCGCACCCGCCGCGCTGCCGGAATTCCAAGGCAATGTCGTCGCCGTGGAAACCGCACCCTTCTGGTCCGATGAGCTGGATGCCATCGATCAGAAACGCGGCAAAGTGAAACAGATGGCCAAGTTGCTCGAAAACAAGAGCAAGCACGGCCCCAACAAGGACGGCTCGATGGATGCCGCCCAGCAGAAGGAATACCTCGAGAAATTCGAGGCGGACCTCATCAGCGAGAAGGAAGCCGCCATCTGGAAACGCGGCGCCTCCAACGCCGGCTACCACTACTATGGCTGCGCCAAGACCTTCGCCCTCATCGGCAAGGCCTTCGCTGAAGCGAATCTGGAGATGATGAAGAAGCAGTAAAACCGCGGCGAACCACGACCATGCGAATCAACCGTTCTCGAATCACCTGCGCCACTCTTGTCTGCGGCCTGCTGTGCAATCTGTCCGGCGTCGCCGACGCGGCGCCCGCCGCCCTGCAACTGGCAAAATTGTTCAGCGACCACATGGTGCTGCAACAGGAGAAGCCCATCCGCATCTGGGGCTTCGACACCCCGGGGACGAATGTGGTCGTCACGCTCAACGGGCAGTCGCAGCAGGCAACCGCCGACAAGGATGGCGCGTGGCGCGTCACATTGCCGGCGATGAAGGCGGACGGCAAGAAGCACACGATGACGGTCGCCGGCTCGACGACCATCACGCTGCAAAACGTCGTGCTGGGCGAAGTGTGGATCTGCTCGGGCCAATCCAACATGGAATGGGGCAGCGGCCCCGAACTCTGCGCTGGGGCCAAGCACCCTGAGCTCAGGCTGTTTTGCGCCGGCAACCGTCGCATTCCGCTCCAGTCGGATCTCGCCCTGCCGAACGGCTGGGCCGAATGCCAGCCCGACACGCTGGAACTCGGCGGAAGCAAGATTTTCGATCCCGAAGCGGGAAACATCAAGCGCATCAAACCCTTCTCCCGCATCGGGTATCAATTCGGCAGGGACCTGAAAAATGAATTGGGCGTTCCAGTCGGGATGGTCAATGCCTCGCTGGGTGGATCGATGATCACTTCCTGGACACCGAATGAATCGTCCGAACAGGAGTTTCCCTTCGGCAAGGAAATGCCCATCAACGAAAATCAAATGAAGAAGCGCCCCGGCGCTCTTTACCATCTGATCATCCAGCCGCTCACGCAGCTGTCCGCGCGAGGAGTGCTCTGGTATCAGGGAGAAAACGACGCGGACAATCCGCAATACGAGCAGCAGTTGGAACAGATGATCACCGCCTGGCGCGGTGCCTTTGGCGATCCGGCGATGCCCTTCTACATGGTGCAGATGTCGGCCAGCACCTTCCATGGCGGCATGCTTGGCGTTTGGGAGGCCCAACGGCGCGTGGTTGCCAAACTGCCCAACTGTGGCGTCGCCCCCACCAACGACATCTATCTGGACAAGTTCCGCAGCGTGGACGCGGAGACCTCATGGCCATTGCAGGGCCGCGATGACCCCCACCCTCCCAATCACGGGATCATCGCCCGCCGACTGGTGGACATCTGCCTCCAGCAGACCTACGGCAAGACAACCAAGGAGGCTTACGGCCCGATGTACAAGTCCCACCAGATCCAAGGGGACAAGATCATCATCACCTTCGACCATGTCGGCGAGGGTTTGAAACCCGCGGATGAGCAGGCATTGAATTGGTTCGAAGTCTCCGACGGATCGCGGAAGAACGACTCCGGCCCGTATGTCTACACCAAGGCCGACGCTCGGGTGATCGGCAAGAACCAGATCGAAGTCCGCAGCCCGACGGTTGCGGCACCAAAGCATGTCCGCTTCTCCTGGCACATGTTCGCCCGCAACAACCTCGTCAACAGCGCGGGACTGCCCGCATTCCCGTTCCGGACCGACGATCACCACAACCCGAAGGAGCGTTAGGCAGCATCGGAGCAAACTTCCATGCCACGCAAGCGGAGTTCACCCGACCGCTTCGGATTGGATTGCCTGCCGCCAATGCCGGGCTAGCCTTTGGTCTCGATGAAAACCACTCTCCACCTGACCGCGCTTTTCATCGGCCTCTCCATGCTCGCATGCCGCGACAACCCGCGTGCCGAGGCCGCTGCCGAACCCACATCGGCCGAAGCATCGCCTGCTGCCAGCACACCGGAAATCGAAGCCCTGCATCGCGAGATCGAGCAACGCGAACAGACCATCGGCGATCTGGAGGCCGTGGTCGTGATGGAACGCGCCAAGGTGGAGGAAAACCCGGATTACGACCAGAGCTTCCTCAACGAATCACTACACGAACAGGAGAACGAACGCGTGGAAATCGAGCGCGCCCGCAAACGCCTCGAGAAGCTGGAAAGTTCGGCTGAATAAGGCCCATGCCCGGCCGCTTCTTCCGGAGCCGGATTCAGTGCGCCGCCTTCTTGCGCTTGCCCGGCTTGCCGCCCTGCTCTGTTGGCGCGCCGCATGGCACAGCCGATGCCATCGCCTGATCGTAGATCGCCGTCAACTGCTTGACCTGATCGGGGTTCGTTGCGGCGAGGTTGCGAGTTTCCCCGAGGTCCTCTTTCAGGTTGTAAAGTTCGGGCTCGCCACCGTTGCCGACCAGCAGCTTCCAATCGCCCATGCGGATCGCTGCCGTGCCACGCTGCATGCCACAGAGGATCAACGCCTCATGCGGCGACTTGGCGCCCGCCGTCAGCACCGGCCAGATGTCCTTGCCATCGATCGGCAAAGCCTGTTCCACCTTGGCACCGGCCAGCTTGAGCAGGGTCGGATACCAATCGACGCCATGCAACGGCTCGTCGATCGTCTTGCCCGCCGGAATGCGGCCCGGCCAGTTGACGCTGGCGCAGACGCGCACGCCACCTTCGTAGATCGTCCCCTTACCCGCACGCAGCGGGCCGTTGTCAGTCACCTTGCCCGGCTCCGGCCCACCGTTGTCGCTGGAAAAAATGATCAGCGTGTTGTCGCGAATCCCTTTTTCATCAAGTGCGGCGAGCACCTGGCCGATCGCCTCGTCCATCGCCGCGACCATGCCGGCATAGGTCCGACGCACGCCTTTCAAGTCGCCGTATGGTTCGCAATAAGAGTCCGGCACCTGATGCGGACCGTGCACCGCATTGAAGGGCAGATAGAGGAACAACGGCTTGTCCGGCTGCTTCTCGCGGATCCTGCGGCAGGCTTCCTTGGCAATGAGATGGGTCGTGTAGCCCTCGTCCGCGCACGGTTCGTCGTTGCGGTGCCAATCGACCACACCAAGTCGCTCATGAGTGAAGTAGTCGAGCGCACCGAACCAATGGCCGTATTGGTGGTCGAAACCGCGCTGCATCGGTCGGTAGGCCGGCTGGAACTCGCCAAGGTGCCACTTTCCGCAGATCGCCGTTTCATAACCGGCTTCGCGCAAGGCCTGTGGCAGCGTCCGCTCCTCCAGTTTCAACCCCCAAGGCGTCTGTGGCTTGATCACTGCGTAGATGCCGGTGCGCGTCGGGTAACGGCCGGTCATCAAGGTCGAACGCGTCGGCGAACACACCGGCTGCACGTAGAACGATGTGAGCACGGCACCATCCTTGGCGATCCGATCGAGATGCGGCGTCTTGATCTCCTTGCCGCCGTTGAAGCCGGGATCGGAGTAACCCATGTCATCGGCGAGAATGTAGAGGATGTTGGGCTTTTCCGCGGCGGTAGCCATGCCCAGTAGAACACAGGCAGTGAAGTGGTAAATCACACGCATGCAGGACATCCATACGTCTCTCAGGCACCTGACTTTGCATGGGTTTTTACTCATGAGGAAATCTGGCCCACGCGGAAAAGGCGGGCGACAGCATGGCCGAGGCACGCATTTTCCATTGGAATAACCCAGCCACCCCACTAGCCTCCTCTCATGAAGACCCTCTTCCTCTGTGTCTGCTTCGCCCTCAGCTCCCTCGCCAGCGGCGGCGAGGAATGGCTCAAGGATAAGCAACGGATCCTGTTCCTCGGCGACAGCATCACCCAGGCCGGTCACTATGTCGTCGACTTCGACGCCTGGCTGGTGAAGCGCTACCCGGACCGTCGATTCACCGTGATCAACGCCGGAGTCAGCAGCGAAACCGTCTCGGGCCTCAGCGAGCCGGGCCACGCCGGCGGCCGTTTCCCCCGCCCCGACCTGCACGAACGCCTCGAGCGCGTGTTGGACAAGGCCAAGCCGGATCTCATCATCGCCTGCTACGGCATCAACTGCGGCATCTACCAACCGCTCGACGAGCAACGGTTCCAGACCTACCGCGACGGCCAGATCCAATTGCATGAGGCCGCAAAGAAGCACGGCGCTGAGATCGTGCACGTCACCCCACCCATCTATGACAACCACGGCAAGAAGGGATTCGACTACGACGACGTGCTCACTGCCTACTCGAAGTGGTTGGTGGATCAGCGCAAGGAAGGCTGGAACGTGATCGATCTGCACACGGCGATGCGCAGCAAGGTGGATCAGGCGAAACAGGAAAATCCGAAGTTCACCCTGCAAAGCGACAAGGTGCATCCCAACCGCGATGGGCACTGGCTGATGGCACAATGCCTGATTGCCGGCTTCGGCGACGAAGCTTCTGCGGCGCTCGCCTCGCCCGATCTGCTGCTCGGCAAGGCCCAACGCGACGCCATTCTCGCCCGCATGACTCTCCATCAGAAAGCCATCCACGCCGAGACCAAGCCCAAGCGCCCCGGCGTCCCCTCCGGCGGGACCATGGAATCCGCCGCCGCAGCGGCCAAGGAACTGGAGACCAGTATCTACGGAGGAAGGTGAGCGGATGGCGAGCGGTCAACGGTCAACGGTCAACGGTCAACGGTCAGCGGTCAACGGTGAGGCAGGGCGGCCGGAACGACACTCCTGCCAATCCCCAATCCACGATCCCCAATCCACGATCTCCGCTCTCAATTCACCTTCTTCACATACTGCGCCTTGAGCGCGATCGAGATGCCATTCATCTTGCAGTCGATCTCGTGATCACCGTCGACGACGCGGATCGGTTTTGACTTGGTGCCGCTCTTGAGCACATCGGATGAGCCCTTGAGCTTGAGATCGGTGATCATTTGCACGATGTCGCCGGTTTGCAGCAGGTTGCCGTAGGCATCCTTCACTTCGCGCGCCTTCTCCGCCTTCTCCCATTCGTGACCACAGGTCAGGCATTCGCAAGTGAACTCGTGCTCCAGCACTTCCTCCATGGTGCACATCGGGCATTGAATCTCGGACATGCGATGGCAATGCCACAAGGCAAGGCCCCCGCCCAGCACGGAATGCGGAAGACATGCCTGTTGATCATTCAAAGCCTCATGGCAGCCACGAAAGAAGTGCCAACGGAAGCTTCGGACGACGGAGGCCCGTCGTCCCTACCCTTGTCTTCTTGTTTCACTTCCGCCGCAACTCGGTCGTGAACGGAACCGTGAAGTTGCCGATCTCCAGCACGCCGCGGGTTTCCGGCTTCTTGAGCTCCAATCGAATCAGCAGACCGTCGGTAGCGCCGACGACACCGGATTTCCAAGCGACGATCGAATGGTCGTCGTCGCGAATCAGCGTATCGCGGCCGGAACCGGCACCGGATTCACCGGGGACCGCATCCTTGCGGCCGGAATCACGGCCGAGGCCGTCCTTCTCCTCTACGCCGCCGATCGTGCCGTTGCGGTCGTCAAAGGCGAACTCCTTCACCACACTGCAGGTGCCCGCCTGCTGCAACTTCACCGAGCCATCCCAATTGCTGTAATAAGCAGCGCTGTTCTTGGTGATCAGCTTGTCGAGGTCACCCCATTGGATATGGAGGTAGGCGGTGTAGCCATCGCCATCCTTGGCGGGCACCGCATAGGTCAGCTTGCCGCGCAGCAGGTCGGCATCGCTGTTCTTGTGCTCGAACTGCATGGCGGTCGCCTGCTTGATGTGCGTGCGCATCGCCTCCTGCTTGGCCTCGGCCTGACGGGCCTGCGCTTTCTCCAAGCGTTCTTGTTTCGCCTCGCGGCGCGCCCGTTCAGCAGCGGCGGATTTACCGCCAGCACTGGCCAGCGTGGACATAGCAATCAGGGCCATCACGGCCAGCGGCAGGGTTTTCATGGGTTTGGGGCTGGGTTTCATCCCTGACGAGGCGCGCCAGGCCCGCAAGGACCTGCAGGCCTCGGCGACTCGCGGGCATGCGGATTCAACCCGGCTCAAGCGGGAAAGTTGCAGGAAATCCGCCCCGCCCCCCGGATCATCGCCCCGCCCAGTAATTCCGCTCCAATTGGCGCAGATGCTCGAGCGGCTTGGCATACCCAGAGTCTTTGATGGCGTTGTCCATTTCCAAGGGGTCCGTAGCCAGGTCATACAACTCCTCGGCCACTTGCTCGCCACTCAGGTGGTCGCGCCAGACGACGTAGCGGTAAGCGGCCGTGCGCACGGCGTGTCCCATGGTGCCGGCGAGCAGTCGGCTGCCGTCGTCGTTCTTCCGCCATTCTTCGCGCAGATACTGGGTGTAAGCCGCCTCGCGCGACGGCAGCCCGGCATCCTGCAGCAATGGCGCCAGACTGCTGCCGTCGAGCTGCGCCGGTTTCGGCAGGCCGGCGAGATCGCAAAGTGTGGGGAAAAGATCGAGCGATTCGACGAGCTGGCTGCGCTCGCTGCCGGCACTCGCCGGCTGACTCGGATCGACGATGATCAAGGGGCTGGCCGTATCGACCTCGTAGTTGGTCATCTTGCCGATGCTGCGGTAGTCACCGAGCTTCCAGCCGTGATCGCTCCAAAGCGCGATGATCGTGTTGTCGCGCAGCCCGTTGTCATCGAGCGCCTTGAGCACCCGGCCGAGTTGGGCGTCCATGTAGCTCACGCAGGCGTAGTACCCGTGCTTCAACTGCCGGTATTCCGCCTCGCTGAGTCCGCCGTCATGCGGGTGCGGTGCATGGATGAAATCGATGTAGTCGCGCAACTCGTAGCAGAGGTTGGAGGCGACACGCGGCGCGTTGCGCGGCGGCGTTGGCCGCAGCGACAGCGGCAGCTTTGCGGGATCGTGCAGATCCCAGTACTGACGCGGCGCATTGAAGGGCATGTGCGGCTTGCTGAAGCCCACCGCAAAGAAAAAAGGCTGCCGGCGCTGCTTGAGCTCGGCCAGTTTGGCGACGGCCACGTCGGCATTCGCGCCGTCCGCGCGACCCTTGTCGGGCACATCTTCCATCTCGATGCAATTCGCGCGACGGCGGTTGATGTAGGCGTCGTCCTTGCCCTCCGCGCGCGCCCGCTCCTTCCAGCGCTTGAGGTTCTGCACGCTTTGCTCGCTCCATTCGCGGACACCGCCGTTGCGCAACTTCGGTTCCGACCAGTTCTGAGGATCGGGCACGGTGCCGTGGTCGATCTTGCCGATGCCGACACTGTGGTAGCCTTGGGTGGCGAAATACTGCGGAATCGACACCGCCCACGGCACATGATCCTGAAACTTGCAGCTCAGCGTGAACACTTGGCCGTGGTCAGGACGCATGCCCAACAACATGCTGGTGCGCGATGGATTGCAGACCGCCACCTGCACGAAATGATTGCGGAACACCACGCCGCGCTTGGCCAGCGCGTCGATATTCGGCGTCTTCGCATGCGGATCCCCATAACAACCGACCGCATGGTTCAGATCGTCGATGCAGATCAGCAGGACATTCGGGCGGCTGTGAGTCTGCCGGGGATTGGAGTCTTCCGACGCCATGCAGATGCCGACCGACAGCAGCCCAAACAACGAATAAAGGAAGTGTTTGTTCATTTGGATTGATGGGGAGCGCCTGTCGCGCCTGAGCAACGGGCCTAATTTCCAGACACTGCGACACGGAAGAATTGTGGCGGAGCACTTTGCAGGCCGCCTTGCAGGGGCACGCTTCCCGGGAATGGGATACTCACGACTTCCATGGTGCCTGTGGCATTTTCACCTTCGACCGCAAGACCTGTATTGACGGGTGTCCAAGCCGCTAGATCCGCACTGAACTGCACGGCGTAACTGAGGCCGGCAGCCTGATAATCCTTGCGGCGCACAAAAACCGCGTGGAAGGCATCGGGGCCTGCTTGCACGGGAAGCTTCATCAGCACGGGAAGACCGGCCCGTGTGAGCGGCCCGCCGTCCGTCCATTGCAGAGTGCGCCTGAGCGGCGAGGTTGGATCCGTGTCGAAAGCAAATTCCTGAACGTTGGTGCACCCGTCCTTGTCGGGATCGGCCGTCAGATCGGTAGAGGTGAAAGACTGGTCGAACGTGCCGATCGTCCATCTGCCGTATGCGGTCGGAACAACGACCGTCAGCACGAAATTGTCCACTCGCGCAAAACCGACGGCGGAGGTTTCAATCGCAGCAAAAAGCACTTTGCCCGCAACCGCCTCGGTGGCCGTGTACACATTCTGCCGCGAGACGCTCTCGTAGGTGTCGTTGGTTTTACTGATGCCCGAGTAATCGACGACCAAGTTGGTTCGCGTGCCAGTGATGGTGTCATCAGAGGTGACAAACAACGCAACGGTCACCTCGCCGTCTGCATCCACCCACTGCCAGGCGTCCTTCCATACATAGCTGCAATCGAAAGAGTCGCCTGCCCGGATGATGTGTCCGGTATCCACTCCAAAACCCCGGTTCGCATGAACGGTGGCATTCTGCGATAAGTCGATGTAAGGATCGTTGTCCTTGGTCGCTTCGGTGGTCTGGGACCCCTTGGTGTTGTACCAGAAATCGGTCGACTGGAAATTCACAGTGGCTCCGGGATTGGCGTTGAAATCCCCATTTCTAACGGAACCACCGACCAGCGTGATCGGCCCACTCCAGTATTTGACACGAATTTCGAGTGTGGCGGTTGCCGAAAAGCCATCAGGATCCTCGACCCGGATGAGCCAGCTGCCCAAACCGGCCTCGCCGAAGGCAGGCGTGCCCGAGAGCGTTCCATCCGCAGCCACATTCAACCAAGCCGGGCCACTGATCTTGGTATAAATCAACGGATCCTCATCGGCATCGGTTGCGCTGCTGGCGATGGTGGCGCTGTAGGCGGTCCGCTCGGTTGCATCCGCCGCGCTGAAAGGATTGGCCACAAACACAGGGGGGGATTTCGCGAGGACCACCAAAGTGACCGTCGCACTGTCCGTCACCGTGCCGTCGGTGATGGTGTAGGTGAACTGCGCCGTGCCGGAAAATCCATTCGGCGGGGTGTAGCGGATCTTGCCATTCTCGATCGCCGCCGTGCCAGCGTTCGGCGTGCCGACACTCTGGATCGAAGGCGCGCCACTGCGACCACCGTCGTTGGCCAACACATCGAGCAGCAGCGACTGGTTGGTAATGATCGTCGCGCTGTCTGCCACCGCTTTCATCTCCGGCACCAGCGGCACGACAAATCGCCACTTGCAGTCATTGCTGGTGTCGCTGACTGCCACCATGCTGCAGGCTCCCCCGCCGTTGTTCTTCAAGCGCTGATTGGTGAGCGGATGCTGCAGGTAATACCAGCCGTCATGGTTGGCACCGCTGACCACCGGAACCAAGGTCCATTCGGTTTGGTTATTGGCTTGTCCAAGCGCGCCCATCGTCACGGCGGCTCCACCAGCACAAACCAAAGGCCGGCCGTCGCGGGTCGTTTGAATGCGGTAGGTGTTGGCAGTGGTGCCGGTGGTCAGGAACCACTGGGTGCCGGCGCTTGAATCATCAGGCGTGACGAATTGCAATGAGTCACCAGTCGCCGGGCTCTGCATCCGCTGGTACTGACCGTGGTTATGCAAATGGTAGGCTTTCTGCGGCAGCACCTGCGCGATGCAGTCCCAGCTGGCGTAGAGCTCGCCATAGGGCGTGAGTGTCCCATCAACGTTGATCGCATTCCCTCGTGGAGCCACCGCAGGATCGATGGAGCTGGCGGGATCCGCCCTCCAATTGAAAAGCGAATAGCGCGCGAGCTCCGGCAGATTTTCCGCGCGCCATAGGAACTCGGCGAGGAAATTGTAGTTGTCGGCATAGGTCCAGGTGCTGGTCGTATCATATGGCCAACGCACGCAGGAGAACTCGGTCAGCCAAACCGGCCGACCATACAGGTTGTAGACCTCCTTGATCTTGTTGATCAGGTTGTTGGCGTTGGGATTCGAATACCAATGCTGGGGCGTGTAATCGACGCGGTATCCCATCTGGTTGGCGGCGGCATAAAAGGTGGCGTTCCAAGTGCTGGTCGGATTGGCGGGACAGGGACCGACCAATGGGGCATCCAGCGCCTGCAGCCGTGGCCATCGTTGCAGGACCAGAGCTTCCGACATGTTCGCCTGATCGGTGTGATCGGGCTCGTTGAAGCCCATGAAACTCAGCGGCTTGCTCTGGGATTGCAGATACACCCGGTCGCCTTCCAGCGGTGAAGCGGAGCTGCTGCTACCGTGGCTGAAAAAGTAATTTCCCCACTGCATCGGGTTGAACGTGTGATCGACATCCATGAACGCGAAGCTGTCCGAGCGACCCCAGCTGTAGCTCCAGGAGCTGTGCTTGTATTTGCCGTAGTAGTAGGACATCGAGCTTTCCCCAGTCCCGCCAGAGAAGGGATTACCGGTGGCCGCAATACCCTTCTTGAGCACATTGGCCTGCCACACCGTATCCCACTGCTGGAGCGCGGAAGAACCCGGCGCGACCACCACCAACGCAGACCCCGGCGTGGTGCTGCCGCCCAACGATTGCAAGGCAAGGCCGCTGTAGGCATTGAGCAGACGGAATTGCACGCCGTTGACGAAATCCAGAAACCAGCATTGATGCGGCATGCCGGTGTAGGCCTCGGCAATCACGGCCGTGTTCGCCGCCGTCGACAGATCGGCGAGCGCCAGGCAGTGGCCGGTTTTCACGTTGCGGATCCGATAACTGCCATCGCGGTGGTTGAGCAACAACTGCCAGTTGAGCGCGTCGGAGCCGGCGCTGTCGTTGGTGAACACCGCATTGCCGCCGACCACTCCAAGCTTCAGGCTCGCGGAGGACACTCGCAGGTGGCGGGTGGCATCGCCATAGTCGAGCCATTTGGCCGTGGAGGGCGGCTCCATGCGCACATCCTGACCCGCCGGGTAGGAGGCGCTGCTCGGCGGAAACAATTGCAACTCGGCGACCTTGGCGGAGCCGGTGGTGTTGTTGACCAACCGCACCTTGTTGGTCACCACGGTGGAGGAAAAAGTGATGGTTCGGACCGTCTGCGTGTTGCCGGTGATATTCTCCGCACCGGGGATCGCCACCCACATGCTATTGACCGTGTCCCAGTATTGAAGAGTGAAATCAGACAAGGCATTGCTGGAGGTGGCGAAGTCGCCCGAATACAGCCGGGCACTGCTGATGGCGTGGTAGGCATCGCCGTTGGCATTGCCGGACAACAGGTCGATTTCCAACCATTCGCCGGCGACTCCCGACGTGCACAACCAGCGCGACGCATCATCGACATATCCATCGACCGCCTTGATCGCGTAGTTCGTGCCATTGATGCTGCTCGCTGTGGCCGGGCGCTTGTGGGCGAGATTCACCACCACTTCGGTGCCCAGCGGATATCCTTGCTCCACGCCGCCGACCAAATTCGGGCCGAACATCGCCAGCTCGCGCACGCTGCGCACACCCGAAGGGTCACTACACACAAGTCGAAAGCGGCTGGAAGTCGCCGCCGCGTTGAAGATCACGCTGCGTTCGGTCGCGGTGTTGCCGCTCACGCTGCCGCCACTGATGTCCACCCAGGTCGTGCCGTTGTGGTACTGGAACTTGAAGTTGCCCCAGACTTCGCTGGTGGTCGTGCTGATCACGCCGCTGTAGAGGTGGGCGCTGGCGATGGTAACGGCGCGCGGGTAAGAGATCTCAAGCGCATGGCCGCTGACGTCGGTCGTGCGCCAGCGGTGGAAGTTGCTGGCGATGCCGTCAGTGGCAAACGCTTCCGGGCGGAAGGTGTAACCATAGGTACTCCCCGCCGCCTGCTGGTACTTCGCCAGATTGCGGTAAGTCGGCGCAGCCTCGGCATGGCCAAGGATGGCAGTCGCAACACAAAGCGCTGCAGCCGCCAGCTCGCGGGCACAAGCATGCGACCACCGACGGGTGGGCGATGGCGCTGAGTTTGAGTTGGGGGTTTTGGCCATGGTCTGCAATGGCAAGCCGCTGCTCGCGGGTCTGAAATCCACGCGGACAGCCAAGGATTGGGTTGGGATCCTCCTGCCTATGCCGTTCCGCTTCCGGCCACGCCAGTCCGGACTTCGGACCAACCATTACGTAAAACGGCACGGTTTAAGGGGCCGGATCAGGCTAGCGCCCCGGCGCTGGCCCGATGCTACCACCCTCAACGAACTCCGCCTTGGCGAGATACTGCTGCAGGTCTTCCTTGCCGCGCGCCACGTTGTCCGCCCAGCGCAGCACCCGCTGCACCACCTTGCGGCTGTCCCAATGGACATGCGCGATCGACGGCCGGTACCAATCGAAACTCGGGTCGGGGTCGGCGCAGATCAATGATACATCCCGCGGCGCGATAATGCCGCGGCGGGCCAGTTGCTGCTGAACCACATTGAACATGAACGGCTCGTCAATGATCAGCGCGGTGGGCGGCGTGGTGCGGAACAACGAGTCGATGCAGCGCTGCAGATCATCCGCATCGTTCTTCCAGTCCGGCAGATTGTAAGGACCGGTCGGCAAACCGTGTGCCTGCATCGCATCGAGCATCGCCTGCGCGACGTAACCGGGCGACGGCTTGCGGTGCTCCTCGCGCAGCAACAACACGATCCGGCGGTGGCCGAGCTCAATCAGCCGCTCCAAGGCCCGGATGACCGCCGGCAACTTGTCGGGCCCAGCGCTGGCAATCGTCACGTTGCGCCTGCGACCGAATAGCGAAAATACCGGCTTCGGCTGGGAAACAAACCACTCCAGCACCGGTCGCGGGCCCGCAACGACAATCCAGGCATCCACATCCTGGTCCCTGGCGAAGCGCGCGACGCGCTGCGCATCCATCTTCAGATCCTGCAGGGTCTTGGCCGCAACCCCGCACAGGTGGCCGGCTTGCTGCAGCTTGTGCTGCAGATCCAGCAGGTAATGCAGCGTGCGGTCGGTGTCCTCGTAAGGCAGGATGCCAAACCGCATCGACGGCGGCACGAAGCGTTCGCTGGAAAGGATTTCCCGACGCCGGCCCGTGCCGCGGGAAACGATCAATCCCTCCTTCTCCAACAAACGCAACGCTTCTTCCGCCGTCGAATGATGGACCCCCATCTCCGCCGCCAAGGTGTGCACTCCCGGGACCCTGTGGACCAATGCGCCATGCAGGATCTCCGCCTTAAGATGGGCGGCCACCTGTTCGGCCAAGGACGTGGGCTGAAATGGACGCACACGTCAACCTACCTGCAATCCGCCATGGTTTTCAATCGGAATTGCAGCCAGCACAGCACCCCACGCAAGGCATTCGGCAAGCGACGCATAGAGTGCCGGCTGGAAATCCGCCACGCTACCCCACTAAACCCACGATGAGGGCGTTTTTGACCAGCATCGATCCGGACTTCGGCGCCCTCGGTTGGGAGCCGGAATCAATGGAGTTGCAGCCATTGCCGCGGACATGCCTGCCAGCCAAGGCGATCGACCAGCACCGGCTCTCGGTGGAGGAAACCATCGCGGCGGCCGCGGACGATCCTGCGCTGCGCGACTGCCGCCCGCTGGTGCTGGTGACCGGACGCGATCTGACGCGTTCCGGCTGCGCTTCGCTCTGGGGCTATGCCGACCCTCGCCGGCAGATTGCCGTGGTGTCGACCAGCCGCATCCGCCACGACGATGCTGCGACGACCCGCGCCCGACTGGAAAACCTGATCCGCCATGAACTCGGCCACCTCGCCGGTTGGCGGCACTGCAAGCACATCGGCTGCCTGATGGCGCCGGCGCAAAATCCCGAGGCGCTCGACACCCGCTCCAACGACGATTGCGACCATGCGAAACCACGCCGGCGGCGAAGCTCGCCGCTCTGGCATCGGGTTGCTGCTGTCGCCTTCCTGCTGCTCGTCTTCACCGGCGTCAATTTCGCCGCCACCCTGCTCAAGCGCGCGCCGAAAGCCCCGTTCGCATTGCTCGACGCCGCAGCCACCGCCGACCTCGCAAGCGACCGACTCCTGTTCAACGGCCAGCGCGTGCCTCACAGCAAGACCGTGCTTGCCCGGGAGGACGCAGCCGACGAGCTCAACCGCTTGTTCCGCATGGTCGACCCACCCGAACTGCAGGTGTCGGAAATCGGCGAGCAGGAAGCCGTGCTCAAGGTGCGGGATGCCGAGCTGCTGCGCGTGCGCGACCCGCAAGCGGCCGCGGAAGCACAACAATTGGCCCAGGATCTCAACCTGCTCATCGCCGCCAAAGGCAACCGCAGCTCGCTGTGCGCCGAATGCCATCTGCGACGCAAACCGGAAGTGCTCGAAGCCGCCTACGGCCGCAAATGGACCATCGACCGGTTCTGAACCCCACCCTCTCATGCTGGCATTCCTCAAACGCATTTACGATCTGGCGATCCTGGTCCAGCTGCGGATCGGCCAGTTCTGCACCGGCCTGCCGTTCTGGAAGGATGTGGAGAAATTCTCGATGATCATCGCGGGCCCGGTGAAAGGCGTCGCCGGTCTGGCCTTGCGGATCTTCCCCTTCCTGCGCCGCTTCGAGGCCTACTTGGAAATCGAATCCCTGCGCAAACGACCACCGGTGATCCTCGCCTTGTCGATCGTGTTCCTCGCCTACCGCGGAATCCACACCACCCCCAACGGACACATCGGCACCGACATCGCGGTCTTCCCCTTCCTCACACTGGTGTCCTGCTTCAACCCCTTCCTCGGTGCCCTCTGCGCGGTCGCTTTCAGCGTGGCCGACTTTTTGCAGAAGCTGGTCCACCCCGACATCTACGGCGCGATGCAGTGGAGCGACCCCAACTACCCGGGCGCGATGCTCGGCTACGTGGCGGCTTACAGCATCACCTTGTGGATGGGCGTGATGCCCGGACTGGTGTCGCGTATCGGCCGCAAGATCGCGATCTCCATCTTCTTGAAAATCCGCGCCAGCCGCGCAGCCCGCCACGCCGATGGCGCCACACCGGCACTCACCGACCCGGCAATGGATGCGGTCGGACTGTTAGGCAACATGCTCGGCGCCGTGCTCACCGGATACACCGGCGTGAAACTGGTCGCCCCCGTCCTCGAATGGCCGGCCTTCCACTGGCGGCCGACACCGGACCTCAGCTGCTACCGAGCCGAACTGGTGGCACTGGACGCCTCGGCCAACCGCTCGGGACTGATGGGCATCGTCGGCGGCGCAATCGCCGCCACCACTGCGGCCGGCACGCCGCCACCACCACCCGGCACGCCTCCGCCACCACCGCCCGGCACGCCGCCACCGCCACTTGACCCCGAGGCCGAGCGAGTTCGCCAGAGAATCTCGGAGCTCGAGGAAGAAGCTGCTAGCAAGCAGCAGCTAGCGAACGTCTACCGCAGCAAGTTGATCAACGGCGACCCCCGCCAGCGCGAGCACTACCTGAGCGAGATACGCCCCCTCGAGAGCCGCGTCTCCAGCTGCCGCGACAACATCGAAGCGCTCAAGGGCGATGACGTACTGCGTCACACCAAGACCGCACTCGATGCATTCAATCAGCTAGAGGGCGACTGCTACGTCCGCGAAGCCAGAGACAACCTCATTAAGGCAAAGAACGATCTCCTTAATGCGAAGATCGAGCATGTCAATAAGACCGCCAAGCTGCTGGCGCTCAATCTCGAACAGCAACAGGCCAGAGAGGCCGGCAGCCGTTACTACACCGAGGGTCGAGATGAGTTCTTCCGAACCTTGCTGGACAAGGCCGGCGAAGCCATGAAAGGCAAGGATCTCGACAAGATGGTCGCCGACCTCGACCGGATCAACGAGATCATCGAGCGCCAGGGCAGACCGACCTTCGAGCCGAAGAAAACAACGCAGGACCGCGTCGAGGACGCAGTGATGCGCGGCGTTGCGGTCACCGTCGACATGGCGCTGACCAAAGGCGCGATGAACGCTCTCGTATCCGGCTTCCAGACCGCGCGCGACGGCGTGCTCAGCGGCATGAGTGAAGGCGAAGCGCTCACCCGCGGAACGATCCAGGGCGCAGTCGAAGCCGCGACCGCCGGCGTCGGTGCCTATGCCGGCCGCCTGGGGATGAACCAGGCGCTGGTCATGGCCGGCACCAATGCGGCGATCGGCGCGGCTACCTCGCTGCGCGATGGTCTTGAGCAAGGCAAGTCCTTGTTCTCGGCGGCTGCCCGTGCACTCGGCGATGGAGCATTCGCCGGCGGCACTTCCTACGTCACGGACAAGGTTTCCGACATCGCCCTGGTCAAGGCCATGCCCTACGTCAATACCGCACGCAACCGCACCCTGAGTTACGTCGACAAGCAACTGAAACCCTACAAGCCCTATATCGACAAGGTCAAGGCGGCGATCAAAGTGCCGAACCCATTCCGCTCAAAGCCCGCGCCGCTTGACCTGAGCCCCGAAGTCGCGGGCAAATTGAACGCCGCCCGCGGCAACATCGTCAAAGGACCGAACGGTCAGGACGTGCTGACCATCGATGACGTCAAGACACTGATGCGCGACAGTCGCACCGGCCGCGTGCTGAAGCCGGGTCCCGAGGAATTGAGCGATCTCACCAAAGCCTATGACAACACGATGAACAACCTGAAGGCGGCACACGACGCGCGCACAGCGGACGATTTCCTCAAGGAGAACCCGCTGACGCCGGCCCAACAGGCGAGAGGCGCGGTCAGAAAAAAGATAGAGATCGACGAATTCAACACGCCGGGCAAACCGCCGTCGCGAAGCGTCGACCGCGACCAGCGGATGATGGAGACCTTGTATAACGAGAAGGGTGAAGTCATCAGCAAGAGCGAGGTCCCCAGACACAAGTGGGAAAACCTTTCACGGAAAAACTTTGCGGAGGCGACCAACTACAACGAGGCGGATTTCCGCAAAACCCTCTCCGCCGGCGATCAACAAACCTTCGATGGCCTGAAAAGCCAGAGCGAAAAGCTCAAGTTCTATCAGGAAAAGCACGGCTGGAAATGCACCGACAAGTTCCACGCCGAGGCAAGCATCGACAACTCGGACCAGATCATCGATCCGAAAACAAACATGGCGAACACCGCAACCGAATCGAGGATCTTGCGGGTGAAAGGCGGTGAGTGCACACTGAAGGACGCGCAGGGCGAAGGGCTGATGTATCAGGAAAAGGTCCGCGACGCCCTTGGCTCCGAGCAACCCGTGGAAGCCTTTGCACAAGCGAAAAAAGGCGTCACTGCCTACAAGGACATCAGGGAGGGCCTGCAATCGCAACGGCTGGATCCAGGCACGGTGAGACCCGGCATGCAGAAGACCATGAGCGCGATCAACCGCTATGGTGACGCCGCCGCCCAAGGCAATGCGGAAGCCATCAACAAAATCACCGCGGCCATGCGGGAGAACGGCTACAAAAACCTCAACGATTTCATGGACAAGCTCGGCGGGCATTTCGAATCCCTCAAGTTCGCGAAGCCCAAGCCAGGTCAAACCTGTGGCGGTTCATTTTACCCCTACCTTTTCAACCGTGATGAATAAGGACAAGCACACCAACATCAGCCTGAGCGAGGGCGCCTGGCTGACAAGCAAGCTCGGGCTTCGATTATCACCCCTGTCACCACTAAGGAGGACGGCGGAATCGGCCGGAAGCGACGGCGACAGGCGCTCGCTCATGGAGAAGGGCCTGATCGACACCGCCGGCCAGCCCTTTCCGGACACCGTCACCTGCATGAACAACCTCGCCGGCCCCGGGGCCGAGCTGGTGATCGACGTCGGCAACGCCTTGCTGATCGACGTCATGAAGGTGTATTTCGGTCCGTCAGGAACCGCATCGGCCTGCACACAGCTGGACATCTCGGAATTCCGCATCTCACCGACAATCGGACTTGAGGACATTCTGTTGACGCTGCTGGAAGGATTGCAGATCGAACCGACGCTGGGCGAAAACCCGTTCGCCTGCGATCTCACGCAGAAGGGCCTGCTTGCCTTGAGCGCGTTGATCGATGCTACCCGCCAGAGCCAGTTGCGCTGCCTTCTCAACCGCAACGACAACATCGAACTCGTCGTGGATTTTCTCGACGTCTGGGCCTGTCTGCAGCGCGGCCTCATCGAGGACAGCTTCCGCTGGTTGACCGCCGTCATCCGCAGCCGGCTACCGGACGAGATGACTGTCGACCAACAGACGCTCTCAGAAGGACTGGAGGAACTGCGCGTCGCCGGACTGGCCTGGCGCGACGACACCGAATGGGCGCTTGCCGAAGACCGTGTGGAATTCCTCAGCGAGTTGATGACGCCGCTGCACTTTGGCTCCGTATTTGCACGGGCGAGCACCGATGAAAAAGCAGTGCACTTGTTCCTGATCCGATGCCCATCATCGCTGTGGGGGATCAATTTCTCGTCGGAACGCAAGCAGCTGTCACTATTCACACTTTCGGCCGACCGGATGGCGACCATCGTCACCGAGATCATCGCCAACCTGATCGCCATTGGCAAAACGAGAAGCGCAACAAGCGCTCTTCCACCTGCCCATGTCCAAGCGCCTTCCCGCTTCTGCTCGGGTTGTGGCGCCGCTGTGGTGGATGGCGCGCGCTTCTGTGCCGGTTGCGGCAAGCCGGTCGCTCCACCCGAGAGCAAGCCAAGCTGCCCCAGCTGCGGCAAACCCACCAAGGCCGAGCAGAAATTCTGCGCCGGCTGCGGCCACCGGCTCGCGTGAACCAACGCTCCTCTTGAGATCATGAAACCCTGCAGCGCCTGCCGACATGAGGCAACGGACCACGCGTCGTTCTGTCCGCAATGCGGCGCAGCACTACCGAAAACGCCGCTCGCGACGGAGCCTGTCTGGCTCCAATGGCTGCGCAAACTGGGCATCTTCCGCTCCGGGGCCACGAGCGCCGTCTATCACAACGCCGTCGAGCGGCCGACCGAACTCCAGATGAGCGGCGTGATGGACGCCTCCAAGGATCTCGTCACCAAGGAAGACTTCCGCAAGGGACCGCCACCCGCGCCAGAGGGAAAACCCTGATGCGCATCCGCCACTTCCAAAGCCCGCATCCACACATCACCCAACACCCAAACCCACTACTGCCATGTCATTTTGCCCCGAATGTGGAAACCGCCTCACCGACCAGGACAAGTTCTGTCCGGGATGTGGCCATCGCCATGCCGCCGAGCCCGCCGTCGTGCCCGCCGCGACTCCCGCGCCCACCACTCCTGCCAGCCCTCCGCCGGCCGCCCCGCCGGCCGCCCCGCCGGCGCCAGGCATCGATGCTCCCGCGCCGAAGAAGAAACGCTCGGGCTGCATGATCGCCGCGATGATCGGCGGCGGACTGCTCGTCCTCTTCGCCCTGCTCTGCGCTCTGATTTTCGCCGTGGTCACCATGGCCAGTTCCGGCGCAGTGGACGCCGCCCGCGAGCATTTCTCGTTGCTCAAGCAAGGCGAGATCGACCGCGCCTACGAAGGCACGGCCAGCGGCTTCCGCAGCTCGACCACGCTCAAGCAATACCGTCGCTTCGTGCAGGAATACCCACAACTCAGGGATGTCGCCGACTCGAGCTTCAACGACCGCTCGGTGGACAACAACATGACGACGCTCAGCGGCACCTTAACCGACAGCCAGGGCCGGCAAAGCGCGGTCAAGGTGGTCCTGGTGAAGGAAGGCGAGCAGTGGAAACTGCTGGGCATCGATCTCAATGCCGCTCCCACCAACGGCCCCTGAGTGAGCCTTGGGAAATCGAAGAATGGCGGCTACCCGCCATCAGGCTTGTCCGCGGGACCGCCACGGCTCAGGCTGCGTGTGCTTGATCTCGATTGCCATGAAAACCCTGCTGCCCGCCATCCTGTTCAGTCTGGTCACCAGCCTGCTGCCCGCCGCCGAGCTGGCCACCGACTTTCCCAAACCGCCGCCGCCGCTCGAACTTGCGCCGCGCATGGGTCGACCCTTCAACGACCACGCGGTGTTCCAGCAGCAGATGCCAATCCCGGTGTGGGGATGGACACTCGCCGGTGCTGAAGTGACGGTGACTTTCGATCAACAAGAACGGACAACAAAAGCCGGCGCCGACGGCCGTTTCGATGTGAAGTTCGATGCGATGCCCGCCGACAAGCTGAAGTCCGTCGATGACGCGCCGGCCGGCCACACGCTGACGGTCGTCACCCGCCTCGACGGCAAGGAGGAGACGAAGACGTTTTCCGACATCCTCATCGGCGAAGTCTGGTTGTGCTCGGGTCAATCGAACATGGCGGTGCGCTACAACTCGCGCGGCACCAATCTCGATCCCAATCGCCCGGCGCTGCGTTTCCTCGAGGAGGACTGGAAGGTCAGCGCCGCCGACACCTGCGGCCGCTGCTACAGCGTGTCGTATGCCTTCGGCCACAAGGTGCAAAGCGAGCTGTTGGTGCCCGTGGGCCTGATGAATGCCGCAGTCGCCGGCACCGGCATCGAAGGCTGGTGGTATGTCGCACCAGGCGATCCGCCGACACCGACGAAGTACCAGAACTACATGCCGAAAATCGAGCCGCTCGTCGGTCACGCGATGCGCGGCGCCTTGTGGTATCAAGGTGAAGCGAATGTGAAGAACGGCAAGGACTACCTGCCGATGCTGAAAAAACTCATCGACGGCTGGCGCGGCGCATGGAAGCAGGGAGACTTCGCCTTCCTGATCGTCCAGCTCTCGACCCTCGGCGAATCCCCCGCCGACAAACCGCAAGGCGGCGACGGCCGCGCCGCCATCCGCAACGCCCAGCTCGAAGCACTGACGGCAATCCCCAATACCGGCCTCGCGGTGACCATCGACATCGGCGAGAAAAAGGAACACCCGAAGAACAAGTTCGACGTCGGCATGCGCCTCGCCGCCTGGGCGCTCAACAAGACCTATGGCAAAAAGGACATCGTCCCGAGCGGCCCGCTCTACAAGACGCAGGTGATCGAAGGTAACACGATCCGCGTGAAGTTCGATTACGCGGAACACGGACTGATGCTGGCGAAGAAGGAAGGCTACGAGCCACCGGTGCCGACTCCCGACGTCCCGATGCCGTGGCTATCCATCCAAGCCAAGGACGGCAGCTGGCACTGGGCCGAAGGAAAGATCGACGGCTCCGATCTGATCGTCTCCTCAAAGGACGTCAGCGAGCCGGCCGCGGTGCGCTACGCCTACACGGAGCATCCGGCCGGCTGCAATCTCTACAACAAGGATGGTCTGCCCGCATCACCCTTCAGCACGTGCGGGTATTGAGCCGCCACCGGCGGCACCATCACGAAGCCGCCTTTTGCAGACCGCGGCCACCGGCACTGATATCTTCACCCAGGCCACGCATCGTCGCACAGCTGGAAATGGCAAGAGCGGTCAAAGCCAAAGCGATGATGCGGACGAGGAGGCGCTTGAAATTCGAAGTCATAATGAAAGGAAGCTGCTGGCATGGTGCTGTCAATCTTTCCGATGTCAAGAATGCCGTATGCTGAACGCACTGGCCCTTGACCCTCACTGCAACACCCCGCGCTTCTTCAGCCAGGCGTCCAGCGAGGCTTCCCACGACGGGTTCTTCTTGAAGGCATTCGGTCCGTGGCCGCCTTCCTCGAAGATCAGACAAGCCGCGGGCACCTTGTTGGCCACCAGCGCCTGGTAAAAGCGCACGCTGTTGTCCACCGGCACGGTGCGGTCGTCGGTGCAGTGAATCAGGAAACACGGCGGCGTCTCCGCGGTCACGCGCAGCTCGCTCGAATAGCGCTCGATCAGATCCTCATCGCCCATCAGATTGCGCCGCGATCCCTTGTGGGCGATCTCCTCCTTCATGCTGATCACCGGGTAGCACAGAACCGAAAAATCGGGACGCGAGCTGACACGCTCGATCGGATCCTCGCTCTGCGGATTGCCCGCGTCGAACACCGTGGTCACCGTGCTGGCGAGGTGACCGCCGGCAGAAAACCCCCAGACGCCAATGCGTTTGGGATCAATCCCCCACTCGGCCGCGTTGGCGCGCGTCGTGCGGATCGCGCGGCGCGCGTCATTCGCCGGAATCAGGTGGTGGCCGTTCGGCAGCCGGTACTTGAGCATCACCGCGCTGATGCCGCGCTCGTTGAGCATGCGCACGATCGGCATCCCCTCGGATTCCACACAAACGACGCCGTAACCGCCACCGGGCATCACCACCACACAGGCACCGGTCGCCTTGTCTGCTGGCGCCGGAAACCAGGTCAGCGTGGGAATGCTGATGTTGCCAATGCATCCTTTCACCCGCTCCGGCCCCTCCAAGCCATTGCTGTCGGGCGCACCGTTCGGCCACAGCAATTGCGACGGCGGACCGTCCTCCGTTTCAGCAGATCGCGCGGGCATCACCCACAAGGCGCCTGACACCAGAACCATACACCCATTCGTCAGCCAACGCTTCGCATTCATCGGCAACACCATAGCGAGTGATCCGACACCGAAAAGCGGAAAGCGGCTGGCACCGAAGAATCGACGAAGGAGGCCGGGCACCAGCCCCCCCTCCAAGCGATGCCAGGAGAAGGCTGCGGTGCCCGACCAAGTTGGCCGGCTACGGCCAGGTATGCGATGCATACGTTAGAAACCGGAAGCCCGGCGCTCCATTACAATGGCGTCGGAGATTTCCACGGCGGGCCGAAGGCACAAGATAGAAACCGGAAAATACGCCAGTATGCCTGCCATGCGCCTCATCCCCTTTTTGCTCGTCTGTCTGTGGTCCTGCTGTGCCGCAACTGCAGCGCAAACATCACGCCCGAACATCGTGTTCCTGCTGGTCGACGACCTCGGCTGGGGCGATTTCAGCTGCTACGGCGCGCGCTTCAACGAAACACCGAACATCGACCGGCTGGCGACACAAGGCATGCGCTTCTCCAACGCTTACGCCGCCTGCACGGTATGCTCACCCAGCCGGGCCGCCATCCTGAGCGGCTGCTACCCGGCGCGCCTGCACCTCACCGACTGGATCGCCGGCCACAATCAGCCGAAAGCGAAACTCAAGATCCCCGATTGGACGATGAAGATCGACCACGCGCGTGTGCTGCTACCCGAAGCGCTCAAGGAGGCGGGCTACAAGACCGGCTTCTTCGGCAAATGGCACCTCATGCCCAACGGGCAACCCGATTTCGATCAACACTACCCGACGAACCATGGTTTTGATCTCAACATCGGCGGCCGCGAGTGGGGGCAACCGAAAGGTCCGGGCAAGTACTTCGCGCCTTTCGGCATGCCCAATCTGGATGGCAAACCCGGCGAATACCTCACCGATGCGCTGACCGATCAGGCGCTCGCCTTCATCGATCAAACGCAGCGGGATCAGCCGTTCCTCCTCTACTTCTCCTACTACACGCTGCATTCGCCGCTGATGGCGCCGCAGGCGCTCGTCGACAAATACACGAAAAAGGCGGAGGGCTTCGACAACACCCGCGGCGAATTGCTCAACCCGGTGCGCGCCGGCATGGTCGAAAGCCTGGACACCAGCGTCGGTCGCCTGATGGCGAAGCTTGAGGAACTCGGCATCGCCGACAACACGATCATCATCCTCACCGGCGACAACGGCGGCGACCACAAGGAGACCACCGGCGGCCTGCGCGAATACAAGGGGTTTTCCCATGAAGGCGGCACGCGAGAACCGCTCATCGTGCGTTGGCCGGGGAAAGTGACGGCTGCCTCCGAGTGCCACACTCCGGTGATCGGCACCGATTTCTACCCGACGCTGCTCGACCTGGCCGGCCTGCCATTGCGCCCCGACCAGCACGCCGACGGCATCAGCATCGCCTCGCTGCTCAAGGACCCGCAAGCCACCCTGCCCCGCGACACGCTCTATTGGCACTACCCGCACTACCACCGCACCAAGCCTTACGGCGCGATCCGCAAGGGCGATTGGAAACTCATCGAATTCTTCGAGAACGGCACACTCGAGCTGTTCGACCTCGCCAAGGATCCACGGGAAAAGAACGACCTCTCCAAGGCGCAGCCCGAACGCGTCAAGGAGCTGCACGAGCAATTGATCACGTGGCGGCAATCGGTCGGCGCGCAAATGCCCACGCCGAATCCCAATTACGATCCGAACGCAGGCAAGGGGAAAAAGAAGAAGTAAGGCCGCAAGACAGGTGATCGGAGCGTCCCGTTGTTCTGGCCGCTCGCTGATGCATGGACTTTTCTCCCCGCGGAGACATCCCGTTGTTGCCATCCGGCCCGAACCCCTGCTAGAAGCCCCACACTCATGGACTCCAGCATCCCGGCCAACCCGCCCACCACCATCGCCCCGCCACCGGTTCCGCAGCTGCGGGAAGCCTCGTTCTTCTTCGCCGACATGGACAAGCCGGGATGTCTACTGGTTTGCAATGAGGCGCAACTGCCCGAGGTGTGCCTGATCACCGGCGAAGCCACCGGCATCTCCGACTGGCGCAAGCGCCGGCAAATCACCTGGAGCCCACCATGGGTGTTCCTGGGCCTGTTCGGCGGCGTGCTGCCGTTGCTCATCCTGATCCTGGTCACCCAGAAGAAAGCCCACATCACCTACAGCCTGTCGCCAAGCGCCACCCGGCAAATCAACCGCAAGCGCGGCATCGCCGTGGGCCTGCTGCTAACCGCCATCGGGCTGATCGCGCTGGCCATCGCCAATGCCGACGACACGGCTGGCACCCTGATTCTCATCGCCATCCCGCTGCTGATCACCAGCCTGATCTTCCTGATCGTCGTCGACCCGATCAAACCGATCGGCCACAAGAACGGCTGGTTCCGCGTCAAAGGCGTGTCCAAGTCCTTCCTCGACACCCTCGAGCAACGACGCTTGGGCGCTTGAGGTTTGGCAAAAGCTTCAACAGCCCCGCCACAGATGTCGGGCTGACTTGCTTTTGGCCTTATCCTGCCGATGGTATCGGCATGAGCATCAGATCCATCGCCCTGGCCCTGGCCCTGATCCCCGTTGTGGCCAATGCCGCCGACCTGTTCTACAAGAAGAACCTGTCGCTGCTGGTCATCCATGACGTCGATCAAGGGAAAAGCGACAGCCGCCCGCTCGACAATGCGGTCGGCAAGTTTGTCGCCGACGAAGGCGCAGTGGTGTACCTCAAGGGGCAAAATCTCTATCAGATTCGCAACACGCGCCAACCGGTCGCCGAGATCATCGACAGCGGGGTGATTGATTTCGACTTTCAGGACGGCGTCATCGCCTACATCCGCGACTCACACCTGTTCGTTCGACGCTTGGCGGAGGACATCCATGATTCATCGCGGCGAGTATCCGACTCGATCGGCGTCAGTCAGATCGACATCGCTGCCGGCACGGTGGTCTTCATCAAGGGACAGGGGACACTCTACCGCGTAAGCGACATCGCACGCGGCAGCGCCGAGCGCGTGGTCTATCCGGCCGGCGAGGTGCAGGTGTCGGGGAAGTGAGACAGAAGATATCGAGACAGAAGACGGAAGACCGGAGAGGCAGAAACGGCGCAACGCGCCTCCCTGCCACACCTATTCCCTATCCGCGTCCATCCGCGTCCATCCGCGGTTAAAACCTCATGTCACAGTGGATCTCCAGTGGCAGGCACATCGCAGCTCTCATCCCTGCCACACCTGTTCCCCATCCGTGCAATCTGTGTAATCTGTGGTTAAAACTTCATGCCTCAGCGAATTCCCAGCAGCAGGCACATCGCAACGCGCTTCCCTGCCACACCTGTTCCCTATCCGCGTCCATCCGCGTCCATCCGCAGTTCCATCCCCTTCGCCACCTCACCCTTGAGATCGCGGTGCAGCCGCGGTGACCACAGCCGCTCGAGCCGCCATCCCTGAGCACGCAGGATCTGACTACGGAACCACTCCCATTGGATCGGGTCCGGCGTGTTGCGGTAGCGGTTGAAATCGGTGAGCAGCCCGAAGGTGGGCGCGCCGGGGGTCTCCACAGCGACGTCGACGCAGAACCCGTCGTTGCCCCAGTGGACAGTGGTCGCACATCCCTCGCGGGCAAGCCGCTGGCCAAGCGCGGTGGCGACAGGCGACGGTTCGCGCGCATCGCGCACGACGCAACGGACGGCGGCTGATGAACGGCCGACAGGCGCATCCTGCCGCGCCTCGTCATCAGCAACCAGCCGCTCGGCGAAGGCGAGGTATTGATACAAATGCAGCCGGCCGTTGGGCGCGCTGCCGTCATGGCTCGCGGTGTATTCCTCGCGCGGGATCGACGTCAGGATGTGGATGGCACTGCGCGCACGGGTGACGAGCACGTTGAGCCGCCGTTCGCCACCGCTCTGCGACAGTGCGCCGAAGTTGCGGCGGAAGCGGCCATCCTCGGCGCGACCGAAGGTGGTGCTGATGATCATCACGTCGCGCTCATCGCCCTGCACGTTCTCCAGATTCTTGACGAAGAGCCCTTCGAACGAATCCTTGCCCTGACGTTGGCGCGCAGTTTCGAGACGGCGGGCGAAGTCCGCATCGGCGGCGGCCTTGTCGTCGAGTTGCTCAAGGATCAGGTTTCGCTGCTTCAGGTTGAAAGTGGCGATGCCGACGCTCGGCGGTTTCTCCTGATCCAGCAGTTCCGCGACCAAGGCGACGGCGGCCGCGGCTTCCGCCGGGTTCGTCTGATCGCGGTAGTCGCCGTCGACGCGCAGCAAGCGGATCGGCGGCGGTCCCTGCACCGGCGCACCGGGGATCGGTTGCAGGCGACTGCCGTAAAATGCCAGGTTGGAATAACCGATGAGCGCGGCGTGACGCGAACGGTAATGGACGTCGAGAAAGGCCTGATGGAAATCGAGGTTGAGCGAAGCGCCCAACAAATCCTCCATCTCGGACATCTGCCGAGCATGCAGGTCTTCCTCGTCCGCCTCCTCGTCGGACTCGATCATCGCCGATTCGAAGAAGCGCGTTGGCGGCAATTGCTTCGGGTCACCCGCAACGACCAACCGCTTGGCGCGCAGCAGGACCGGCAATGCTTCCTCCAGTCGGCACTGGCTCGCCTCGTCGAAGACAACCAGATCGAACAAGGCCTGACGCGGGAAAATCTGCGCCACCGTATTCGGGCTGGCCATCCACACCGGGCACAAATCGAACAAGGGATCGCCACCGTCGTGGCCGTCACCCGCCGCAATCATCTGCCGCAAGCGCAGCGCCTTCTTGCCGCGCACATACAAGCGCTGACGCAACGCAGATCCTGCGGGGCCCAAGCGCGACCCGGTCCCAGCAAGCAAGCGCTGCGACTGGCGCTGGCGCCAATTCCGCACGACCAGCTTCTGCACCAGCGCCTGCTTCTCTTCGATCCGCTCGCCCAATTCCTTGAAGGCGGATTCGATCCGCTGGGTGTCGATGCGTCCCAGCGTCGCTCGCTCGGCGAGCAACGCGCGGATGCGGTTGTCCAATGCCGCCCGCGTCAAGGCCGCCAAGGCGACCTCCGGCGGACAGGCCTGCGCCACCAAACCACGCACCGCAGCCCGCATCTCCGCCGGCAGCGCCGCCAACGCCGCCTGCAGCCGCAACACTTCCTCTAGCGTGGTGACCGCCTGACGGATGCGCGCCGCCAATTCGCGCCCCGACCGACCGTCGCGGCACCATTGCTCCCAATCACGCAACCGTTCGTCGCGCAACAAACCTTGGCGACTCGCAAGCTCAAGCGCCGAGCGCAGCGCGCGGGCACGTGCGGCACTGCGCGCCAGTCGATCGGCCGCATCGCCGACATGGGTCGTCAGTTGATGCCGCAGCCCTTCACACTCAAGCACGGCGTCGCCATGCAGCAGGCTTGCCAGCGCGAACAAAGGCTCCAGGCGATCGAGCAAGGCCGACCACTCGGAATCATCGCGCGGCTCCGCGATGCCGAATGTCCGCTTCAAATGATCCCCGAGGATCACCCGCGCCTTCAGTCCTTCATGAAATGCAATCGCCCGATCGAGCGCCGCCTCGTCGAGCGGCAAACCGAAATTCGCCAGCGCTTCGGTCGCCGCACGGCGTTTGCGGAATGCAAACCAACGCGTCCACCGCTTCATCACCTTGCGGTAATTCACCAAGGCGACCAGAGTGCGGTTGATCTCCGTGAGCACCAATGGCCGGTCCTTGACCTGCAGCGACAATTCGCGATCGAAGCCGGCCTTCAACTGCCGCCGCGTCTCAGCGAGCACCGACCAGTCGCGCACATGCACATCCATCGAGGAAGAGGTCAACACGACACGCGCCTGCTCACCGGCAAGCGCATCGCCCATCACCCCGATCAGGCGGCTGATCTCCTCACGCGCCGATGCCAGCACTTCCAGATCGCCATCACCCAATGTCGGCAACACTTCACCATCACCGGGCAATTCCAATGCCGCCGCCACGCGGAGCAACCGATCTTCCGGCTCACCCGCCGGCGCCCGCAGGTAGCCATCGACATCCATCGCCAGTCCGTCGACGAGCACGTTGTCCGCCAAGCCAGCCGCCAGCGATCGCCGGCACGCCTCCTCGACATCCGTGCGGTGACGCTCGAGCAGATCCAGAGTCACCCGATCCGCCTCAGGCACTTGTGCCGGGACATCCTGCAAGTCTATCCACCGACCGACCCAGTCATGAAACGACTCACCGTCGGCCTGCGGGGCATGCAAGGCCGCGTAAGCATCGCGCAACTCGCCGTGCAGGGCGGTCAGCCGTTCATTGACCAACTTGATCGCCGGTTCCGGATTGCGCGGCATGGTCGCTTCGACCAAGTCCTCAAGCCGCTGCCGCAAGGTCATGTAGAAATCCCGCCGATCGCGCTGCGGGTCGTGGATCACGCCGCACAAGTGCCCGATGCCGAGCGCATCGAGCCGGAATTTCACCACGTCGAGCGCGGTGCGCTTGTCGCAAACGAACAACACGCGCTCACCTCGCGCGAGGTGCTCGCCGATGATGTTGGCGATCGTCTGGCTCTTGCCGGTCCCCGGCGGGCCATGGACCACCAGCGCCTCGACCTTGGCGGCAGCCGCCACCGCCGCCGCCTGACACGGGTCGGCACGGGTGATCAGGCGTTCGGCATCAAAATCCCGCTGGTGCGCCGCTTGTTGCTCGACCGCATGCGCCTCGGCTTCGGGCAATGGCTTTTCGACCGGCGGCTCGATCGCGCGCGGTGACAGGAAGGCAGCCACCGGACCCGCCAACGGCGTCACGCCCTCCAGCATCGATTGCGTGTCGCGGATCAATCCCGGATTGGTCAGCGGAAACAATCCGAGCACGGCCGAGTTCAGGATCACCGGTCCATCCGGCAGCTCGCGAGTCGCCGGCACCGGCACCAAAGGCGCCTGCGGGTCCAGCACCGCCGCCACCGCCAGCGACTTGGTGACATAATCGAAAATCTCCTGCAGTTCGCGCCATGCCTCCCCACCCTCATCATCGGCGAACAACTCCTCGCTCGACTCGCCGGTCATCTTTTCAATCCACGCCAGCAGCGCCGGATTTGCCACCACCCGATCTGCCCCCTCCTCGGCAGCCGCAATCGTCACCCCCGGCCGACCATCCGTCCGCACGCCGAGGTGCACCGGAATCATCGCCAAGGGCGCCAACACCCGCGACGAACCCGCCGCCCCGTCCGCCTTCGGCAATGACAACACCGGGTAGCCGATGAACAAGGCGTTCTCGCCGTGATCGTCACCATACTCCTTCGCATCCGCCGCGATCGCCGACAGCTTGCGCAACAAGCGGCACTGCTTGTCCCAGGCCTCGCGCTTCATCCGCTCCTCATCACTCTGCGGGCTGCCGTCGGCAATCGACACCCGCGGCGCCATCGCCGGCAACTCGACGCGCCTGTCGCCAAGCAAGTCGCGGACCAAGGACTCGACCCGACCACTGCCCAAAGTGACCAAGTCCATCACATCCAGCCGCTGCCGGCTGCGGTACGGCCGCGCGTTGAGGCCGGGCCCCTTGAGCAGACTCTGATAGAGCCGCTCGAGCATGGTCTGCAGGATCATGCGCCGATTCAATGCGGGCACAGCAGCCAAGTCGAGGCAGGAGTCCGCCAAAGCGACACGCGGAATGCCCGCTCACTCCAGCAGCGCCTTGAGACGGAAAAAGCGGTCGCTGCCATTCAAGGGCAGGGTCACGGTGACCGTTTGTCCGCTACCGGTGATGTTGCTGCTCTGGCTCGCGCCCACAATATTGGTGTATCCGGAAACCGCCTGCCACACCGCTCCCGCGCCCAGACGGTCGCTGCCTTCGAGCGTGTATTTGCGAACCCACCCGGAATAGCCGGCACCCGCCGCGCTGCGCGCGAGGAAGCTCACGGTGAAACTGCTGCTGTTGAGATTGGCGATCGCAACAGGCTGGGTCGTCGATGATCGCGGATCCACGCCGAGAACATACTCGTCGCGATTGAAAACCCCGTCGCCATCGGCATCAACACCATCGGCCGCAGTGCCTGCCAGGATTTCAGCGGCCGTGAAATACGTGTAGCGCCAGTGATCGATCGTGTTGGCGGGACCGATCCACGCCGTCGCCTGGTTCGAATCGATGCTCTCGCCCGCCGAATTGATCGCGGAAATCACGTAATGATAGATCGTGCTGTTCTGGACATTCGTGTTCTGGTAGCTCACGCCGCTGGTTTGAGCGATGACCACATAAGGACCGCCATTGGTGGTTGAACGCTTGATGTAGTAACCGGAGGCTCCCGCAACCGCGTCCCAACTCAAATTGATCTGCGGAGATGCCGGCGTCGCGGAAACTGCTGCCGGCGCTCCAGCCGGCACATTGTTGATTTCAACCTCAAGGACCGCCGAACTGCTCGCTCCATTGGTCGCATTGCCGACATAGCGGGCGGTGATGCTGTGCGCCCCGACCGCCAGTTGGTTGGTGGTGAATGCGGCTTGATACGATCCATTCAAAGCGGCCGTGCCGAGCAGGGTGGTGCCGGCGCGGAACTCGACGTTGCCGGTCGGCGTGCTACCGGTGACGGTGGCAGTGAAGGTGAGCGATGCACCCGGATCAGCGGGCGTGCTGCCGCTGGTCAGGGCAAGCGCCGTGGTCGTCGGCGCGAGCACCGTGATCGTGCCGTTGCCGGCAAAAAACGTGTCGTTCTTGTGACTCGCGCTGGAAGTGGTGGAGCCATAGGTGCCCGGCGGCATCACCGTGCCATTCAGCGCGAGTGACGCGATGCCACGGGTGCCGGTGTAGTTCAGGTTGATCTTGCCCGGCTCGTCGACAATCAAGGCACCGGAACCCAGCGCGGAAACATGCGAGCACCGAAGCGTCCCCTCGATCACCTCGGTCGGGCCGGTGTAACTGTTCGCCACCGTAAGTGTGCATAGGCCGCCACCAGTGAGGCGAATACCGCCAGCCCCACTGATTGCGCCGCTGATCGTGGATGAGTAATCGCTGAGCACCGTGAGCGTGTTATTGAGGCTCACCGGCCCACTCCACTTGAACCCCCAACCGTTGCTGCTGTGCAGCGTGCCACCGTTGACCACCAGGGCATTGCTCATGGTGACCCGCTGGAAACGGATCACGCCCGCGTTGAGGGTGACGGGTCCGGTGCCTGCGGGATTGATGCAATCTGGGCTGATGCCATTATACATGGCACCCAGCATCAAGGTGCCGCCATTCACCACCGTGCCGCCGCTATAGGTATTGGGGACGACGGTTCCATTGGTCGGGTTGATTCCATACAACATCAAGGCACCTGGGCTGCTCTTGATCAGGGAGCCCGCCCCGGAGATCAAGCCACTGAGATCCACCTGACCGCCACCCGATCCGCCAAATGTGGTGGCCGCCGACAGCGTCACCGGCGCAGAAACCATGACCGGATTTCCGCCGTTTTGATTGAACGAAGGTTGCCCGCCGCCGTTGGCGACGAAGGCCAACGCTGATGTTCCGGCGAGCGTCACATTCGAGTTGAGGTTCAACTGATTGAGCTGGAAGCCGTTGTTCAGGTCGTGGGTCGCCGTGTAGGTGCCGCTGGCATTGAAATTGAGCGCGTAGTTCGCCTGACCTGCGGCCGCAGGCAATCCCGGCGTCCAACGGGCTGCAGCACTCCAGTTGCCGGTGGTCGCGGTGGACCAGTTGTATTGGGTCAGCGCGCCGGCGAGCACGCTGATCGACACCGTAGCCGGCAGCGAGTTGCGGGTGCCGTTGTTGACGATGAAAGTGAAACTGTCGGTGCCGCTGAAGTTGCTGGTCGGCGTGTAGGTGAGATTGGGCGCCGTGCCGCTGAGCGTGCCGTTGGTCGGCTGCGTGAGAATGATGTAGCTGAGCGACCCACCGCTGCCATTCAGCGTGATCGGCAGGGCGGTGTTCTTGTTGGTCGTCAGGTTCTGCGTGAAGGCATAGGCCGGACGGCTGCTCAGGCTGCTGCCGTCGAACAGATACGCCTGAGGAACGATAGCTCCGTTCAAGCCGGCAAATCCAGGACCCGTCCATTTCAACTTCGCCACTGCCGAGCCGGTGTTTTCGTAATACTCGAGATAGACGTCGGCCAATTGCCCGGCGCTCAGATAGACCGGTTCGCCATCGCGCCATAGTGTCGATTGATCGCTGAAGCGGTCGATCACCAGCTGACCGTTGACATACAGGCGCACGCCGTCGCTGCTGAGCGTGGAGAACGTGTATGCGCCCGACCGCGGGACCAGCATTGCCCCGGTCCAGCGCACACTGAAGGTGTCCGCGACGATCGACGCATGAGGCGAGCCGGTGCCCCAGTCGAAGTTCACCTGCGGATCGGTGCGGGTCAGCGCGAAAGCGGTGAAGTCGGCGTTGTTGTAATAGTCACCCTTGAGACCATTGCCGGCGCTACCGACGACGATGCCGACGGTGGCGACGGCGGAAGTCGTCAACGTGTCGGTGGTCTGGAAGGTGAATTGATCGGGACCCGTGTAGCCTGGGGTCGGCGTGTAGGTCAGGTTGGGCGCGGTGCCGGTCACCGTGCCGTGCGCCGGCTGCGTGACATTGATGTAGCTGAAGGATCCTCGTGGCGATGCGCCACTCAGGGTGATCGCCTTGGCACCGCTTGTGGTGACAACCTGCGAGTTGGCCACGCAGTTGCCCGGTTGCTGCGCGGGCGAGGTGATCGCATTCTCGATCGTGCTGATCGTGCTGACCAACACGGCATACTCGGCATTGCCCGGGTTCCAGGTGTTGAGGTAGCCGCGCAAGGTCGGCAGCGTGTAGCGCGCAGCATCGCCGTAAACGGCAAGCGCGTTGAGCGCCGCCGTGAGGTATTCACCCGAGCCCCACTCGAAATTTTCCGGCACTTCCAACATGGCGAGCGCCAGCGGAATGCCCTCGGTGATCTTGTAGTTGGCCATCAACTGAATGCCTTCGGCACGCGGGCTCGCGCTCCACATCCGGTCGGCCTGACATTCGGAACTCACCACCTCGACCATGTCGGGAAACAAGGCTTGCAGGTCCGCCAGCGGCAAGCGCTGGCGGCAGAACATCGCCACGCCGGTGCGCGGATAGGAATCCGGCTGCTTGAGGCCGACTTTCAGAGCCGCGTAAAGCAGGCTCTTGGAGGCATTGATCGTGTAGGAGGCCACGTTGCTGCCCGGCGTGCCGTCGGGCACACCGTTGCCGAACAGCACCAGCGAGAGGTGGCGGTTGCTGACCTGTAACGGATCGCTCCAGTCGATGACATCCGGATCGGTCGCATTGGCGATGAAGGCATTGAGCATGGTCGTGAGGTGGGCGCTCGCCGCTGCAGCCGTGTAACTGCGAATCGCGATCGCCGCCTTGGCCCGCACCCACAGGTCCGTGTCGCTGAGCAGACCGACAATGGTCGGCAGCGCGGTCGCATCCTGCTTGATCCCCAGCACCTGACAGGCACCCTGCCGCTCATTGGCATTGGTGCTGCCAAGCATGCCGCGCAGCGTGTTCAGCTCTCCGGTAGTCAACGAGCGCGACCCGAGTTCCACAGCCGCAAAATAGCGCACCACCGGATCGTATTCGTTGAGAGCTGTAATCAGTTGCGCCTTCGTTTTGGAAGTCCGGTCCAAGGGATAACTGCCGGCGGCCACGGCATTAGCGATCTTGGTGGAATCGAGCGAGTAATCGGTGACGCTCGCGTCCTTCTTGCCGGTGATGTAAAGCCGCTGCAGCGGCAGGCTGTAGGTGAGCAGATAGATCGCTGTCGGATTCTGTTCGTAGTGGTGGGACCTGCCCAGATAGGAGCCGTCCGAGGTCGTGCCACCGCCATATTGCTCCTGACCATCGTAGGTGAACGACCCATCACTGCGCCGGGCCAGATCCAGATGCCAGAGCACGGGCTTGAGGTGTTCCGACGCTCCCAAGGATCCGGCCATGTTCGCACCCAAGGCCGTCCACAGGTAGCTGAGCCCTTGCCCGGTATGGCCGCTCTCGCGGCCGATCCAATGGGCGATGGCCATCCGGCTGAAGTATTCGGTCTCCGTGGCACGATTGGCCTGCAAGCCGAAGAAGAGTGCCGCCGTCGGGTCCTTGCCATTCGACGCATGACCGGCAACCCACGGCTCATGCTCACCATAAGGCAAGGAGCCCTTGTTCACATACCAACCGAAGAAATTGGAGCCACGCGTAATCGCCGTGTCGATATCCGTGTGAACGGAGCGTCCCGCCGCCACCAGGGCTTTCTTGCCCAATACGATACTCAGGTTGGCGGCCGCGCCAACGGCATTGACCGGTCCATAGCCGGTCGCAATGCGACGCCCCGAGCCGTCCGGCTTCAAGGCGGCAGGGCCGTGACCGAAACTGCCATAAATGCTCTGCGACTGGGCGAGCGTCAGGGTGAAATTCTCGATGCCGTCGACCACCTGACTGTCACCGGTGATCAGGTAATACTCGGAAAGGAAAATCAGCTTGTAGGCCCAATCCCAGATCGGCAATCCGCCATTGATCGGGCCATTGCTGGCGAGACTGCGGGCATGGGTTTGGAGGCGGGTTTGGACTGCAGCATAATTCGGATCGGTCGGCTTCACACTGGCGAGCAAGGCCAAGGCATGGGTCGCTCCCGAATAGCCGTTGTCGAGGTAGTTCGCATTGGCCAGCAACTCGCCGACCATCTGGTTGCGGGCGTTGGCAAGGATCTGTGTCGACTTGGGGCAACTGTAGGGAGCGGTACTCGCATAATTGCCGAGGATGGGAATGGTGATGCTCTCATCCGACTCCACGCCGTTCCGCCAACGCCTGACCCGCAAAACCCCACCACCCGTCTTCTCGGCATCCCCAATCGCCGCGCCCAGAGCCTTGCGGCAGTCGGTGGTGAAATACGGCACGGCACCGGTGCCGCCCGCCATCGCGCCGAGGATCACGTCATCCATCTGCAACACCGCATTGCCCGGCGCGCTGGCCGTGGTCACCAGGATCTGCCGGCTTTGGTCGGTCATCTTTCCGACATCGCCGACATTGTTGCGATCGACGTAAATCCAACCGCGCAGTCCAGTCGCGCCGAGGTTGTAGGTATCGCTGCGGTCAATGCCGGCGATCACACCCGCTGCCGTGAGGTCCGGCGGAGCGGCCCACAAGGGTGCGATCGAACTGACCACGGCAATCATGAACGAAATGGGCAGCAGGCAGCCCCGGGAATGGCGACGGGTCATGATTTCTGAAAATTGGGTTTCACCGAACACGAAGCATCACCCCGGCCCCGTGAAGCACAGGGCAGCAGGTGTTGGGTATGGCTGGAATCGCTGGAGGGTTTGGGGTTTTGCCAGGATATCGCGAGAGCTGAAATTGGTCATCCCGGCATGATCCGGCAAGGATGGGCTTTGCAGGGAACCTGTTGGTTTTGGAACAGGTTTGCCGGGGCAGCCCTTGCGGGCGCACTCACGGCGCCACCTGCTTCACCCAGGCGGCGAAGGATTCGGGGGAGATGCCGTTCTGGTAGCCGTTGGCCGCCTTCGGCTTGCCCTCGGCATCGCAGAGGAAATACGTCGGGAATCCGCTTACCCGAAACTCCTTGAGCAGCTCGGCATTGGTGCGGTTCTTCGCCTTGCCGCCGGGTTCGTAGTCAAGGAGCAGCAAGACAAGGTTCTGATTGGCGAACTCCTTGAACTCCTTCTTGTCGAAAACCTCTTTCTCCAACTTGATGCAATACGGACACCAGCTGGTGCCGGTGAACAAGGCAAGGATCGGCAAGCCGGTCTGCTTCGCTTCGTCCTTGGCTTTGTCCATGGTGGTCAGCCACTTCGCCTTGCGGTTGGCATTGGCCGGCGGCTTCGCGCTGGCAGCCGTCTTGATGAATTCGCGATCCTCCTCGGACAGCTTGGCCTGAGGGAAACTGACCGACTTCCCGTTGGCCAACCGCAGCACGACGTTGTCGCCTTCGGTCTTCACGTAGTCCGCCTGAATCTTGACCCCCTCGGCATTCGTCCACGTGCGCGCCTGCAGACGGCCACCGGACACCACCAGCACCGCGACCAGAAACCATGCCAAGTAGGATGGGGTTTTCATGCCTGAAATCGACCACAGCGCCGTCACGATGACAAGCAATCAAGTGCCTGCAGCAAACCGCGCACAAATGAGGCTTGGATTTGCCATGCCGATCCTGCCACAAACGCGTCCGATCATGGACGACGGCCCCACACCCGCAGAAAACCCCCACCCGGGGGATGGGCCACGCCCACCTCGCCGCAAACGCTATGCGGGCAAAAACCCGCGCCACTTCGAGGATAAGTACAAGGAGCACAACCCCGACCGCTACGCCGACACCGTGGCCAAAGTGATCGCGTCAGGCAAAACCCCGGCGGGCTCGCATGTGCCGATCCTCGTCGACGAATGCCTGCAGGCGCTCGCGCTGCAACCCGGCATGACCGGCGTCGATGCCACCCTCGGCTACGGCGGCCACGCGCTGCAGATCCTCAAACGCATCAGCCCGGGTGGCCGCCTGATCGGCCTCGACCAGGATCCGATCGAACTGCCGAAAACCGTCGAGCGCCTGCGTTCAGCCGGCTTCGACGAAGCAACGTTTACCGCTCAGCGCTCGAACTACGCCGGCATCGCCAAGGTGCTCGTTGGTCAGCCGGTCGACTTCATCTTCGCCGACCTCGGCTGCTCGTCGATGCAGTTCGACGACCCGTCGCGCGGATTCAGCTTCAAGCACGACGGCCCGCTCGACATGCGCATGAACCCGCAGCGCGGATTGTCGGCCGCGGATTGGTTGGCAAAAACCAGCGCCGAAAAACTCGAACTCGTGCTGCATGAACACGCCGACGAACCACGCGCGGCAGAACTGGCCGCCGCCTTGGCTGGCAAACCGCTGCGCCGCACGCTCGAGCTGGTCGCCGCCGTGCGCGATGCTTGCCCGGCCGATGAGGAACTCGTGCAAATCACCCTGCGCCGCGTGTTCCAAGCGATCCGGATTGCCGTGAACGAGGAGCTCACCGCGCTCGACAGCTTCCTGCGCGTGCTGCCCGGCTGCCTGAAACCCGGCGGCCGCGTCGCCATCCTCAGCTTCCACTCCGGCGAAGACCGCCGCGTGAAAAAAGCATTCCAAACCGGCCTGCGCGACGGCAGCTTCAGCGAGATCAGCGACGGCGTGATCACCGCCGGACCGGAAGAACGACGGCTGAATCCTCGCAGCGCACCAGCGAAGCTGCGCTGGGCGGTGAGGAAGTGAGGGAAGGCGAACATCGAACGTCGAACGTCGAAACTGAACGTCGAAGTGAGGCGGGTAGGACGTATCGATTTTCCCCGCCTCTCTTCACTTCGATGTTCGATGTTGGGCGTTCAACGTTCGATGTTCAATCCTGTCTCTAGGTACCGGCGCAACCGGGTGCAACTTTCTCAAACCGGGATGTACTATTACGCAATACTGTAGGCCGGTGGGTGGGGGTGAGGCGTGGTAGCGCCGTCTGGCGTAAACGGCACATTGAAGAAACCGAACATCGAACATCGAACGTCGAAACTGAACGTCGAAGTGAG
>JACCDY011427133.1_pt1 | contig 51085 bp, 53 predicted proteins | sample 7446391 | NCBI WGS metagenome assembly JACCDY01 (sample SAMN15323451, study PRJNA562643) | freshwater metagenome | isolation source: river surface water | place: USA:Blue River Watershed | collected 2017-08-18
TACACTGTCAAGCATATAGAAAATTATTTACACTATTTTTAGTTATTAAAAGACTGTATAAAGAATCATACCCCCTGTGGATAAGGTGGGTGACTCATTGACGTATAAGGGTAAATTTTATGTTAGTGACCACTAATTTTATATTCTGAAAAAACTATATTTAGTGATTTTTTTTGATTAAAAACCATAGATTGATTCAGCATTCTGCAAATATTAGGGTTTTAACTTATCTTCACCAACGGCAGTCAACAAGAAAACTGATTGCAGAATCAGACCTTCAGAATCAAGCAAAGATTCAGCAAATAAGGAGCTGCTTGATAAATTAGGGCAAAATCAAAGCCTATGACAAAACAATTCTTCGATGTAAACAATCCAGCCAATCAACAAATCATTGCTCAAGTCCCTAATATGACCGCAGCAGATGCTTTGCGTGCAGTTGATCAGGCGCACGCAGCACTGCCCGCCTGGAAAGCAAGAACTGGTAAAGACAGAGCACAGCTATTAAGACGCTGGTTTGACCTCATGAACCGCGATGCTGATCGCCTGGCCCGCTTAATGACTGAAGAACAAGGCAAAGCATTGATGGAAGCCAAAGGTGAGGTCACGTACGCAGCCTCTTTCATTGAGTGGTTTGCCGAAGAAGCCAAGCGCGTGATGGGCGCCATTCCTGCCAGCCCTTGGTCTGATAAACGCATGATGGTTCTTAAGCAAGCGATTGGGGTGTGTGTCTCTATCACCCCATGGAACTTCCCTTTGGCCATGATCACCCGCAAAGTTGCTCCAGCCATTGCTGCTGGTTGTACGATCGTGATCAAACCTGCTGAACAAACACCCCTGTCAGCTCTGGCACTGGTAGAACTAGCTAAAGAAGCCGGCATCCCGGATGGCGTGATCAATCTAGTAACAGCCGACGGGAAGAACTCCATCGAGATTGGTAAAGCACTTTGCGACTCTCCATTGGTTCGCCACCTTTCTTTCACCGGCTCAACCCCGGTGGGCAGAATTCTGATGGAACAATGCGCCCCTACTATTAAGAAGGTGGCCCTTGAACTGGGTGGCCACGCCCCCTTCATTGTGTTTGAAGACGCTGACTTAGATGCGGCGGTCAGTGGCGCCATGCAGTCCAAATACCGCAATGCCGGCCAAACCTGCGTTTGCACCAACCGTTTTTACGTTCACGAAAGCTTGCATGATGCATTCGTCGAAAAACTCACTCAAGCCAGCAAGGGCTTGGTCATTGGCCCAGGATTAGATAAAGGCGTTCAATTAGGGCCTTTGATTGATCAGCAAGCCATTGATAAAGTTGAACAACACGTTCAAGATGCGGTTGCCAAAGGCGCCCGACTGATGACTGGTGGCAAGCGCCACGCTTTGGGTGGTACTTTTTATGAACCAACTGTTTTAGCAGGTGTTAAAAAAGGCATGTTGATCACCGAAGAGGAAACCTTTGGCCCAGTGGCCGCGGTGATTCCCTTCACTTCAGAGTCTGAAGTGATTCAAATGGCCAATGACAGCGAGTTCGGCTTAGCCTCTTATTTCTACAGCAAAGACATCAGTCGCATTTGGAGAGTTGCTGAAGCTTTGGAATTTGGCATGGTCGGCGTGAACACCGGCACAATCTCAAGTGAAGTGGGGCCTTTTGGAGGCGTCAAACAATCAGGCCTTGGCAGAGAAGGCAGTGTCTGGGGAATGGATGAGTACTTAGAAATGAAATACGTTTGCTTGGGGCTTTAGATCTAGATCAAGCGCAAGCTCAGCAAACAATTAGAAAGAATATTTTTATACTCTCTTGAACACCAAATCCCAAACCCCGTGCCCAAGACGAATCCCTCGATTCTCAAACTTGGTCACTGGGCGGTAAGTCGGACGTTCCGCATACCCACCTGCTAAGACACCCGTATTTACCAAAGTAGGCTCTGCAGATAACACTTCCATCATTTGCTCAGCATATTCTTGCCAATCGGTGGCCAAGTGCCAATATCCACCTGGTTTAATTCGGCTACTTAATAGTGATACAAATTCTGCTTGGATCAAACGACGCTTGTTGTGGCGTTTTTTATGCCACGGGTCCGGAAAGTAAACATGAACACCATCTAAAAAAGATGCTGGGATCATATTTTCAACAACCTCTACGGCATCATGGCGCATCAACCTTAAATTAGTTATCCCTTGCTCACCTATTAACTTAAGTAATGCCCCCACTCCTGGCTCATGAACCTCAATGGCTAAAAAATCATCAGCCGGTCTGGCTGCAGCAATCTTGGCAGTGGTCTCCCCCATGCCAAAACCTATTTCAAGAATTTTTGGTCTTGGCGACTCATTTGAATCAGTAGGATTAGATTTAAAACTTTTATCCCAATCAATTGCTTGAGCTGTGAAGGGTAGTAAAAATTCAGGGCCGAGGGTTTCAATGGCACGAGCTTGGCCAGGGGTCAAACGCCCTGTGCGCAAAACAAAAGACTTGATGCGATGCAAGTAATGCTCAGAGTCATTAGACTCTTTAGCAAAAGCTTCTTTGGCTTGATCAAAAGATTGATGTAAACGCGAAGATTCTGAATTCTTTTCTGACATGCGCTTATTTTAATCTCCTGAGCTTAATCGCCTTCCATCCTCACTCTAAGACCGATCTCATTCCCCATAGAGCTAATGATTTATACTTATGACAATTATTAGAGATTTGTCATATTTTGTTTAAAAAGAAAAAACCGCGCGCTGAAGGAATGGAGAGCTTTGATACCTTGGTGGGTAAAAGCTCAGTGATCCATGGTCGTATGACTGTGCACGACAGCCTGCGCATCGACGGCAAAGTATTCGGCAACCTAGAGCCAGCAGACAAATACCCTTGCTCGATTGCTGTTGGTCCAAGCGGAGTTGTCACTGGCAACATTCACTGCAACAAAGCTTATATCGCTGGCAAAGTCATTGGTAATATTTTTGCCAAAGAATTAATCTTCTTATCTGATTGTGCCGTGGTTCACGGAGATATCAGCGCTGAAGCATTCACCATCGCCACTGGTGCAGTGATTGAAGGCACGATGCTTCAAGCCAATCGTAAAGTTAGAAACCCACAATCAAATCAGCTTCGCTCTAGTACTAGCGCAAGCAGCATGACCTCGGTTTAAAACTAATGTGACCACTGGACGACGCCCGTCCAAGCAGTTAACAAAACTAAAACTCCAAAAATAATTCGGTACCAAGCAAAGATCCTGAAGTCATGGGTGGCCACATAACGGATCAACCAACGGATACATACAAAGGCAGACACGAAAGAGACTGCGAAGCCAATGCCCAAGGTTGGACCAAAAGTACTCCATGAAGCATCGCCTAAAACATGACGCAGCTTGATTAATTCATAGAGTGTTGCGCCTGCAATGACTGGGATGGCCAAGAAGAAAGAAAACTCTGTGGCAACTTTTCTTGGCAAACCAAACAACATGCCACCAATGATGGTTGCACCAGAACGAGAAGTTCCAGGAATCAAAGCAGCGCATTGCGCTAAACCAATCTTCAATGCATCACGCCAATTGAGATCATCCACACCGTTAATGTCTCGAGAAATCAACACACCATCACCCGCATCAGACTCTAACTTCTTTTGACGAGCCTCCGCCCAAAAAATAATGAAGCCGCCCACAATGAATGCTGTGGCCACAGGAATCGGAGAAAACAAAGCACTTTTAATGTATTTGCCAAATAACAAGGCCAAGACAATCGCTGGAATCGTGGCGATGATGACATTCACGGCAAAACGTTGTGATGCTCTTCTTGAAGCAATCCCAGTGACCACGCTGATGAGTTTTTGTCGGTACTCCCAACAAACTGCCAAGATCGCACCAAACTGAATGATGACCTCAAAAGCTTTGCCTTTGTCGTCATTGAAATCCAATAGGTCACCCACCAAAATCAAATGACCCGTCGATGAAATCGGCAAAAACTCAGTAAAACCCTCTACCAAGCCCAAGATGACTGCTTTAAGAATTAAATAGATATCCATGGCGTGATGATAAGTCTTTCAATAAAGGGTTGATAAAAATTCAAAGCTATAAAAAAATAATTCAGCACCACCTTCATCATGCAGAAAGTCGACTCAACCATGGTGCAGCTCTTGCTATTTCGATGGATCCTCGCTGTTCTTCCTGACGAATATTTTTAACTAATTGAACAGCTTTCGCATTTGGAAATTGATTTGAAAATTTCACAAGCGCTGGAGAAAGACTTGAATCGGACAACTTGCATTCGATCAAATGAGTTAATGCTTGCTCTTGACTGATTGCAAAATCAACCTCTGCCTCGTCTTTTGTTCGAATGTAATGCAAGCCACTAGAAACCCCCTGCGAATCCTCTTGAAAATGCACATGTTTTTGTAGCATCGACGCCACTGCATTTTCAAATTGAATACCAGCACCACCTCTCACAAAAGCATTGTCATAAAAATACACTTTGGGTGCCTTCAATAAAGATCTGGCGACATTGTTATGCCAAGGATGAATCACGAACACAATAAACAAAGCCTCTAGGATGTCGAGATACTTCTTCAATGTAGGTTGAGTCACTGATAAGTCTCTTGCCAGTGATGCCAGTGACAAGGGTGAACCCACACGATCTCTCAACATCTCAACGAATAAACGCATCGTATTAACTTCTTGTATTCGAGAGAACTCCAAAATATCCTCTCGAATCAGATCTGTGAAATATTGCTGCCGCCAACGATTGGCATCACTGTCTGTTTCTGCAAGACAAGGTTCAGGGAATCCGCCTCGAACCAATAAATGATCCAATGCAAGATCTGCCGTCATGCCACCAAAATCAACCAACTCCTTGACTGAAATAGGATGCAAACGCCAAGAAAAATATCGGCCAGCTAATGACTCACCAGACTGTCTGAAGGTATCCATTCTGGCACTGCCTGTGATCAATATTTTCTGAGCTTGGGTATTGGTATTAGCAATTTGGGCCAGCCGACTATCAGCAATCCCTTTGAGCCAAATTTTCCAATTGGGCATTTTATGAATTTCATCAAAAATCAGAAGTGGCACTTGCTGACTCCATGAACCATCTTGCAAAATACGTCGATCACTGGAGATATCCCAATTGAGATACTGAAAAGAATCTTTTTCAGTCAACAATTGTCTAGACAAAGTTGTTTTACCGACTTGGCGAGGGCCAGTCAGTATCACTAACTTTTTATCAAGGTCATTGGCAATTTGCTGATCTAAATATCTTTTCATCCGACTATTTTAAAGTACTTTTTAATTTAGTCGCGACTATTTTAAAAATCACTTTAAAATAGTCGGTATATTTTTTAGCTTAATTTTAAAATATAACTATATAAATCAATAATTTAAATAAAAATAAGGCTAAATGATGCTAAATCAAGGCAACCTTACCGTTGATCCATAAAGTCATCGCTCACTAGCGGCCCATTTAGAAAAAAATTATCCCAAGTCTTTTCAATGGGGCTAATGATTCTTTCTTGACCTCGAGTACGTACAGATACTTTCTTAAGGTCATCAGGCAAGCGTGCCTCATCAGGAATTTCAATTAATTGAGACTTTTTGCTGGTACACACAGTTGCAATCACTATAGGCATAGGACATATTTATAAAACATAAGGGCACCTCATCATACTTATGCCTAAAAAAAGAAAATAAAAATTGGGGATTTATTCATACCGCAAAGCTTGTATTGGCTGCATCGATGAAGCTTTACGCGCAGGATAGTAACCAAAGAAAATACCAATCACCGCAGAAAAGCCCACTGCCAAAACAATCGACAAAACAGAAAGTTGCACTGGCCATTCAGCCAACTCAGCAACCAACCAAGTCCCCAGACCTCCTAATAAGATTCCAAGCACGCCGCCAATGGTTGACAGTGTGATGGCCTCCACCAAGAATTGCGACAAAATATCTTTGCCCCTGGCACCAACAGCTAAACGCAAACCGATTTCTCGAGTTCTTTCTGTGACTGAGACCAGCATGATGTTCATGATGCCAATGCCCCCCACCAACAAACTAACAGATGCAACGGCTGCCAATAGGATGGCCATGACTTTACTAGCAGCTTCTTGAGCTTGAAGTATTTCTGTCAAATTACGCAAAGAAAAATCGTCGGGTGTATTACCGGTTAATCGATGGCGTTGGCGCAAAAGTTCTCTGACTTTCTCTTCAGCCTCTTTCATATCAGCACCATCTTTGGATTTGATAAAAATAGAGCTGACTCGTCCAATGCGACCCTGTAAAGCGCCAAAAATTTTATTGCGTGCGGTTGTTAAAGGAATGATGACGATGTCATCCTGATCCTGCCCCATCATGCTTTGACCTTTGCGCTCCAGTAAACCAATCACCGTGAAAGGCACACCGCGCACGCGGATGATTTGATCCACTGGGTCACTGTCACCAAATAATTCTCTGGCCACTGTTTGGCCAATGATGGCCACCTTACCTGCACCAGACATTTCACCAGCTTCAAATAAACGCCCACTGATAAGCGCCCAATCACGCGCCTCAAAATACTCTGGCGTGGCTCCAACAATGGCAGCCAACCAGTTGGAGTTGCCCCAAACAATTTGTCCACTGCCACGTTGCGTAGGCGCTGCCACTTGTATTTCTGATATTTCTCGCATGACAGCCCAAGCATCTTCTTCAACCAAAGTTTGTGCTGTGCCAGTGCCACCACGCACCCCGGCAGTTGTCACTGAGCCTGCCCAAAGGATCATCAAGTTAGAACCCAAGCCTGCAATTTGCTCTTTTACTCGCGCTTGTGCACCACTTCCTACTGCAATCATCACAATCACTGCAGCCACACCGATGATGATGCCCAGCATCGTGAGACCCGAGCGTAGCTTATTGACCTTGAGGGCTTGAAGAGCGATGGATAAATTCAAGAGAGTCCTCCAAGAGAACTAACTTTTTTATTAGGACTGTCATCAATGACCTTGCCATCCTTGAATGTAATCGTGCGCGATGCATAAGCGGCCACATCAGACTCATGAGTGACCACCACAACGGTCATCCCTTGTTGATTGAGTTGCGTCAAGAGCGCCATCACCTCAGCACTGGTTTTAGAATCTAATGCACCGGTAGGTTCGTCCGCCAGAATTAAATCAGGATCATTGACCAAAGCTCTGGCAATGGCCACACGCTGCTGTTGACCACCAGAAAGTTGTGCAGGTGTATTGAGTAAACGTTCACCCAAACCCACTTGCTCTAAGCGTTGCTTGGCATGTTCGTAACGTTGCTCTTTAGTGAGTCCTGCCAAAGGACCTACCCTGGCATACAGCAAAGGCAAAGCAACGTTTTCAATGGCAGAAGTTCTGGCCAAGAGATTGAATTGCTGAAAAATAAAACCAATGCGTCGATTGCGTAAATCTGCCAACTCATCACTGGACATGGTGGCGACATTTTCTCCACCCAATAAATAAGAGCCAGTGCTTGGCTGATCCAAACACCCAATCATGTTCATAAAAGTTGATTTACCCGATCCAGACGCACCAACAATTGCAACAAAGTCGCCTTGATCGATGGTGAGCGACACATCATCCAAAGCGTGAACTATTTGCTCACCCACGCCATAGGTTTTCACCAAATGATGCGTTTTGATCAAAGTCATGGAATCAGTCTTTAGAAAAGTCGCGGACCCGATGGGCGACTTGCACCTGCTTTGCCTGCACCACCAGAAACACCGATGATGACCAAATCACCAATCTGCAGGGTTGCTGCTGCATCTTCGCCTGGCAATACCTCGCTGGCATTACCATCACTCAAACCCACACGAATGGTTTTTTGAACAGGCTTGTCTTTTAAGCCTGATTTTTCTAACACCCAAACTTTACGCGTGGTCACTTTGACATCTCTGATGGCCGAAGGCTTACCCGTCATGGGTGCAGATCCTGGTGTAGATCCTGTCGCACCTGAACCTCTAGATGGATTGGCTGATTCATTCTTTGCCACGCCACTGGTATTGGGCATCTTGAATCGCAAAGCAGCATTCGAGATACGTAGAACTTTTTCTTTTTGCTCTGTGATGATCGAAGTATTGGCGGTCATTCCTGGCAACAATTTCAGATCAGTATTTTGAGCACTGAGTAAAACGGTATAAGTAATCACGTTTTGCACATTGATGGGTGCCTTACGCACTTGCTTGACCTGACTTTGAAACACCTTGCTAGGAAATGCATCGACTGTGAATGTGGCGGCCATACCTTCCACAATGCGACCCACATCTGATTCATCAATGGCGGTTTCAACTTGCATATCCGCCAAGTTTTGAGCAATGATGAACAACTCTGGCGCTTGCAAACTGGCCGCTACTGTTTGACCTCGCTCGACACTGCGCTTAACAACCACACCATCCACTGGCGAACGAATCACTGTGTCATCCAACGCTTTCTTGGCCATGGTCAAAGATGCTTTGGCACTTTTATAAGCACTGAGGGTTTGATCAAAAGCTGACGGAGAAATGAATTTTTTCTCAATCAGCTTGATATTATTATCGTGATTGCGTTTAGCCAAAATGTAATTGGCTTCAGCTTGCTCAAATCGAGCTTGCCACTCACGTGGGTCAATCCGCGCAATGACTTGGTCTTTTTTCACCACATCATTGAAGTCGACATAAATCTCTTGAACCATGCCAGATACTTGCGTACCCACTTGCACTGATTTCACAGGATTCAATGTGCCACTGGCACTGATCGTTACAGCCAAAGGACCCTCTTCAATGCGAGCAGTTTTGTATTCTGGATCACTCCAACCAAAGACTGAACTCAATATCTTCCAAAGTACCCAAAATACCAAAACGACTAGAGTGAAATAAACCCCTCGGCGAAACCATGCATGGGTTTGCAAAAAGGCTTTGAATTGTTCTAGCCTTGCTTTCAATTGACTGCCAAGGCGACTCAGTAGAATCTTCATATTAGCAAGTATAGGGTTTTATAAGAAAATCCATGTGACAAAGGTCAAATTTGGCACAAGGATGGGGTTTTTCAACTGCAAATAGCTCATTTTTGATGCAAAATGATAGGATGAAATCAAATACTCTTTACCTTCCTCAGCACTTTGCACAGAAAAAGTTGGCAATGATGCTTGCATTAGCTTTCGCAGGATCAGTGGCCAGTCTTTCAGTCTTGGCTCAAGGCTCAGTTTCTACTGTGCCACCAAGCACGGTAACCACAAGCAATCCAGCCACCCAAGTCAAACAAAATAACCCCAACACTGAAGTGTTGGATTTGCTCAGCTTGTATCGTGAAGCTGCTTTCAATGATCCAACGTTCAATGCGGCCAAATACAGTTTCACAGCTGGCAAAGAAAAACGTTGGCAAGGTCTATCCGTGTTAGCTCCTCAGGTGGTGGCAACTGGCAATGAAACAAAGAATGATTTTTACAATCAAACAAGAAGTACACGTCAAGATTTAATGTCTAGAGCATGGACCGTCACCCTAACTCAACCCCTCTTCAACTGGGACAAATGGTCCCAATTCAGACAGGGTGATATGAACGCCAGTATTGCTGAAGCAAAGTTTGCATCAGCAGAACAAGATTTGGTGATTCGGGTGACCGAAGCTTATTTCAATGTTTTAAATGCTGAAGACTCTTTAAATCTGTCCAGAAATAAAAAAGCATTGATTGCTGAACAACTAGAACAAGCGAAACGTAATTTTGAAGTGGGCACATCGACCATCACTGACACCCATGAAGCACAATCTCGTTATGACTTAGTGGTAGCGCAAGAATTGGCTGCAGAAGCTGATCTAACGATCAAACGTGGTGCACTAGAACAAATCACTGGCAAACAAATCGCACAGCTTAAATCACTGAGCAATACTGCCAAAATTGAAGTGGTTGCCAAAGACAGAAAAATCAAACTCAAAAAAGGTGAAAAGCCTACCCCTGTGAATGTTCAACAAGCAGTGACCGTTCAACCGGGTCAAAGCATCAGTGATTGGGTCAAACAAGCTGAAGATGTTAGCTATAACATCATTGCAGACAAATTAGCCTATGAAGTTGCAGTAAAAGACACTCAGCGTGCTTACGCTGGTCATGCGCCATCAGTAGATTTCATCGCTCGTCGAGGATACAGCGATACTGAAGGTGCCGTGGGAACAACTGATACCCCATTATCAATGACTAAATCCTACTCAAGCCAAGCGATTGTTCAATTGACAGTGCCTCTCTTCTCAGGTGGATACAACCAATCAGTGGTTCGAGAAAAATCAGCATTAGCCAATAAAGCATTAGCAGACTTAGAAAACACCCGTCGCTCTGTGGCACAAACCACACGCCAAGCATATTTAGGATTTAACAATGGTTTGGCTCAAGTAAAAGCTTATGAAGCCGCTGAAATTTCAGCACTGAGTGCCTTGGAATCTAACAAGCTTGGTTACGAAGTGGGTGTGCGCATCAACATCGATGTGCTAAATGCTCAAGACACCTTGTTCACAACTCGCAGAGACTTGGCCAAGGCCCGTTATGACACCATTTTGAATGGTCTCAAGCTCAAAGCTCAAGCAGCAGTACTCAGCGATGAAGACCTACAAGCAGTGAATGCTTTATTGAAATAAGTCATCTTGCATTATGGTGCAATTTTTTCATTCTGAAATTGCACCATAGTACAAAATCACCTATCTAAATCTGAAAAATTCCTGCGAGTTCTACTAGAAAATATTCAAGCTATTCTTTTCATTAATTTACGGCTGTTACTCATAACGTAAATCTGTAGCTTATCTATAAAACTTTGGCTCTTAGGGTCCTTGGCATTGCAACTTAAAATGGCCTTTTCTAATGAATCTGGCAATTTTTCAAATAAATCTTCAGCAATCTTGATCACGTAACCTCGCTGAAGATTCAGATCTTCACAAAAACCCGAGATCTCTTTAGCGCCAATCTGACCAGCTTCATATTGACCATTAACTGACATGGCCAAATTTGAAGAAATTCCTTTGTAGACCTGAGTTGACATTAAGTCATAGAAGGGTGACAAATAAAACTTACCATCAATCTTATTAATGGATAGGTTCTTGGCGTGACCATCATGATTGCCCACCATCAAATTAAAAAACAACCACTGCACCAATGACTTCATGTCATTAGCAGCATCAAAGCTATGTTTCTTAATTAGGCTTGCACAATCCACAAGACCGGGGCCCCCATCTTGCTGATACTTTCTATCAGATGTCTTGCCAAATAATTGACAAAAATCGTACTGAACCACTCTTTTAAGATTTTCTTTTTTCACTTCACCATCAAAAAATCTATCAAATCTTTTAACAACACATGATTCAGTGAATGGCTCATAAAACGTCTCTGCAACTATTAAGCCACACAAAGATGCAGTCTTCATGATGATGGCTTCATTCAAAGCTGAACGCCAAATATTTTCAAACTTAATGATTTCTGGTTTAACAATATGTGTTGATGGTGACACTCCCAATGGAAGCATCACTTGATTGTCATTGAATATTGCAATTGAAAATTTGCGCTGAGCTCCTGCAATTGAGATTCGACTTGCTTCAAGCAAACCACCGGCATTATGAATGCCGTCTTTTTGAATTTTTTTAGCTAGCTTTTCCCAAGTGGTTTTCTCGTAAGCCAGTGGATCAACAACAGTTGCGGACGGAGTCATAACGAAACCACCCACTGTGTCACCAGCAAATTTCCACAGCAAACCAAACAAACTTCCCACCTTGTGCTGTGAAGTTAAATATTCTCTTAACTCTGCCTCAGGTAATAAGTTTTCAAAAAATGAAGTGATCACTGGACCACTTTGCACTCCAACAATTTTTGGAATACCCAATAGAGCAAAGTGATCTTTCTTTGATAACCACTCTGAGTCATACTCAAAAGACAGCGGCGATCCATCGACTATATGGCCGATCAAATCACCCTCCCAGTAAATATCTAAGGAATCCTGAGGCATCAAAGATCACCCGATGTTTTTTCTCTGATCACCATTTCCAAACCCAAAAGGTTGAGTGTGTCCAAAGTTTTTTGGAACTGAACCGTTGGTTTACCAGCCTCCAATTCAACAATGAATCGGTTGCCACTATTCCCAACGCCAGCCATGTCTAATTGAGTCAGGCCCAAAGCCTTTCTTTGGGCACGCAGCAATTCACCCAAGGTTTTGGTATCAGTGATCTTAAGGCTGACTATATTACTTAACGGTAATTTTTTATGATATTTTGGCATAATCTAATATTTAGTTACTTAAAGGTAATTAAATATTATTATATACCTTGATTCTAAATATTGTTACCGAAAAGTAATAATATTTAGAATCAGTCATAAGGCCTTCTTCTTGGAATGCTTTTTAGCTGAGACTCAGAACCACCTAAAGCCACTAAACGTCTAGCGCTTACTTTTTGTTTCAATTTAACTATCAGTGCCTTTGATAACAATAGGTAAGTCTTTAACTTATTCAATATCGATGCCATCACAAACTCTATTTCACTCACTTCAATTACCGTGGAAGAATAGAACCACACTCAAACAAAGACCGACTTGAATAAACAACAAGCCCGCCATCCACTTGATCAAATCATTTTTCATTTCATCTTGAGATTGCAGAACCCTTATCTCAAAAAGATGTAAATCTGCTTTTGTAGCTAAATGCTCAAAAGAATCTATTGCAGCTACTGTCATGGAAAAATGATGAGAAGTTATTGAGTGCAAATCTTACAACACTCAATAACCTTCTTATAAAAACTAGTATTAGTTTTTTGCCTTCAACTTAGCAAACGCCTCAGCAAAAGCAGTATTCCCTGCTGGTGCAGATGAACCCTGCTGTCTTTGACTCGAGGGCTTTGCTGAAGTCTTCGCTCCATTGTTATTAACTCTTTCGCCAGCTTGTGAACGAGCCGCAGTATTCGATGGCACAGAATCATTCAATTTCATCGTTAAGCCAATGCGACGGCGCTTCACATCCACCTCAAGCACCTTTACTTTGACCACTTGACCAGCTTTAACCACCTCATGAGGATCTTTGACAAACTTATCTGCCAGTGCAGATACGTGCACCAAACCATCTTGATGAACTCCAATGTCTATGAAAGCACCAAAGGCTGCCACGTTGGTCACAACGCCTTCCAAAATCATGCCAGGAATCAATTGATTGATATCTTCCACACCATCTTCAAAGGTGGCCGTTTTAAATTCTGGTCGTGGATCACGACCAGGCTTTTCTAATTCAGCCAAAATATCTTTGATGGTCACAACGCCAAATTTATCATCTACCAGTTTTTGAATCACGTCATTGGCAGCCACTTTCTTGAGCAACTCTTTATTGCCAATCACCTCAGTCACTGGTTGACCCAATTGCTTCAACATCTTCTCAACCAATGGATAAGACTCAGGGTGCACAGAGGATTGATCTAGTGGATTATCACCACCGCTGATGCGCAAAAATCCTGCGGCTTGTTCAAAGGCTTTGTCACCCAAACGCGGCACCTCTTTCAAAGCCTCGCGATTATTGAAGCGTCCCTTACTATCTCTGAAAGCAACAATGTTTCTGGCTAAGCCAGCATTTAGACCAGATACTTTAGATAGTAATGGCACTGATGCAGTATTCAGATCAACACCCACAGCATTCACACAATCCTCTACAACAGCATCCAAAGTTCTCGACAGTTGAAATTGGTTCACATCATGCTGATACTGACCCACACCAATGGCCTTAGGCTCAATCTTGACCAATTCCGCCAAAGGATCTTGCAAACGACGTGCAATCGACACAGCCCCTCTCAATGACACATCCAGATCCGGAAATTCAAGGGCTGCCAATTCAGAGGCGGAGTAAACAGAAGCACCAGCCTCTGACACCACAATCTTTTGCAAAGTATCTTGATTACTTTTCTTAGCTGATAAAAGCTTCATCAAATCTTTCACCAAGCGATCAGTCTCACGACTGGCCGTGCCATTACCAATGGCCACTAAAGACACCTGATGCTTCAAACACAAAGCACCTAAGACTGCCAAAGAACCATCCCAGTCTTTACGCGGGTCATGGGGGTAAATCGTAGAAGTTTCTAGTAACTTACCTGTGGTATCAACCACCGCTACTTTGCAACCCGTTCTGATTCCTGGGTCCACGCCCATCACCACTCTTGGACCCGCGGGAGCAGCTAACAAGAGCTCATGGAGGTTGCGTGCAAAAACTTTGATCGCCTCTGTCTCAGCAGCTTCGCGCAATTGTGTGAACAATGCCATCTCTAAGGATAGAGACGTTTTTACACGCCATGTCCAACGACACACCTCTGCTAACCACTTATCTGCTGAACGACCCAATGACTCAATGCCCACATGCTTGGCGATCATCACTTCGCAAGGATGAGGCGCCAAAGCTTCTTGAGACTCTTCCAAACTCAACTTCAACTGCAATACACCCAATTGACGTCCTCTAAAAAGTGCCAAAGCACGGTGTGAAGGCACCAAACGAACCGGCTCAGAGTAAGCATAGTAGTCACGGAACTTTTCCTCTTCTGCCATCTCTTTGCCATCAGCAACTTTGGATGTCATCAAACCTTGTGACCACAAGAAGTCACGAAGATTGGCCAGCAAAGGTGCCATCTCAGAAAACTCTTCAGCCAAGATGTCTCTGGCACCATCCAAAGCCGTTTTAACATCGGGCACCAATGGTTTACCACCATGGACACTCTCATCACCCGCTTGAGACTTTTTAATATCTTCAGCACTGAGAGCTGCATAAGCAGCTGGATCAATATTGATGTACTTAACAGCCTCAACTTGAGGGTCGAGAGTAGGGTCGTCCATAAAAGCCCGAGCCAAAGGATCCAATCCTGCTTCACGAGCGATCATCGCCTTGGTGCGGCGACGAGGCTTATAAGGCAAATAAAGATCTTCCAAGGCCTGCTTGGTATCAGCAGCGCCAATAGATGTCACTAAAGCATCTGTTAACTTACCTTGCTCATGAATTGATTTCAGAATCGCCACGCGACGCTCTTCGAGCTCACGCAAGTACAGCAAGCGTTCTTCTATATTGCGCAGCTGTGTGTCATCCAAACCACCAGTCACCTCTTTGCGATAACGCGCAATGAAGGGCACTGTGGACCCCTCATCCATCAACCCAACAGCTACTCCAATTTGCTGAGGCCGCACTTTCATTTCTGTGGCGATCTGGTTATTAATGCGCAAAGCAATCTGCTCTGCGGATTCGAGAGTTAATTCAGACATTGAGGTATTTTATGTAAAGATAATTTGATGATGATTTAACTTAAAAAGAAGCGAGTGGTCAGTTAAATAACTTCTATTGAAATGAAAGAAATCATCACTTTTTCAACAGTGATGGCAGTTTAGCTAAAAAATCTTTGGCTACCATTGAATTACCGTAGTCAGAGTAATGGTCGCCATAGCTATATAAAAATTGACCATCCTTTGCAATCCCACAGTGATTATTGGCCACATCGCACACCAAACCAGTCGGATCATAAACAATCAAGCTTGGATGTTTTTCTTGTAGTGTTTTTATCCACAGGCGATAGCGTTCATTGGTATGCACATGCTGCTCATAAGTCATACTGCACAATGGATTCTCTTTGCGGAACAAAAATTGATTCAAGAACTCACTCTTCGTCACTCCACCACTGATACAACTCTTAGGATCCGGGAAACCTGGATGATCAATTAAAAACCCAACGTGTTTACCAGCGCCTTCAAGTGCTTGTATGGCATTACTAACGCCTATCAAACCTGTCTCATAATGAGGGCTCGCATCCATTAATTCACGGGTGTAGACCTCACCCAAACCAAAAATCGATCGAGCGGCCGGCACCAATAAAACAAAATTGATATCTTTATTACTTAATAAAGCATCCAGCACATATTGATTCTTTTTTGCATTACGTCCCTGTAAACGAAGAATATCGCCTGTCATAGGTATCGCATTACCAATCATCATCCACGCTGGTGATTTCTGATTCATGGCTTCTCTGGCCAAGCCGTAGAAAATCGCTTCACCTTTACTATCCCCCCAAACAGCATGAGTTGCTTTTTGGTCTTTGGGGCTGTAACAAGAATTCAGAATCAGTTTTGCTTCCAAAGGTATGCCGCACTCATTGGCCCAACGCTTGCGATCAGCACCCATGTCCAATGAGGCTGGATCAGCGTTCAATAAACCAGCATGCCTTGATTTAACTCCTTTGGTTTTATAGACAACAACTCCTGCAATACAAATGCACAGCATCAATATCGATAAAGCGATGATCAAGGGGCGCTTTGATGAAGATTGACGAATGGGCTTTTCTATCAAGTAATAAGTCAATGCAGCTAAAACAGCACTTAGAACAACCAAAACTACTCGAACATCTAAGGGTGGCGTTTCTGAATAAATGATTCTGGCAAATGACAATAATGGCCAATGCCACAAATACAAAGGAAAGCTGATCAAACCCACCCATACAAAAATTTTCTGCGATAAGACAAAACGATTCACGAAAGCATGGGGGCCTGAAGCTATTAAAAGAGCTGATCCCACTGCAGGCAATAGCGCCCACCAACCCGGGAAGGCTCTTGACTCATTGATCACCACAAAGCCAATCACCACCATGATCATGCCCAGGCCCGAAAGAAGGCTTTTATGGCGTTCAATGATTGATGTCAATACCTGCGCGGGGTGCAATGCTTGATACGCTAAAAAAGCACCGAGAGCCAATTCCCAAGAACGACTCAAGGGAGAGTAAAACGCTGCACTGGGATTGCTTCCTGCTTGCCATACATTTAAACCAAAGGAGAAAAGAGCCACCATCAGAATCAATGACAAAATATTCCAAGAACGCTTGGCAAAGAAATAAAGCAATAAAGGCCAAACAATATAAAACTGCTCTTCAATGCCTAAAGACCAAAGATGCAATAAAGGCTTGGTATCTCCCGCTGCATCAAAATACCCAGCCTCTTTCCAAAACATAAAATTGGCTATGAAACCTGCACCACCAGCCACATGCTTGCCAAGTGAGCGATATTCAACGGCTGTTAAAACGATCCAACCCAATGCCAAACAAAATAACAAAACCACACTTAAGGCCGGGAAGATGCGACGCACGCGACGCGCATAGAAAGTTTTAATACTGTAGCAACCCGCCTGAATATCTTTCAATAAAATACTGGTGATCAAATAACCAGAAATCACAAAAAAGATATCCACCCCAATAAAGCCACCTGGCAATAAGTTGGGGAAAGCATGGAAGAGCACCACCGGCAAAATAGCCAAAGCACGCAAACCATCAATATCTGGACGATAAGAAATTGAATGATTAAATTGTGCAGTCATAAATGTATCTCTTTTCAATATAAAGACTCAATCAAAGTCTTTTTAAAACAAAACCAGGTCTAGCTACTGCCAGGCCTGATTCATATACCTGGTAAATATACTTAACTCTTACTCACCCAACACCGCATTGATAGCCAACAAAACTTCCTGAGTCGTCGGTGGCTGCCCCTTATCACCCAAGTTATAAATATTTGGCGACCAATAGCCTTCAGTCTTCCAGCGAGGCGAATCACAATACAACTCAATTGTGGGCATACCCAAAATGGCAGACAAATGGGTCAAGCCTGTATCAACACCGATGGTCATCTTGGCACCTGCGACTAAGCCAAAGGCATCAGCAATTGAAAACGCATTTGGCACAATCGCTTTAGAACCCATCAAACCAGACAATGTGTACTGACCCGCCATTTTCTTTGCCAATTGCTGACTAACTTCTTTTTCCTTGTCATTGCCCCACGGCAAGATCACTTGTATGCCGCGTCCGATCAACTCTTTACCAACAGCCACCCAGGCATCATCTGACCAACGCTTCGATTTACCAGCCGTCGCATGAAAACACATCACGTAAGGTTTAGTTACATCAAACCCCAAATCCACTCGAGTGGATGCAAAACCCAACTTGGCAGCATCAACCAAAGACTGAACGTAGGCTGAAGGATAAAACTGAGGCGGTGACGCCACACGATCAGGTACCGGCAAATCAAGTGCTGAGGCAGTCACCCAACGCGAGCGATCAACCGCATGACAATGAAACGGCACTTGTACTGGATCAGTATAAAAACGACGAGCCCAAGGCTCATAACCAGAAAACTCGGTTTGATTGGCCAAACCAAAGACTGACGCAGTCTTGTTTGGGTTGGCCAAATGGGTTACCCAAGCTGACTTGAGCAAGCCTTGGGTTTCAATGATCAGATCGTAGGATGTAGCAGCAATATCTGCTTTGAACGCAATGTACTCTTGAATGCTGCGAATAAATTCACCGCGCTTTAACGCCTTTTTCCAACGACGGAAAGACAAAGGAATGATGCGGTCAATGCCAGCAAAAGCAGGTGAGCCAGGTGAAGTACTAGCAATAGTTGTTTTAAGAGGCTCCAATAGCCCCACATAGCCCTCTTCAACCACCCAATCAATTTGGGCATCTGGATATCTGGCGCGCAGATCCCAAACCATGGGCAAATTGTGCAAAACATCGCCCAAAGAGGACAGCTTAACGATCAAAATCTTCATGGGGGCATTTTATCCCTTGGATGAGGTCAGTTCATCTTTTCTAAGCTTCTTTTCTTAACTTTGATTTCCTCAGAGTAACTCCAACCTTTAGAGGTTTCTTTCATGATCAGGTGAATCACTTGCTCCGTGTGATTCATGGCATTCACAAGATTTTTGACCTTTTCATGACCATCCGAATGTGCGATGAAAAAAACCCTGATCAAGCTATCAGCATACTTAGGTAATTTTCCAGTCTTTTCCCATTTAGCCACAGCCTGCTCCGTTACACCAAACTGAATACCCAAAGACTTTTGAGATAACAACATAGACTGTCGGATGTATCGAAATTCAGCGCCAGTAAGATGAGCTGGCTTCATGGCCAGCGCCTTACATATCGCCATCGTTAAACCCACCTGATCTTCAATGGTCACAACCTTTCCATAGGGACCTTTTTCCAGCTTAAATCCATTGGCCAACCAGATGTTGCGAAGACCACCATCGGTGAAGTGATACATATTTTTCATTTAACTCTCCTAACAGCAATAGCAGTTACCACCACACCTTTTGTTGCACTTCCATTTTCAACAGCAATAACAATGGCGAGCTCTCTTCCTGCCACAAATCTTTCCATTCTGCATTTAAGATATCCCGTAACCATATCAATTTCTGGCTCACGCTTGATCAAACCTTTTTGCAAAACCTCAAAAACTAACATCCTCGTAATATGCCTCTCCTTCATCCTTGAGAGGCAATGCAAAGTAAAGCTGATTCGCTTTGAATCTTTTGCTAATTCTTGAATAAGTTTTTCTAGTGCAATTTTTCTAGGCATACAAAACTATACAAAGTATAGGTCATAAATAAATTGAAGGGTTATTATTATACTTTTTATAAGAAGATGAATACCATGAAATAACCCAAGATGAGACCCCTGAAGCGTTAAAATCACCCTATGCCTAATAACTCAATCCCTGCATGCCCTGTTTGCGGCATGGAAAACACCTACCCTGATGGCGACAACTTCATTTGCCCTGATTGCTCGCATGAGTGGTCAGCAAACACCCCATCAATTGAGTTAGAAGAAAAAAGAATACATAAAGATGCCCATGGCAACATCTTGAATGATGGCGACACAGTCACCCTCATCAAGGACCTGAAAGTCAAAGGCTCTTCTTTGGTCATCAAAGGTGGCACCAAGATCAAGAACATCCGGCTAGTCGACGGAGACCACGACATTGATTGTAAAGTCGATGGTCAGAGCATGTTGCTTAAATCTGAGTTTATGAAGAAGGCTTAAATTTAGGTTTTGAACTTAAATTATTTGAAGTACTTAGACATGGCGCGATTCAGTAAGAACCAGAGTATTAATTGCTTAATCTGACCAATCACTGGAATCCAATCCAAATACTTTCTTCGACTTAGCTTTCTGAAAAGCACCTCACTGTAGTTGCTCTCATAGCGGAAGTCAGCCGCATTCATACTTTCTCCAGCATTTTTAACCATGATTGACTCAACACATTTGGGTCGATCAATATTAAAAACCACAAAAGACTCAAAGAACTCAACAGAAAAAACAGAATCTTTGTATAAAGGCATTTGTTTTTCTAAAGAATGGTATCGAGAGTTAACGCTATCAATTATTTTTTTAGAAAAATTAATGAATGAGTACTTCGAGGGGTTGCCAAAGGATGGCATATAACTGGAATGCACATCTTCTACAACCAAAACACCACCATCCTTGATATGTGGGATTGCTTCAGCAGTGGTGATAATTTGCTGACGGTTGGTATGACCACCGTCATCCAATAAAACATCCACGGGACCTACTTTTGAATAAAAAGTCCGCCAAAAATCAGGGTCCGATTGACTACCAATGTAAATTTCAAACCCATGATCATTCCACTTCAAAGCAGCAGGGTTTAAATCAATACCAATGATTCGAGCCTGAGGGCCCAAAAATTCTCTCCACATAAAAAGAGAACCTCCGTTCAAAACACCGACCTCTACAAAAGTAATATTTTTGCCGACATATTTTTGAAAAATATGTTCGTAAACAGGGAAATAAGTGTTGTATTTAACTGAAGAATACTTAACTTCATCAAAAATAGTTCTCAGACTTTTCATTCAAACACCTCAAAAATATAAATCACTCAAAACCATTTGGATTTTGAGACTGCCAGCGCCAGCTATCCTCGCACATACGATTTAGATCGTACTCAACTCCCCAATCAAGCTTATTTTTTGCCAAAGTTGGATCAGCATAAAAAGCAGAGATATCTCCAGCTCGACGATCAACAATCTTATAAGGTATCTTCTTACTTGAAGCTTTCTCAAAAGCTTTCACAAGATCAAGCACACTGTACCCCTTACCAGCACCTAGATTTGCTGTTATTGAACCCTTACCTGATAACAAATAGTTTAGAGCTTTAACATGTCCTCGCGCCAAATCTACCACATGGATATAGTCACGAACCCCAGTGCCATCTGCAGTTGGCCAGTCGCCACCATAAACTGATAAGTAATCACGTTGACCAACTGCGACCTGAGTGACGTAAGGCATCAAATTATTAGGTACTCCACGAGGATCTTCGCCAATTAATCCACTAACATGCGCCCCCACTGGGTTGAAATATCTTAAATAAGCAACTGAAAAATCATCGTTAGCAATTTCGATATCACGCAAAATTTGCTCACTCATAAACTTACTCCAGCCATAGGGGCTGGTAGATCCTAAAGGCATATCTTCTTGATAGGGGATTGGATTATTAGGGTGATAAACCGTTGCAGAAGAACTAAAAACAAAATGATGACACTTGTAATGTTGCAATACCTCAGCCAACATCAATAGGCCAAATAAGTTATTTTGATAATACTCAACAGGTTTTTGAACAGACTCTCCTACTGCTTTTAAGGCAGCAAAATGAATAACCGCGTGAATTTTGTGAGTCTGAAAGATTTGATTGAGGGCGACATGATCTCTGACATCACCAGTATAAAAAACTGGCTCTTGACCACTAATTTGCTTAATTCGATCCAATACCTTGGGATTTGAATTAGAAAAATTATCAATCCCGACCACTTCATGGCCAGCCAAGAGTAACTCTACCCACGTATGTGAGCCTATGTAGCCAGTTGCGCCAGTTAAAAGAATCATTTAACTAAGAAATACTCTTTAATATGATTGACGAAAATTTTGGGTTCAGAAATCAAATGATCTCTGTATGAAGATAGCTCTGCATTAACTTTCTCATAAGAATTAAATATCTCTAAAACTAAATTTTGAAATTGGTCTTCAAATCTATTGGATTTTGTATCTAATTTAAATTTGTCAGGAAGCGGCACATCCTCGAAAAAAGCAGCAGAACCTTGCCTGCTCACTATAACGCACGCACCAAGCATTGCGGCCTCCCGAGGCATCCGATCTCTACCGGGATGATGCCCAAAATCTATATAAATCTTAGAAGACTTCATTCTTTCAATCAATCCATCTCTGGTAAACCCCTTTAATGGAATAAATTTGAAATTTGGGAAAAGATCAATCAATTTCTCGGTAACGTGTAAGCCTTTAGTTGGATTGTATAAAATTACATTTTCCCTAGGTTGCGTACTTGATGTGTACGACAAATCCAAGAACTGATTATTAATTGGCTCAAAAAGCAAATTTGATTTGATACCCCTACTTGCAAGATATGATGAAACATAATGACTTTGAGAAAAATGAATGGCATGCTTCAGCCCCTTAACACCTAACAATGGGCGAGATCCACGAAGTGCCGACCTAAAGTAACGAACTGTATGTCGAAGAAAATTATCATCTTTACGATAATTTTTCATTAAAAAATTATCTAAAGAAAGCCACCAAATACCAACTGCTGCATTTTTAACTTTGAATAATTGCTCAGTATATATTTCTGGAAAAATAATAAGATGTTCATCATCATCTTCATACTCAGCTTGCTCAATCTGATAACAACTATAGGACTCAGTAAGTTCAGACCTAAGATTAAAAGGGTAATAGCATATATATGCTGGCAAATCTTGAAGCCTCAACTCTTGAACTAAATGATGGAGGGCTTCAGGTCCACCAGTGGAAATTTTTGCAGGACAAATTACCAGTATTTTTTTAAACTCATGATTGTCGATTCAAAATTTTATTAGTAAGACTAAGAGATGAGCCCACGACTTGGTCCATATTGTAGTATCGATATTGAGCCAATCTACCAACAAAGTGAACATTCTTCTCAAGCTCAGCTTTGGCCAAATATTTCTGATATAGCTCTTCATTAACAGGGTTTGGTACTGGATAGTAGGGATCACCAGAACCTTGAGAATATTCTTTTACGATTGATGTTCCAGGAATTGCTTGACCGGTAATGTGCTTAAACTCAGTAATTCTAGTGAAGTCTTGCTCGTTAGGATAATTGACTGTACCAACAGATTGAAATTGATCATCATCAAAATGTTCATGCTGAAATCTCAGACTTCTATAAGGGAGCTTTCCAAAACAATTTTCATAATAAGCGTCTATGGGTCCAGTAAAGATTAATTTATCAAAATCAATCTCTTTTCTATTTAAAAGATAATCAAAACTTAGTCTCACTTCAATATTTTTAGAATCAAGGATTCTTTCAAACATAGCTGTATACCCATGAGAAGGCATCATTTGGAATGTATCCGAAAAATATCGATCATCATCATTTGTTCTTGTTGGTATTCTTGCAGCGACACCAGCAGCCAGTTCTGATAAATCTAAATCCCACTGTTTTCGCGTATACCCTCTAAAAAACATTTCGCATAATTCATGACCAACACTATTTAGAACCACATCTTCACTTGTCTTGATTTCAGTTTTTTTGATTCTCTTGCCATCAAGAAAGCCTTCGACCTCTTCTTCAGATAAATTTAGATTAAAAACCTTGTTTATTGTTTGACGATTAATTGGGATTGGATAGTAGGCATCTTTTACTTTTGCAAGCACTCTATGCTCATAGAATCTCCACTCCGTAAAGCGTGAAAGGTACTCAAATATCTTTCTGGAATTGGTATGGAAAATATGAGGCCCATAAGGATGAATCAAAACACCATTTTCATCCAAAGTATCATAAGCATTACCTCCAATATGATCTCTTTTATCAACTACCAGCACTTTATGACCAGTATCTGCAAGTTCACGTGCAGATACTGCACCAGCATAACCAGCACCAACAATTAAAAAATCATATCTCATATCATTTCCCTTAGAATTGTGCAATTCTCTCATGCTAGGCCTACATTATGACTATTACATTTGAAACTAAAGTTTGGGAAAACGACTGGGAACTTGTTCTAAAGACATCTCGGCTAGAAGATTTAGTGAAGCGTTGCGATCATCACTTTGACCACCGTGTTCTATACATTAATAATGTAAAAAATCCTCTGGCAGTTGAAAGCCATGCGAAACGATGGATCGATAAAGGAGTCATTGATCAATTCGTGCATGTTCATGAAAATGCAGAGGCAGCTTTAGATTTTTTTAACCTAAGCAAAGAAAAACTAGGCAAAGGCTATTACTACTCCATTTCCGAGCTGGTCTCAATTTACCTCACAAAAACTAAATATCTTTTGCACTTTTCCAGTGACGCCATTCCCGAAAAAAATATTTCATTCCCCTGGTTGCAGTCAGGCATTGACTTACTTGAAAAGAATCCAAAGGTCAAAGTATTTAATCTCACCTGGAATCGCCGTTACAAAGAAGCCCTAAACGAATCACTTGATAAAGATGATCATTTTTATTATGGTTACGGATTTTCTGATCAAATGTATTTAGTTAGAACGGAGGACTTCAGAGCATCAATCTATGAAGAGTCTCATGAGGCCTCTAAACGCTACCCTCACTACGGTGGGGAGCTTTTCGAAAAAAGAGTGGATTCTTGGATGAGAAACAACCATCACCTAAGAGCTACGCATCGAGATGCAAGTTACCTTCATCAAAATTTCACAAAAAACGATCTTGTTAAAAAAATCGCCATCGCCATTAACTACCCCACCTTACTCAGTAAGTGAGCCTGCCATCTGGATTTGTTTTTTATTAAATATTCTGGAAACTGATCATCAAGCGCCTGAATTTCATACCTGGCCTTTGGCTTATTGACATCTCGACCTGAGCGAATTAGTGCAATGATCCGCTCAGGATTCTTGTGATCAATGTGATTGAACTCTTGGTGAGCTGTACTCTCAATTTTTTTAATTATGTTTTCCACGCTAAACACCCAAGTAAAGTGCCAACCACCATCAGGGATCACTTGATTTTGAGTCAACTTGAACCAAGCCCTTTTTAGGCCTCGTAAAAACCCAAACGACTTAAAAATTCGAACGCTGGTGGCATTACCTCTAAAAAAATCAATGAAATATTTGTAAGTGGTAATTTTGGTGCCGCGCCAAACATTACTTCCTGGAATCAGATCCCCCTTTTCATTCACATCCCCAATCCAGTAGTTATTCAAGTAATAACTGTAATAGCGTTGGCAAAGATCGCCGCGCTTATAACTACGATCGTAGGCTTTGATGGCCGATGGTTTTGGAATCTCATCCAAATCAGAAATCAGGATTAAATCATCTGATTTGGCGTCATACAAACCTGCAGAAATATTATTTCGAATGAAGTTTTCGTTCTTCCAAAATCCATTCGGTGCGGGAGGACGCTCATCTAAGCGAATGTATCTAATTTTGGAAGCATATTTCTTAAATTTCTCTATATCAAACTCTGTGGCTCGATCAACGCCAGCATGCGTATAAGAAGCCTCAGAAATCACAAAATAGTCCACATAATCCCAGAGAGTTTCTAAACGAAGCTCTAAAAGCATGTCTTCGTTGAAATAACAAAAGCAGTCGTAAATTCGGCTCATAAAGTAATTACAATACAAATAATATAAGGAATGTAGAGAATACTAACTTGAAAACATCTTTCTTCGACTTTTTGCATCGCCCAGGACTGATCCCTCAGGCCAATGCCTCTTTATTAAACAGCATTTTCACCATTTCATTATTGGCACTGCCATTTGGTTACATGACTGTAAAAGGTCTTTTTGGCATCCTAGCAGCAATCTGTTTGATTCTTGCATTAGTGATCTTAATGATGGACACAAAATCAGTGTCTAACTTCTTCAATCAAAAATACAACCTTGTGATTGTGATTGCCTTACTGGCAATTGTTTTGTCTATCTTTATTGGGCAAGCCACCAGAGGAAGATACATATTAGATGCCTACGATGGCCCCAGTCGCTTGATCTTTGCCCTACCGATACTGATTGCAATCTACAAATTACAAATAGATTTTGGGAAGATTCTATCTCTTACTCTCCCTCTGGCTTTATTGGCAATTTTAATTTATGCAAAATCCGGAATACATATTTATGGTGACAGACTCACCACCCATTACTTAGACCCTATTTTTTGGGGTAATTTCTCAATCATCATGGGCCTTATGTGCCTAGCCAGCATCGAAGAAGCTGACTCAGTTGCGATGAAGCTTTACAAGCTATCTGGTTTATGTTTGGGTGCAACCATGTCGATTCTTTCTCAATCCCGAGCTGGATGGGTGGCAGCCGTAGCATTGATTGTGATTTGGCTTTTTATCAACAGAAAGCAGCTAACTCTCAAGAAGCTTGCCTTGTACAGTCTCTTAACAATCGCTGCACTCATCATCCTTTATTTAATCGTCAACACCTTCCAATCACGCATTGATACTGCTATTTCAGAAGTCATCAACTGGAAAAATAGAACTCAAACCGACACATCAACGGGAGTTAGGCTCACTATGTGGAAAATGACGGCCTACTTCTTCTCATTGAGCCCTTGGGTCGGCTATGGAGAGTACGCAGCACTACCGATTCTTGGTGACACCTATATTCAATCATTTGCTGATGCAGAGTCGATAAAAACCATTCAATGCTGTGGTCCTCACAACGAGATTGCAGCTCAAATCTTGAGATCAGGTTTATTGGGTATCACTGCTTTATTAGCAACTTATTTCTTACCAGCATACATCTTCCTAAAATCCAAAGCTCATCAAAGTAAATCCATGGGGATCATACTTTGTATGGGCATCTTTATTTGCGGCTTTGGGACAGAAATGCTAGGCCTTAAAATCAGTTATACGTTTTACGCACTTTTAGTTGCAGGCTTACTAGCAACCTCTCTTTGGAAGAGCCATGAATAAAAATAAATACTCACTCACTTTTGCCTGCTACAACTCAGTTGAATATACCAAGCTGTGTGTTGAGAGCATGATCAAGCATGGCACCCCTTTGGATCGCTTGGTGGTTGTAGACAACGGATCTAAAGATGAGACCCGTGACTATCTCAGCACACTCCCCTTGGGAGGAAGAATCTTCAATAGCCAAAACTTAGGCTGTGGCGTAGCCTGGAATCAAGGTGCTCTTCATTTACAGTCTGAGTGGACGATAGTTATGAACAATGATGTATTGGTTTCACCTAACTGGATTGAAAATCTTATTGGCGCTGCAGAAAGTCAAAATCTAAAGATCGTTTCCCCGGCCCTAATCGAAGGGAAGCTTGACTACGACTTTGCATCTTTTGAATGTGAAGCTCAAGCCAAAATGAAAAATGAGCACCGTATCGGTGCTCGTCATGCTGTTTGTTTGGCCATCCATGAATCAGTGTGGATGGACATTGGCTACTTCCAACCTGTACCCAAGCTACTGGGTTATGAAGACACCATGTTCTTCCATGAAGCTAAGAAGGCCAATCTAAAAATGGCTATGACAGGGGCTTCATGGTTGCATCACTATGGCTCAATCACCCAAACCGCCATGAAACTTGAGCGTGGCCTAAAAGAAAACCAAAACCTGCCTTACAGGTATAACTATCGCCTTCTCAACCAATCTTGGTTAGAACGCAAGATGACAAAAATCAGACGAAAGCGTCAAGAAAGAGCCTGGCGCGATGAAGAGGTCGCCCAATACGGCATCTCTATGCACGGTATTAGGGAAAATGGTCAGTTCAGCTGGCTGTAAAAGTAGTATTATTTGGCGCATATGTTATTTAACGTTTTTTATACCTCCGACTTACCGGAATTTGTATTAAAAGATCACAAGGCCTGTTGTGAAAAGATTGGTATTTCAGTGAGATACCATGAGCATCAGCCTTCAAATGATTTTGCGCTAATTTACAAAGCGCATGGCAATTTGATTAATCAGCTACTTGAAAATGCAAAAGATACTGAAATTGTTTGCATGCTCGACATTGACTGCCTCCCTCATTCACTGCAAGACTTAAAAACCGCTTATAACTGGGCTCGTGAAAATGAGTCTTTTATTGGCAATGCTCAAAATATTGCCCACACAATTAGAAGAAACCGAATTTTTGCTGCAGCATCAATGCTGATGATCCACAAAAAAGCTTGGATTAAATTAGGCAAGCCTGATTTATCGTATTCAATGGAAGGTTCAGATGAGACCTTGATTGATACTGCACAAAGTATTTCCCTAATAGCTGATGATTTAGGATTCCAATATCGCACATTACTGCCAATTGGCTACGATGATATTGATAACTCTTGGCAACTTGGAACCATCTGCTCTTACGGAAGGGGCACAACATACCCAGGCACATGGCACTTTTTTAGAATTAGTGATTTAAAAAATCATAAAGCTGAAATTTGGAAAAGAAGAGTGAATGAAATTCTACATGGCAATGATATCTCTCCGATTTATAGCTCTCTAAATAATTACTTTGAACGATTCCAACCATTTAAGAAAAGAGTATTTAATAGAGTTAAGCGCTCTTTTATAAGACTTATAAATTAAAAATACTATAAAAAAAACGCCTGAATCTCAGGCGTTTTTTATTTGATAGAAACCAACATTAAAACTTCGGCGCATCACCCCAAACAAAACCAGCCGCATCCTTTTGATTAAGTGCTGGCTGTATACCAATATCAGGCCACTGGATATTTAAAGTAGGATCATTCCAAACAATGCACTTTTCACTGCCTGCATGCCAGTAATCAGTTGTCTTGTATAAAAACTCAGCGGTCTCAGAAAGTACTAAAAATCCATGGGCAAACCCTGCGGGGATCCATAACTGTTTTTTATTTTCAGCAGATAACTCAACTCCGACCCATTGACCAAATGTTGAGGATGCCTTCCTGAGATCAACAGCTACATCAAACACGGCGCCATGACATACTCGCACCAACTTACCCTGCGTTTGCTCGATTTGGTAATGAAGACCGCGCAACACACCCTTCTTGGAAGATGAATGATTATCTTGGACAAAACTAACTTGCTTGCCTACTGAAGCAGAAAAATCTTTTTTATTAAAAGATTCAAAAAACCAACCTCGATCATCACTAAAAACTTTTGGTTCAATCACTAATACATCAGGTATTGAAGTGGGGGTTGCAGTAATAGGCATTAGTTGTTTTTCACTTTACTTTAATTGACTTTAATTTTTACTGAATGGATGAAAATCTTAGCTATCCTCAAACACAAGCTTGAATACAAAAAGTTAAGACAATCGCTCAGTCAACATCTTCTCTAGATACTGACCATAAGCATTCTTCTTAAGTGGAGCTGCCAACTTTAGAACATGCTCAGCACTGATCCAACCCTTGCGATATGCAATCTCTTCTGGACAAGCCACCATTAAACCTTGACGCTTCTGCAGTGTTGCAATAAAGCCTGCAGCATCCAACAAAGAATCATGTGTACCCGTATCCAACCAAGCAAATCCTCGACCCATGATCTCAACTTGAAGCTGATTCATTTTTAAGTACGATTCATTCACAGTTGTAATTTCTAATTCACCACGAGCGCTGGGCTTGATAGATTTAGCAATATCACATACCTGTTGATCATAGAAATACAAACCTGTCACCGCATAATTACTCTTAGGCTTTACAGGCTTCTCTTCAATCGACAGCGCTTTAAAAGAATCATCAAATTCAACAACGCCATAACGCTCAGGATCATTCACATGATAGGCAAACACTGTGGCACCTGAAGTGCGTTGATTGGCAGAGTGCAATTGGTTCACCAACTCATGGCCATAAAAAATATTGTCACCCAACACCAAAGCTGAAGGATTGTTGCCAATAAATTCTTTACCAATGATGAATGCTTGCGCCAAACCATCAGGGGAAGGCTGCACGGCATATTGAATATTCAAACCCCATTGAGAGCCGTCACCCAATAACTCGGTAAAACGAGGAGTGTCTTGTGGAGTCGAAATCAATAAAATATCTTTGATACCAGCCAACATCAATGTGGTGAGCGGGTAATACACCATTGGCTTGTCATATACCGGCATCAACTGCTTAGAGACTGCTTGAGTCACAGGATACAAGCGTGTACCTGAACCACCAGCAAGGATGATGCCCTTACGATTACTCAATGAATGTTTGCTCATTGTTGTACTTTCTGAATAATTTTTATATTTTCTTATATTAATAGTTAATTCAAATTAGCTAACTTTTTAAAGAGTTTGACACATACTCTTTGATATATGCTTCTACTTGTTCTTGCCAATCAGGATATTGACCAGTGAAGGCCATCTCAGCAAGCGCTTTCTTTAACTTACTATTACTCAAACGGGAGTTATAAGGTCTTTTTGCTGGCACCGGATAATCAACTGCAGATATTGGCAAGATATTCTCAGACCTCACCTCAATACCCTCACCAGAGCTAGCTGCAGTTTCTATCGCAAAGACCGCAAGACCATGCCACGAAGTTTTACCATCAGGCACGGCATGATAAATACCTGATGCAACTCTTGAGCCTGCCATTTGCACACCTATCTCAGCCAGCCATTGTGCTGAAGTAGGAACACCCACTTGATCTGCAACCACTTTTAATTGATCACGTTCAGCAGCCAAGCGCAACATCGTACGAATAAAGTTACCACCATCACCATATACCCAAGATGTTCTCAAAATAAAATATCTTGCAAACTTATCAGCGTAACTTGTATGACCAGAATCATGAGCCAAGTTGAAAGCTTCTTCAATCGCCTGTTCACCAGCCAATTTACTCTGACCGTAGACATTTAAATTCTCAACAGGTCCAACTGGATCAGTTTCAAAGTAGGCCTCTTGTTTGGTGTCTGCAAAAACATAATCGGTTGAATAGTGAACCAAAATACCATGAGCTACATTGGCAATGTAACGAGCCATCACAGCAGGTGCTTTGGCATTGATAGCAAAAGCGAGCTCTCGCTCGCCTTCTGCTTTGTCAACCGCTGTATAAGCAGCTGCATTGATGATGACTTGGGGTTGGTAACGATTCAGCACCTCAACAAGAGAAGACTCATTTGTTAAATCACAATCAGCATGACCCAAGAAAACAGCAGGTACCTTGAGATATTTCAAACAAACTTGTAAAGCTCTACCCACCTGCCCATCTCGCCCAAATACCAGGATAGGTCGACTTTGATCTAGTAGTTCAAAGGATGAGTAAGACATTTAGGGATCAGCAATTAGCCATTAATTATTAGTTATTAGTCATTAGTAATGAGCAACCAGCAACAAGCAACCAATCATCATTGATCAGTTGTATTACTGTATTGTTTTTTTACCCAATCACGATAAGAGCCACTAAGAACTCCATTAGTCCACTCTTGATTATCAAGATACCATTGTACCGTTTTACGTATACCTGTTTCAAAGGTTTCTGCTGGCCTCCAACCTAATTCTCGTTCAATCTTAGTAGCATCAATCGCATATCGGCGATCATGCCCTGGACGATCTTTTACATAGGTAATTTGTGATGCATAAGAAGAACCATCAGATTTCGGGCGCAAACCATCCAAGATCGAACAAATGGTATTTACAACATCTAAGTTTGGTTTTTCATTCCAACCACCGACGTTATAAGTCTCACCCAACTTACCAGCCTCTAGTACACGACGAATGGCTGAGCAGTGATCTTTAACATACAACCAATCACGGATCTGTTGACCATCGCCATAAATTGGTAAAGACTTACCAGCTAATGCATTGAGGATCACCAGAGGTATCAACTTCTCTGGAAAGTGATAAGGACCGTAATTATTAGAACAATTAGTAGTCAGCACCGGCAACCCGTAAGTGTGATGCCAAGCACGCACCAAATGATCGGAAGCTGCTTTTGAGGCTGAATATGGACTGTTTGGCTCATACGGATTGGTTTCTGAGAAAGCAGGATCCGTTGGTGAGAGTGATCCATACACTTCATCAGTTGATACGTGTAAGAATCTAAAAGTGGCTTTTTCTGACTCAGGCAACTCTGACCAATAAACACGAACTGCTTCCAACAAATTAAACGTTCCGACCACATTGGTCTGAATAAAGTCACCAGGACCATGGATCGATCGATCTACATGAGATTCAGCAGCAAAGTTTACAACTGCACGAATAGAATGTTTCTTAAGTAAAGATAGTATTAACTCGTAATCACCAATATCACCTTGCACAAACACATGGCGAGAATCAGAAGATAAAGACTGAAGTGTGGCTAAGTTGCCTGCATAGGTCAATTTATCTAAATTAACCACGCGCTCAGCAGCAGGATTAGCCAACCAATCCAATACAAAGTTACCGCCGATAAAACCTGCACCACCTGTGACTAGAATCATAATTTGGTTATTTTTATCTATTTAATAATTAGAAGAATTTTCTCATATTTAGCCACTGAATTCGTCAAAATTGATCACAGAAAAAATCTAAAGCAATTGAATTCTTCTAAATTATTTTTAGTAGATTTTTTCTCAAATGATTCAAGTAATAACGTCGGACAACAGTGCCTATCAGACCACCAAAAACCATCCCCAAGATAACTGGGTTGTCATCAGAAATTTCAGATAAGCTGATATAAAGACTGATTGATTGTTCAGTCCAGTCACAAAGAAGAACTAATTGAATATTTTTCTCTTCTTGTTGGTTGATGATTTCACAAATAGACTTAATTGTCTCTACGCTCATACATATCTCCCCAAAAGAGATATGTTGAACCAAAGTCAAATTAAAAAAATATCAGTCAGATCAGAATAATCTGTAAGAATCATCTGAATTCAATGTTAGATTTTTACCGTTCGTAAAATTAGCCTAAGGTCGCAATCATCTCAATCTTTGGTGCAACCGTTCTAACCATCTTTTCAAGGCCGTGACCAGGATTAGATCTTTTTTGCGAAACAAGTAAGCCCATTCTTTCGAGTAAACCAATATCTTTGGTGATAGCAGAACGATCGCGATGCAACCTTAAAGTTAACTGAGTAATCGTTTTAGGTTCATCCATCACCTCCAGCATTAGACGTCTGCGTGTCTCCGAAAGAACCTTGAACATTTCTTGAGGGTCTTCAAATGAGAACGTTACGGACTTCTTGAATGATTCACCACGATCAGCTTTTTGTGCAGCTTTTCGTGCACGATCAAAAAATCCCTCAACCTTATTAGTGCGAATAATTACTTTTGTCATTTTTTCACCTTTTTTAATCCCTCGACGATTTCGTACCACTCTTTTTGAAACCGTTCTAGTATTCCTTCATAACTCAAAAACTCAACAGGGGTGACTTTCCCCATATAGTGCCTATGATGATAGTCATGAGCATTATCAAAACCCAGTACTCGTCCGTTATCTTTCTGATAAATCAATGGATTGACATATGCCAAGTTATATCGGGTTACCACCGTCTTACCATCTTGAATATAGCCCCAAACTTCAAAACTCAAAATCCCGCCACCTTTGTTTGCCTTTAGCTTGAACGTCTCCCTCTCAAGCTGGGATTCGATTTTTGGCTTGGATTTTTTAATCATTGTCTAGAGTTTAACAGATATGCTATTGAATTGCACACCTGAATTTGTTTTTATTGATGTAATAACTTAGCGAACCCTGCGCCTGCTATGGCTATGCTTATCAGGCCTAAGTTAGGCTAAATTAGGCTTCAAAATTCATACAAATACGGCCCTAAATGAGAATTAGTCCGTTTTGTAAAATTGACTAAGACTCAAGGGTCTTATTTTTTAAACGCCACTCTTGCTGCTTCCTGAGTTCATCGAGCACTTTAAAAAATGCTCGCGATAAGTCCTGATAAGCCCGAATCGGACCAGAGGATTCCATGAATGCTTTTAAGCGCCGATCTCGTATGAGATTTTGAATATTGGTAATTTCCTTAAGATGTTTGTGGACATACAAAACTGATTCAGATCGCTTAATCATGTTACTTAGTGCCTTAGCCACATCTTCTGCAGACAGTTCAGGCTCATCACGCTTTTCACCAGCCCATCTGACAAATTTTATTTGGATATTCGAACTTAGGCAGGACGCATGAACCTCTCGCTTAAGATGAATGTAGAAATCTCTATCATCGTTTTGAATTTGATTAATTTCTTCTTGCTTGAGAGTTCTTTTTTCAGCAGCTCTTGCCCAGTTTAAATATCGTTGATGTTTTGCTACAAGCTCTTCAGTGATGGCAGACAAATCTTGCAATAACCAAATAATTTCCTCTTTTCTGGGTAAACCTGCAGCAAAATATTCCTCAGGAATTAGCGTTGCATTAAGAACACCATACAAATATTGATTTTCAATTCGCTCAAGACGCAACTTCTTCCACGCCAAAAGGCTCATTTCATGAACTAGCGATGCTTCAACAACTCCAATGGGCTGGAAATCATCCACAAACATCTTATGAAGTTCTTCAAAATCCTCTTGGCGCTCACCTGGCAAAATTTGTTGAACAGAGTAGGCGCCAGTTTTTAGAGAATTCTTTGAAGATGTCAATTTTCCTAATTGTGTCTTTGGTCCACCTGTTCGATTACCTCTTGCCATATAAGTGCCTTATTTTTTTAAGCGAACTCCAGGCCTATCATCTGGAGCACCAATGAATTCAACGCCAGCCTTTTCGAGAGCTTGTTGAATTGCCTCCACTGAACGAGCATTTCCCGATGGGACACCAGACATAAGCTCATATCGTCTAATAGTTGCTACACCAACCCCAGATAAATCAGCTAATTCATCTGCAGTAATTCTTAAGAGCTGCCTAGCTGCACGTATTTGCTCTGAAATTATCATTTATACTAATATCTGATATATTAAATATCAATTTATCCATTTTTAACTTAACCTCTTCATTTTGCACTATTCGAACATGACCCCCAAAGAATTGCTAAAGAAAACACTTGAAAGAATGGATGGCGCATATGCTGATTCAACAACTAGGGCTTACCGAGTTGATTTTGAGGACTTCATCAAATACTGTGAAGAATTAAATGAATGCCCACTTCCTGCCACGCCAAATACTATTTGTTTATATATCAAGAGTCTTATTCAAGATGGTAGAAGTTCTGCAAGCATCAGGCGAGTCATGGCAGGCATGACAACCATCCATAAGTTAAATCGTTTCCCAGATACAACCAAAGATCCAGATGTCATATTAGAAATAAGGCGAATGCATCGCAAAATTGGACGCTATCAAAAGCAAGCTTTTGGTGTTACCAGGGAAATATTAGAAAAGTTGCTGCTTGCAACTGAGGCAGGGAATCGAGGTGCCAGAGATCGTGCACTTTTGTTAGTGGCTTATGACACCATGTGCAGAAGAAGTGAATTAGTCTCTTTGTTAATAGAGGATATTAGATATTCAGAAACTAATGGTGTTACTAAGGCTAGTGTTTTAATCCGAAAGAGTAAAACAGATCAATTAGCTAAAGGTAGAAGACTAAATCTAAGTCAAAAAGCAACTGAAGCAATCAACTTGTGGATAGAAAGACTGAGGAATCCTAAAGAAGGGCAACTATTCAAAGGAATTAATCGTGGCCAAAAAATTACTGGATCGCTAGGATCAGGTCAAATTAGCCGAATCTATAAACGGTTAGCTAAACGCGCAGGTCTAAATAAAGAATTAATAGAACAAATTAGTGGTCACTCATTGCGAGTGGGGCATGCTCAAGATATGGTGAATTCTGGGGAAAGTATGCCCATGATTATGAGCAGAGGAAGGTGGTCAAAGACAGATACTGTGATGAGATATGTGGAACATATTAACTACTCATAAACAATAGCAAGAGATTTCATTTAGCTAATTATTACTTTTCAAGCTGTCAAATTTTCTTCAAAATAGCCCAGAAAATATAGCTCAATAATTAACTCGACTTAATACGCCCATAGGTATCTTCAAAACGTACAATATCGTCCTCATCCAAATAATCACCAGACTGAACTTCAATCATCTCTAAATCAGTTTTCCCTGGATTCTCTAGACGATGTTTAGCCCCAATAGGAATGTAAGTGGATTGGTTTTCTTCTAATAAGAAAATCTCTTCACCATTAGTAACCCTTGCTGTACCCTTGACTACTATCCAATGTTCCGCACGATGGTGATGCATTTGTAAACTCAACTTAGCCCCTGGCTTGACCGCGATACGCTTAACCTGAAAACGATCACCCACATCAATCGAGTCATACCAACCCCAAGGTCTTGGTACTCTACGATGCATCACAGCTTGAGATGCACCATTTTTTTTGAGCATAGCCACAACCTCTTTAACCTGTTCTACTCTATCAGTAGTAGCCACCAATATTGCATCTGGTGTATCTACAATCACTAAATCAGAAGTTCCCAACGTCACTACAGGTCGATGAGGTGCATTGATATAAGTATTGACAGATTGAATAGCTAAACCTTGTCCATTGATACGATTACCTTGTTTATCTGGTGCAGATAAAGCTGCCACAGCATTCCAGCTACCCACGTCACTCCAAGCGCCCTTAAAAGGAACGACAGCTATTTTGTCAAAATGCTCCATCACTGCATAATCGATAGACTCAGAACGGCAGCCTAAGAAAGCCACTTCGTTTGGACGCACAAAATTACCATCTACATGAGCAGACTGCATAGCAGCTTTGCAGGATTCCAAAATATCAGGCGCATGCTTTGAAAGTGCTTCAATTAATGTTGAGGCTTGACATAAAAAAATACCCGCATTCCAAAGATAATGTCCAGCTAAAAGCATTTCTTGTGCTTTGTCAGCTGGCGGTTTTTCAATAAAACGCTCAACTCTATATGCTGTTGAAATATCACCAACAGAGATATTTAAACCCGCACCCTGCTGAATATATCCATAAGCTGTGCTTGGAAAAGTTGGTTGAACACCAAAAGTAACGATATATCCTGCTTTGGCAGCTTCAATACCTGACCGCATGGTTAAAACAAAATCATCTGTATCTGGAACAAAATGGTCAGAAGGTAAAAATAATAATAAATCCGAGGGCAATACATCTGACATTAATGCTGCAATAGCCATAGCAGCAGCTGTATTGCGACCAGCAGGCTCTAGAAGAATCTTACCTGAAAAAGTACCGACAGATTTGGTAGACTGAACCAATAAATCTTTAACAAAGAACCGATGTTCTTCACTTGCAATACAAATAGGGGGGGCTAATTCAATAACTCGGTTAATAGTTAATGCCAAAAGGCTTTGCCCATTAATTAAAGGAACAAACTGCTTCGGAAAGCTCTCGCGCGATAACGGCCATAAACGCGTTCCAGATCCACCACAAAGAATAATGGGGGTTATAAATGAATCAATTACTGAACTGTTATATCGCACTTTGATATTTTATCTAACTTTACAAGACTTATCACTTTAATCTTCAAACGCTATTTCTCCATAGCGAGCACTCAATGCCTTACTATTTCTAAATTAAATAAATCTATAGAATAACTATCTGACTCCAAATCAGAATGGAGCCATTTCATAAAGGGCAGAATTTCTAGGGGGAGGAAATTAAAAACCCCAATCTAAATTTATGAGTAAAAAATATCGCCTTAATGACTATCACCTAGACATCTCTTTATCACCTAAATCAATGACATTTCTCGGCCAGCATCGAACCTGCATTTTGTGCTGCCATTCTTCGCTATTACTCAATTTAGAAGAGGTTTTACCAATCATTATCTGGCGAGGAAGATATAGCAATAAATATATGGCGCATAACCAAGCCATTTTTCAACATACTAGTAACCATAGAGATTGGCTGTATCTATATGAACTAGTACAACAATGATTGCACACATCTTTGGCATTCTTGTTGCATAATCGCTTTAATAGTGAATTAGCAATCAGCCAAATACACCATCAGAATTATAATGAAATGTTATTTCAATCCAGAAAAATTATAAAAACACAACATCATTAATCCTTCACTTTACCTTAAAAAATATGTTGATCAATAAAATAAAAAATAGGATTAAAAAAGAAATTTTTTTAATTACCAATCTTTCAATATTAATTAATCCTCTTTATATAATTAGAAGCGGTTTATATAAATCTATCAAAAAATTTTCACCAGAAATAAAAGGCGACATATTAGATTTTGGATGCGGATCGAAACCATATGAATCTCTATTTACAATGGCTGAAACATACTTAGGGCTAGATATAGAGCATTCTGGTCACGACCATAAAAATAGCAAGGTTGATGTTTTCTACAACGGGCAAATATTGCCATTCGAAAATAATCAATTTGATGCCGTAATTTCTTTTGAAGTATTTGAACATCTTTTCAACATTGATGAAATCCTGACAGAAATAAAAAGGGTCCTAAAACCTAACGGGAAACTTTTAATCTCTATTCCGTTTGCTTGGGATGAGCATGAGGTGCCATATGACTTTGCTAGGTATACGAGTTATGGAATTTCATCCATTCTTAAGAAGAATGGATTTGAGGTGATCGAACTTGAAAAGACAACCACTTACATACTGGCAATTTTCCAAATGTTTATTGCCTACCTAACACAACATCTCATGCCAAAAAATAAGCTAATTAAAAGAATTTTTCAGATTGCTTTGATATGCCCACTAAATCTTCTTGCAATTTTATTAAATTATATTCTGCCAAAGAGATATGAGTACTTCTGCAATATAGTAATCTTATCCAAAAAATTGCCAATAACAAATTCATCTCCCCAACTATAGCTTTAAAGCTAAAAAACTATTTCAAGAGTTTTTTATTTGACAAGATCACTATAAAAATAGGGGCACAGCTAAGAAATAATGTCACATGATGGGCGTAAAACTAGAGTCAAAAATTTGCGTTAATTACAGGCCAGTAAAATAACGAAAAATACTTGTCAAATGCCAACGAAAGTGATTAAGATTTCTATGGCTCTTTCGTTGAGCATAATGAGTAACATATACGTTTTTATTAAAAATAACTTTCCCCCCCTGACTCCACAAACGCCTACAAATATCAACATCTTCCATATACATAAAAAAACGTTTTTGATCAAATCCGCTAATTTTTCGAAACATATCCAAGCGAAAAACCATAAACATTCCTCCAACCCAATCAACCTCAATTGACGACCCAGTTTCATAGTAACTAGCTATTTTTTCTTTATAAAAAATACGTCTTAATAAGTTTAGAATTGTTGGAAAAGGTCTAGCACTATCCTCAATCTCACCATCTTTAGACAAAACTAATGGAGAAATTACACCAACATCTTCACTATCAAATGGAAGTAAGAACGTATTCCAACAAAATTCTTTAATCCGAATATCAGGGTTGACCACAGCAAAATAAGTTCCTAAAGCAAGATAAGCGGCGTTATTATGATTAGCCCCAAACCCCAATGGATGCCCATTTCTGATGATCCTTATAGGGAAAGATCGTCCTCTAAGTCGATCCTCATTCTCTGCCACATTTAGGGTAAGAAGTACCTCAAAGTCCTCACAATAAATACTCTCTAAATCATCTAGCAAAGGAATGATCAGATCTTTTTGACCATGACTTACTATTGAAATAGATATCTTAGGGTAGCTGATTTTCATAGGATTTATTGAATACCTGATGATTTAAGAGCCAAATTTCTGATTTGATTAATTGAACCCCAATATGCCGATGTAATATTCACAGGTGGCATAAAAAAAGACGATGGGGGCAGACCATCAGTTGCACATACCTGAAGCGCCCTCACAAGCTCCAATTCCTGATCAAAAAATAGAGCTCCTGGGAAAAACTCTCTAAAAACAGATGTAGCCTTAAGATAACAGGGAATATTATTGACCATAGCTGCCGCAATCGGCCGACCAAAGCCCTCCTGGGAAGCAACTGATGCAACAACGTTTATCATCCCAAGAAAATCATCCAAATCATAATCATCACTTTTAAACAAAGTAATTTGAATACTGGGATATTTTTCCATTAAATCTATTAAATAAAGAGACTCATGTCCATAAATATAAAAATGCAGTTGAGATTGGCATCCAATTAACATTACAGCATTAAACAGTAAATGATAATTTTTTTTCAAAGAATCAGTGCCCATTAATCCAACTAATAGCTTACTTTTTAATAATACCGATTTATTTTCAAATAAATTTGAAGATATAGAAGGGAATTTATTTGGACAAAACATAAATCTATCTCTTTTATTCAATATTTTCAATAAAAAGGCAAGCGAATCTGAGTTATTTATGTAGCCAACTTTACATCGAGATGAAATCAGGGAAATCTTGAGTAAAATTTTCTTGAAGAGAGCCATAGCTCCGCTAGAAAACGGATAAGCATCATGCAGCACAATTAGTTGTCTAGCAAGAAATGGTAAGGGATGAGGGGATGGGGTGTATATAAAATCGCCCTTCAAGGTAAACTTGACTATCAAAAACCAAATCTTAAAAGGGTTACCTGATATCACCTTAAAACCATTAAGATGAGTTACAGCAATTTTATTTAAATCACCCCTTACAATTATAAATCTTACATCATCTTTAAATTCAAAAATATAATCAAGTCCATAAAAAAAAATACCATTTGTTGACTTTATATTATAAAAATTTGCAATTATCATTTTTAATTTTTTATAAACTAAATCGATGCCTGAGTTGCAGCGATTAATCTTAATGATATTTTTATTGCTATGAGAATAACCAGGATAAATCTAGTAAAAAAATTAACCTCATTAGCAACTAAAATATAACCACTTAATATAAATGGATCGAGAATTAAATTAGCCCGATCAGTAATTACAGGACTTGGTATCATAAAGTAAATGATTAATTGAATAAAAGGTGAAAATATTATAGAATTTACTAAAAAATTGGAATTTATTTTTCTCAATAAAAAAATTTTGTTTTTAAAAAAAATATATGCCGTAATAAATTTAATGATAATTAATCCGACAATAAATGGATAATTAGAAACTCTTTCTAGCTCAATATAATTATTTAATCGATAAATTAACGATGCTATAAAGGAAAGATTCAATAAAGATAAAGTTAACAAAGATACTAAAATTGCTATAATTATTTTTTTTGTTAGCCTTAAGAAAACTAAATAAAAAATTCCTGACCAATGCGTCGCAACAGACAAAAACAAATATTTTTTACTTCTATCTATTATATATAGAAGAAATAAAAAAAATGAAATCCCCTGCCGAAGGGCTCCAGTTACAAGGCTAATTTGATATGAAAATATAGCTGCAATAATAATAACAATGACAAAATTTTTATTTATTCCATTAACTGCTTTTTTATAACAAAAAAATGAAGAAATTAATAAAATAAATAGCAATCCATAAGAAGGATCAATGGATACATATATCTTTAATAAATTAAAAAGGTATGCATAAAATTGCCAAAATGGCTCTAAGTAATCTACCCCACCCTCTATTAATAGTCTATTGTATTCCTCATTATCTCTACCAAAATTTATGAATAAATAAATAATGTATATTTGCGAAATAAAAAATAAAATATAATGAAGCGACCCTAGCTTAGTTCCTAGATTTTTTCCCTTTCTCTTGATGTATAGATTATTTTTATTTGGCAAACAATTAGTCCTTAGTTATTAGCAATCACCTAAAAATAACGCAAGTTGATATTAGATTTTTAATCTAGACACATCAACTTCATTGCACATTTCACCTGGGTAACCTTTACTTTTATTAACCTACCTATTTATCTACTTATACCTATTTTTAGGAGTTCTAATTATGTGTTTAATAAGCCTAGCTATCCATGAAGGTTTTAATTAATAGCGCTATAGCCCTAAATTTTTTATTAAAGAGGGCGCTGACTCATCCAAATATTTTTTCTATCTGTCTTCTGCGGTTTACATAGGCTCTGAATTTTCTTCTGCTTTGATTTTTTTGAATTTCATTTATTACAGTGGAGGTTAATAAAGATCGAAGTTCTTTAATATTTTTAAAACGGAGTGACCGATAAGTAACTCCACGGATACCTGGAATATCTGGCACTACAGCTATCATTCCCCGCTCTGCAGCCTCACGCAAAACCATTGGCTCACCTTCAACGATACTATTTAGCACTAGCACATCCGAAGCCCTTAATACTTCAGACTGAGCTTGAGTATCTAACCACCCCAAATACTCAATCTCAATATACTTAGCCCCCCTAATAGCATGCAAAACATCTGCTCGCAAAGGGCCATCGCCAATAATGAGTAATTGCTCATATGGGTTTTCGATAAAATCTACTGCCTTAATCAATTCTAAAATACCTTTTTGCCTATCAAGACGCCCAATAAATACGAGTCGAGGTTTACCAACCTCAAGGAGTAATGGCGGAACCCCATCTATTAAATTCCCAACCACGCTCACTTCACCCCTGTATAAAAATCCCATGATTCGAGCCTGAATAGCATTGATGGTAATTAATTGGGGATACACATTTAACAAGATTCGAAGCAGTAAGTTATAGAACACCCCCAATTTACCCCAAATAATCTGTCGGTCATAAAAGAATGGAATATAAAGTACAGCATTGATGCCGTTTAATAGACAAGCAAGACCACTCACAACAGATGCTTCAACAGCTCCTGCACATACGATAACTCGATCATATTTACCTAATACCCGTGCCACACTTCTATTTTTTGCAACCCCTCTTGCAATCTGTGCACCTATAAACCCTGAGTTCAAAAACAAACCTTCATGAACCTCACAGGATAATTGAGCATTTTCAAACAAGGGAAGTAAATGGGGCCGATTGAGTAGCACAACGACATCATGATAGCTACTTATCTCAAGTGCTAATGCTACCGACTGAAACTCATGCCCACCCAATATGTCAGATGCAATTACAAAAGCAATTCTCTTTTTCTCTACCACCAAAAATTCTCTTAATTAATTAGGTAAATGTTGAATTTTGGAACTAATATGTACCTAGGAGGTTGGCTTATTCTCACCATATACCATTAAAAGTACAAACTCTTTCTTCCAGAGAAAATTGATATCTCTTGACCCGCATCATAATATTTCCCAATTTTTGATAAATTGACATCCTGAAATAATGCCTCATAATCTTCAATAGACCTTACCCTCCAAGGCGCCTCAACCTCACCGTTACCTGTGCTCTCAATAAGAATGAGCAATCCATCCTTATTTAATTTATTTATAATTTTCTTTGCGATATCAATTAATTTTTCCGTCGATATTCCCCCAAGTACTAAGCAAATCCAGATCACATCAAAGCACTCACTAGATTCCTCAAGATAGTTTTGAGCACTTATAAACTCGACATTCTTATCTGCCCTGCATAGATCAATTAATTTTTTTGTTGGATCAAACCCAACAGCCCGTCCATTAATAATATTAGCCAAATCAGCTGTAAATCTTCCTACCCCACACCCAAAATCTAATAAACTCTTTTCTTGCCCATTAAGGCTATTCTTTAAATAAGGGTATATTATTTTTTTTTGCATAGCAGTCACATAATCGAATTCTTCACGCGAGTGGCGATTATCAATTACAGAGTACTCACCCAACTCTTCCGCTCTACTATCCCACTGAATATCATTTTTTATAGCGAGCATACGCTTGTTCAGAATATTAATTATTTTTTTTGGGGATAAAATTAATCGCCAAACCTTCAAAAAAAAATTAACTTTAGAGTGATGTAAATTTAGAATCTCTATAACAGCTGGCTCTAAATTTTTTTCTTTATTCATATCATCTCCTTAATATATTTTATCTATCCAGCCATTTCTTCAGGCGCCAAACCCACCATGGAATAAAAATTTTTAGGCTATTCATAAAACGAAAACTCCAACTAAAATTTTGTCTATTAAATTTTGAAACTGCTTTTCGAGCTTCCTGATTTTCAACAATACTAAGATCACTAAAATTCCAGTCACTTTGTTGCGAGAGCTCTGCCCAATACATACAATCTTGAAGCCCATGCTCTCCGGATCCGTCAGAACCGATTTCGTTAGTTAAAGTTTGGCTTGGCGTCAAACATAATCCACCAGCATCGAATATTGACGCATACCAATAAATAGCCCAGGTCTTGCGCCTACCAAGATAATTACTAATAAAATGAGAGTAAAATGGATAAGTTCCATCTTGGTTGAATCTGAATTTCTGACTCAAAGACCAACTTTTCATTGAATATTCTATCCCAGCATTAAGCAATGACCATCTATTGGCCCAAGTAGCCCAACCCCAACAGTTCATAACTCTAGAACAGTAAATATTGGGTAAACAAGCTGATGCAATAGGATAGTTCCAACCATTAAGATGCCAAATACTATTATTTTTTTCAAAATAACTTAGCGCGCTGTTCATATACGTGAGGAAACCGGGAGCGCAAACAATATCATCCTCTAAAATGATAGCAGCAGGATACCTTTTAAAAACTTGAGACAGCCCGCCTAAGATATTTTGAGCTAGGCCGACATTAACTGATCGCTCATATATCTCAACTGAAGCAAATCCTGTTATAGATCGCACTAATCGACGCACCGCTAATACTAATTCAGCATCATCCACTCCCCTTGGTCCATCCGAAAATATAATTAGCGGAGAATCTTTTGCCAAAGAGTTTTTGATCAATGCAGCTAAGGTCTTGCGGGTGTGTTCGGGCCTTGCATACACAAAAAGCACAATTGGTGCTATTTCAATATTCACAAAGTTTGCCCTGCTAACGCCCTAAGAGCATTTATCCAACCCCTGTTCCAGTACCAACTTAACCCCATATAAATTACAATACTGGAAGTTATCGCTATAACTAATCTTATATCAGACTGAATTAGTGGCATTACAACCAACCAACAAATCGACACAGTAATCACACTTAATGCTAAAGGCAGCAAGAGTATCTTAAGATACTCCTTGGCACTTATTTCCGTATCAGGCTTTACTAGATATTTCCAGGCAAGCATAAATAAGGAGAGCATATATAAAAATTGGGCAATAGCTAATCCCTCTGAACCCCATTGAGCTCCAATCGTGACTACTGGTAACCCCAGAATCAATAAGCTAAGATTCCAACAAAATGACTCCCTAGCACGACCACATGCATATAAAAGAGAACCTACTGGATTAATCATAGAGCGCAATAAGCCCCAAAGCGCCAAGAAACGAATTACAGGAACTGCCATCACCCACCTAGATCCCAAAAAAACCTGAACAATATCCGCCGAAAAAAAAGCAACCCCCAAATAAAGAGGGGAGTTTAGCGCCGCAAGTATCTGTAGGGTACGGCAATAAACATGTTTAACATGCTGCTTATTGAGATGATCCTGAGCCATCAAAGGAAATCCCACACGAGTAGCAATTGGATTAGTAATTACCGACAACTTTAAGCACAAATCCCTGGCAACACTATAGACTCCAAGCTCTAAGGCACCAAATAGACGACCACCAATCACAACGTCCATCTGCATGTTGATCGTGCCCACCACATTGCTTAAGCTTGCATACCCGCCAAAAGAAATAAGCCGTCGCATATCAGACCAACAAAAAGTTAAGATTGGACGCCAGCCAAACGATAAAAATCCCCAACTCAAAACCATCAAGACAAAAGCAGATGAAAGAAGGCCTACAACTAAAGCGAATGGGCTTTTGGTGATAATTGCTACCAATGTGGAAGCGCCAAAGCCCAGAACTGCACTAACTAATTCAATTAATGCTAATGGTCCAAAATTCAATGCACGCTCTGCCTTAACGCGTAATTGTTGTCCAACTGCATTTAGTATTAATACCAGGCTAGAAAAAGCCAGCATAGAGACTAACCGAGAATCATCATAGAACAATGAAACATATGGGCTGCATATTGCAATTAAAAAACTCATAATCACAGACACAACTAAATTTAGCCAATATAGGCTAGACAACTCATAATCAGATGCATCGTGGTGGTGAATAATGGCACTACTAACTCCCAGGTCTGCCAATCCTTGCAGAAAAAAAACGATCGCCAAAACAATTGCCATCAAACCAAAATCCTCGGGGGCTAACAAACGTGCCAACACTACCAACTGTGCAAACTGTAAAGCAGCTTTTCCTAAAGTGGTTAAAGCTGTCCATCTTATGGCCGCAAAAGTAGACTCACGATTAACCAATTAACTATCCCTACCTAATAAACCAGCGATTTAATTTTTCTTGTAAAAATCTTCAACCGATGACACCACACGGAGCCGGTCATCATGATTCATACCAAACCACAAAGGTAGGCGAACTAATCTTTCACTCTCAATCGTAGTGTAACGATCCTCCCCATGAAAGCAACCTAATTTTCTACCAGCCAAAGATGAATGCAAGGGTACATAATGAAAGACAGCTTGTATATTTCGCTCCCCCAAAAAATTAATAAAGTCGGATCGCTCACTTAATCCTTGCATTTTTAAATAGAACATATGTCCATTGTGTTTGCACTCTTTAGGGACTTGCGGTAGCACAACTAAACCTCGATCTTGAAGTGATTCAAATGCCTGATAATAGTAATGCCATGTTTCTAAACGGTCAGCAATAATCTGCTCTATATCCAATAATTGCCCCCAAAGATACGCAGCTTGCAATTCAGATGGCAAATAGCTGCTACCCACATCTACCCATGTATATTTATCAACTGCCCCACGGAAAAATTGACTACGGTTAGTGCCCTTTTCACGGATAATTTCGGCTCGCTGAGCTAACCGTTCATCATTGATTAGCAGCAGCCCACCCTCGCCGCCACTTGTAATATTCTTAGTCTCATGGAAGCTATAGGCACCCAAAGCACCCATAGTGCCTAGTGGACGCCCCTTGTAAGTTGACATTACCCCTTGAGCTGCATCTTCAACAACTGGAATTCCTTTTTTTGCAGCGAGGGAAAGAATAGAATCCATGTCACAACTAATCCCAGCATAATGCACCAATACAATTGCACGCGTCTTATCGGTAATAGCTCCCTCTATTAGCTGCTCATCCAGATTCATAGTGTCTGGCCTAATATCAACAAAGACGATATGAGCACCACGCAAGGCAAATGCATTAGCAGTACTTACAAAAGTATAGCTTGGCATAATTACCTCATCTCCTTCTTGTATATTCAGCAAAATTGCTGCCATTTCAAGAGCCTGAGTACATGAGGGCGTTAATAGCGCCTTAAAAATATGGCAACGTTCTTCAAACCACTTCTGACACTTAATGCCAAAAGGCCCGTCACCAGATAATTTTTCGCCATATATAGCTTCAGTTACAAATTTCTCTTCACAGCCGGTATGCGGGGGCTTATTAAATGGAATCATTCTATAAATCCTAGCTATCAAAAATAAGTCTACGTTTCAACTGTAGATTTAAAAATTTCATTCAACTGCCTGACCAGCACTCTTCGCGAAAACTCTCTAGCCACAATTGCTTTATTTTTTTCTGCATCCTCTTGTCCAAGAGGGATTAAATTCAAATCGCGAAGTGAAAATACTCTTAAACCCATTTTCTTAAAAGTAATCCACGGAGTTACATCATCGCGCATGTAGACTTTTTTACCTAAACCTAATAAAGAGATAGTATTACCCATACCCTGCTGTCTATGGTGCGCAAAAATAGCAATATCTACATTAGCTAACATCCACCGGTAATCTTCCAGCAACATAAATTTTTCCAATGCAGAAAAACGATCCCCAAAAAAATCATACCCAAGCAGCACAATCTCCTTCGCATAACTGCTATCTCCATAAGACAATGGACACACTACTTGAAGGCTGCCATCGTCTATAGCTTTTAGCTGCTCAAAGACCTCTCGATGATTATTGGTTGGATCGGCAGAATTTCCAACAAGGACGGTAAGATGATCTTTTTGAATTTTTGGCAAATCAATGGGATCAAAAGTATTGCTAGGGTACATGAGGCATTGAATATACTCTCCACGCGCCCCATACCACTTCCTAGCCAACTCCACATCTCCCTCAATCCAATATTGCATATACCCAATATACGGAATAACCTTATGACGAATCCACTCATCTAATTTATGACGAAATGTATGACGAGTCTTTAGATGGACGTACAAATCTCCACCCCAGATAACCCAACGGACTTTTTTTAATAGCCAAGGCTGAACAAACAATATATAAAGAATCACCCCAAAAAGCCCATGGAGAACAATAACTGATGCAGCATTCATGTGCCGCACCAATTCAATAAGCCCGTGCAATCGACTAGGAAAGTCTCTTAAAAAAATTACATTACCATCGTTAATAATGGGGTATTTAACTTCCCGCTCTGCAACAAAATATACGTGGGTACCATGTGTTACCTCCGAATTCATTAACTCTACAAATTGCCCAGTAAATTTATCGCCATTACAGATATGAAGTATTTCACTCATAAAACAACTCACTAATACAAAGAATGGCAATAAATAAATTCAACATAAATTGATTATTGCGAGCTTTTATATTGCTGCCATAACCATGTGCTGAGACACATATCAGCAATATCTCTTTTAGCTACCCAACTAAAAAGCCGTTTAGCTTTATCTGGGTTGGCAAAGTAAATTGGCAAATCTCCGGGACGTCTTTTAGCTATTATTTTTTTAACCTTCTTGCCGGTAGATTTTTCGAAAGATTCCACAATTTCAAAAACGCTGTAGGGCTTTCCTGTCCCTAAATTGACAACTTCTAATCCAACATGATTTTTCAAAAAATCTAATGCAACTAGGTGTCCTTCAGCTAAATCCATTACATGAATATAGTCACGCTCGCCAGTACCATCCTTTGTCTGATAATCATTACCAAAGATATTCAAATAAGGGAGCTCGCCAGAGGCTACCCTTACGATATAAGGCATCAAATTATTTGGTATGCCACTAGGATCTTCACCGATAAACCCCGACTCATGTGCACCGACCGGGTTAAAATATCTCAAACTTGCAATCTTCCACTCAGGATCAGAGGCAGCTAAATCGCGCAAAATTTCCTCGGTCTGCAACTTAGATTGCCCATAGGGATTCATTGGTTTTGTCGGGTGATATTCATCGTATGGTAAATATTGAGGCTCACCATAAACAGTCGCACTTGAACTAAATACCAAAGTTTTAACATTAACCTTTTGCATAGCCTGCAAAAGACTAATTGAGCCTTGAACATTACTTGCATAATATAAAACAGGATTAGCAACAGATTCACCAACAGCTTTCAACCCTGCAAAATGAATCACGGCTTCGATTTTATATTCGCACAATACTTTCTCAATAATATCGGTATCACGTACATCCGCCTCAATACAAGGCAACATTTTGCCTAAAATCTTCTCAAGATGATCCAGAACGTTGGGGCTGCTATTGTAAAAATTATCCAAAAGCACCACTTCATAACCAGCCTGTGATAGTGCTACCGCAGTATGGCTACCGATATACCCAGCTCCGCCAGTGATAAGAATTTTTTGATATCGATTGTGATTTCTCATAATACTTTTTCTGGTGGCAATAACTCAATCGCCGCCAAATAAATCGCGAGTATAGACTTTACCTATAACATCATTTAGTTCATCGACTAAACGATTAGCCACAATCACATCAGCACATTTCTTAAACTCATTCAAGTCATCGAGTACTCTAGAGTTAAAAAATTCTTTTTGGCCAAGTATAGGCTCATAGACAATTACTTCTATACCTTTAGCTTTAAGACGTTTCATCACCCCCTGAATACTCGATGCTCGCCAATTATCTGAGCCTGCTTTCATAATGAGGCGATAAATCCCAACCACCTTAGGTTTGCGCGCTAAAATATCTTGAGCAATAAAATCCTTGCGTGTCGTATTCGAATTAACAACCGCCTGCATCAGGCTTTGTGGCACATCTTGGTAATTTGCCAATAACTGCTTAGTATCTTTGGGCAAACAATAACCGCCATAACCAAATGAGGGATTGTTGTAATGAGAGCCAATGCGTGGGTCTAAACCTACCCCGTCAATAATCTGGCGAGTACTCAAGCCATGAATTGCTGCATAGGTATCCAACTCATTAAAGTAAGCCACTCTCATTGCGAGGTAAGTGTTGGCAAAAAGTTTAATCGCCTCAGCTTCTGTAGGGTTCGTAAATAACGTTGGGATACTTTCTTTAATAGCACCCTCTTGAAGTAACTCAGCAAAAATTTTGGCTCGCTCAGACTGTTCGCCCACAACAATACGTGATGGGTGTAAGTTATCGTAAAGAGCTTTACCCTCACGCAAGAACTCAGGTGAAAAAATAATATTTTGACAATCAAATTTCTTTCTTAATTGCTCAACAAACCCAACAGGAATAGTAGATTTAATTACCATCACGGAATTAGGATTGATTTCTAAAACATCCCGAACCACCGTCTCGACCGAACCAGTATTGAAATAGTTAGTTTCCTCATCGTAATCAGTAGGTGTTGCAATGATGACAAAATCAGCACCTCTATAAGCTTCATCTTTATCAAGAGTCGCTTTTAAGTTGAGGTTTTTAGTTTGTAGGTATTCTTCAATTTCAGCATCCACAATCGGAGAAACCCTGCGATTGATAGAATCAATACGCTCAGGAATGATGTCCAAACACACCACTTCATGATGCTGAGAAAGTAATATTGCATTTGACAATCCAACGTAACCAGTTCCGACAACTGCAATTTTCATGAATGATTTCTTTTAATCAACTTTTATATTGTTTTGTATTAATTGAGTGATCTATTAATACTTAAGCTTGCTAATTCCCGATCTCAGCTTGACTGACTTGCTTCTTTTCAGGGACTTCATCAAGGAAGTTGAGACCAACATCTGAATCTATCTGAGCATCACCCACCTCACGACTCAGCGCCTCAATCTCTTCTTTGAGCTGTTGGTATTCCTGCATCTTTCTTTTTAAGAATGCTCCCGTTAATGCTGTTTTTTCTGCCAAGCCCTGCGGGGTCAATAAGTAAGCATAAACCCACTTGTTTTTATTGTTCCTAAAATTTTGTATTTTGATTGATCCCTTGGCTGCCAGGGCATTCAGACAATAGTTAACCCCGCCCAAACTCACACCCAAGCTCTTTGATAACTCCCTCTGATTCATTTGGGGATTGGCTTCTAGCAATCTCATGACTCTGAATTGAAGCTCAGAGGTCAAAGCATTGTTGTTTGGAATGGTCATTTAATTACGAAATCAATGAGTAGAAATAGGTTTGTGTTTGTTTGAGAGACCAAATAAAACGAACAGATAACTTATAAAAAAGAACGCTACCGCCCTACCTGTTAACAAGTATTTTTATTTTTGTATACAAATTAATTACCTAGAACACCCATGTTTTTGTGTTCAATTATGAACATTATAACTACTAATCAGAATAAATAATGCTTTTTTGCAATGCAAAAATTACAATACTGCTCATGGAATATTTGATTTTGGCTTTTTTTTGCA
>JACCDY010196750.1_pt1 | contig 51046 bp, 38 predicted proteins | sample 7446391 | NCBI WGS metagenome assembly JACCDY01 (sample SAMN15323451, study PRJNA562643) | freshwater metagenome | isolation source: river surface water | place: USA:Blue River Watershed | collected 2017-08-18
ACTTCGTACAACTATCTGATAACAACAATACATCTACCAAAAAATTAATCATCCAATAACACTAAAACGTAACTTATTTCCTTACACACGGTTTTAGTTTTTTATTTTCAAATCAATCAGTTTTTTTCATAATTAGTTTTGTTTAGGTAAAAAAGGGAGCATGCTCCCTTTTTTGCTTTCCCCACATTTTAATTGAATTAAATTCGTTAAAGAGAAAAATCAAACTTTGTTATATTTGATGATAATAGAATTAATTACTCAACATGAAAAACATTCTTTTTATTGGTGTTTTATGCCTTGCTCAGTACCGCAATGTTCAAGTTTGGTGTGAATCGGGTGCAAAATGGAAATTCAATTTCTTGATAAGCCTATTATTCGGGAATGTAACTTCAATAGAAGGAGAAGAAATAAATGGTTTTCAAATTGGAAGCGTGATACAAACAATTATTAAAAATTAAATCCCCCCCAAAATCACCTAGCCATGCGTTCAAGAAATTGAGGTGAAGAAATAAAGGGTTTTCAGACAAAAAACTGAAGAACGAAAGAGAAAACGATTTGCAAATTACCGAAAATGTTATAAAACAGATTAAGGCATATGACCAGAAGGTTTTGCTTGAATTATATCATTATTCATTTAATGTGTTAATGCAGGTGGTTTCTCGTTATAAAAATAATCGATCAGATCAAATGACACTTGTTAATAATACATTCATGAAAATCATTAACAATATTCACACTTTTCAATTAGGTACAAATTATCAAGCTTGGGTAAAAAAAATAATAAGGAACGAAATAATTGACGATTACAGAAAAAATAAAAAAAATAACCCTTTAATTTTTACAGACAACTTTATTAATGAAGGAATTTCTGTTGATGAAATTAATTTGGATCAAGAAATTGAGGAACAAAAACTATTACATCTATTGCAATTGCTCCCGCCAGCTACTCGGTTGGTCTTTACCCTTTACGCACTTGATGAAATGAAACCGAGAGAAATTTGTGAACAACTCAAGCTTTCTTCTGAAACTGTTAAATGGCATTTGAGTGAAGCACGGAAAAAATTGAAAGCACAATTAGCACTAAAACATATCCAATAGATGGAAAATAACAAAGAACAAATCGATTCAATTTTTAGAGAGACACTTAGTAAACAGGAATTTGAAGTTCCTTCTGATTTTGTCTCTGATATTCAACAGCGAATTGAACGTGTACGCAAAAAGAAACGAAGAAGAATTTTTTACATTTGGTTCTTTGGGTTACTAATTTTATCTTGTACTTACACAACTTTTTACGGTCCTAAATTTGCATTTTTCACACAAAAAAACCAATCAACTTCTTCTTTAAATCCTTCAAAAACAAAGCCTAACATCACATTAAATAAAACGAAACATACCAAACTGGTGAAAAATGATTTTAATAAAAAACACGGTGGAATAAATCGTGTGAATCCAGAAAAAGAAACAAATAAGCCAAGCACCTTCAATAATCTCAAATTATTCAACGGCTTGAATTCTGTAGCAGCTAAATATATTTATAATGAAACAAAGGAAACCAAACCAGTACTCACTGATTTATTAATTGATTCTGCTAAATTTTATAATCGTACCCCTCATCATCAAGATAAAACACAAAATGACTCATCAATTAACTTTTCTAAACAATCTGAATTAATAAAAAACATAGATACAACAATTCAAGTTAAAAATAGTATCGTTAAAAACGAAAAGGAGAAATTAAACCAGCCTGCATCAAAAAAAGAAACAAGATTTGAACTACAACTATTTTCTGGAATTCAATCAAACATGCTAAACTTTGAATCTAGACAAAACGCTTCATTGCTAGGAATAAAAAATCAAAATACACCTAGTTTTTCTGCGGGAATCTCTGGTCAATATTTAATAAGAAACGTATTATTTGGGACAGGAATATATTTGAACCAACTTACAGATAAGTATACATGGAATCAACTAAATCCTCTCGTAATTGATTCTACACACATATCATTTCATTTATTTATTCCAGCAAGTCTAGACACTTCCGGTACTAATTTCATAAATATAAATTTTAATGAAACATCATACTTGTATGAAAACAATCCTACAACACATACCATTTACAATCGAATCAATGTTTATCAAGTTCCATTATTTTTTGGATATCAATTTCAAAAAGCAAAATGGTCTTTTATTCCCAAAATAGGATTAACAATTGGCTTCACCCGAACCAATGTTATCCAATTCCCTCTTTATAAAACAACTGATGCGAACATATTCACGGATCTTACAAGTCCTTTTGTTTCAAAAGAAATGAAATCAATATTATTTTCCTATTTGCTAGAAGTTGATATTCGAAGGCAATTTAATGGTTTTTATCTCTATGCAAATCCATTTTTTAAAAATGGAATTAACAATGAAATCAAAAGCAATTCGATTAAAACACACATGAATCTAGGTTGCAATTTTGGATTTGGTTTTTCATTTTAATAATCATGGTAAGATAAGTTTAATTCTAGTTAATATTTTCAAAATGAAACAAATAATATATTTATTAATAACGTTTTTGGTTTTACATTCACTTGCCCTTTCCCAATGCGGAACGACAATTGTTGCAACTAGTCAAACTACTTGTACCAACGTTTTTTTTTCTTTACCAATAGATACTGATACAGGTACATACGGAATATCCTGGACTAACAATAATACAACTACAGGAATTCCTGCTTCAGGAATTGGAAGTATAGTAAATGTTACCCCAACCAATTCGGGTGAATCTCTAATTTTCATTGAAGCCATTGATTCTATTAATAATTGCCCGACATTGATGGACACAATTCTTATTATTGTTTATGAAACACCTGCAGTTAACGTATCCGATACCACTATTTGCCAGGGAAGCGTTGTTGTGCTAAACACTGGTTCGAATTCCCTTTCTTGTGATTTTGCGGAACCGATATGTACAGGAACTACCACAACATTTCCTAACATGACCAACACTACTGCTTTAATAGGAAATAATTACGACTGCTTGGCTTCTCAACCAAATCCTTCGTGGTTCTATCTTAAAATAGATCAACCGGGTGATTTAACATTGAATATTATACAAAGTTCAAATTCAAGTGGCTCAGGAATCGATGTTGATTTTATTTTATACGGACCTTATTCAAGTTATACCGAAGCAACTACTTATTGTGGAAATTTAGGTACCGCTATAAATGGTTCCACAATAAATAACGTTGTTGATTGTAGTTATTCAACATCATCAATAGAGAATGCAATAATTACTAACGCACAAGTTGGAAATGTTTATATTCTAATGATTACTAATTATGCAAACGAATCAGGATATTTTACAATTTACCAAACCTCAGGATTCGCATCGTTAGATTGCTCCATACTGAATAACAACTCATCGCCTACTTCGTATTTATGGTCTACAGGAGCAACCACACCATGGATATCTGTAACTCCTGATGATACAATTTCTTATTTGGTGACAGCTACTTCGAATGGTTGCGAATATACGGATACATCAATTGTGACGGTAATTCCAACTCCTACTGTTTCTGTTAATAATGAAGTAATTGCAAGTGGAGAAAGCGCAACTTTAACTGCAATTGGGACGCTTGCAGGAGGTACATATAATTGGTCACCAAGCACTGAGACATCTTCAAGCATCGTTGTATCCCCCATTGGAACCACAGAATATACTGTATCTTATTTATTAAACGGTTGTTCGAGTGAAGCATTAGCCACGGTTGATGTTGTGGCAGGTTTGTCTGATCAAACAACACATTCAATTACAGTTTTTCCAAATCCAGCACAAAATTCTCTTTCCATTCAAGTAAGTGAACCATTAATCGGAAGTGTTTTTGAAATAATTGATCAGCAAGGAAGAGTCTTAAAAACAGGTGAAATGCAAGCGCAGGACCAATTAATAACAATTTCAGAAATCAAACAAGGCATTTATACCATACGCATTGCTAATAGAAATTTGAAATTCATGAAAAATTAGTTGTGAATCAGCTATAACTTTTTCTATTAAATTAGGCAAATTATCATTTCATTTAGTATAGTTTCGCTACCTTTGAGCCATATTTTTAAAACGTTCTGTAAAATGGCTAAAATTAAAGTTGTAAACCCTGTCGTAGAGTTGGATGGAGATGAAATGACACGCATCATTTGGAAAAACATCAAGGATAAATTAATACTTCCATACTTAGATTTAGATATTAAATATTATGATTTAGGAATTGAAAAAAGGGATGAAACAAGTGATCAAATCACCGTGGATGCCGCTGAAGCAATTAAAAAATATAAAGTAGGTATTAAATGTGCTACAATTACACCGGATGAAGCACGTGTAAAAGAATTCAACTTAAAATCCATGTGGAAATCTCCCAATGGAACCATTCGAAATATACTAGACGGAACTGTTTTTAGAGAGCCAATAGTAATGCAAAATGTACCTCGTCTTGTGACCAATTGGACTGCACCAATAATCGTTGGTCGTCATGCTTTTGGAGACCAATACCGCGCAACAGACGCAGTATTTAAAGGGAAAGGGAAATTAACCATGACATTCACTCCGGAAGATGGTGGAGACGTTCAAACTTTTGATGTCTACAACTTTAAAGGAGATGGTGTTGGTATGGCTATGTATAATACAGATGAATCCATTCGCGGTTTTGCATACAGTTGCTTCAACATGGCGCTTTCTAAAAAATGGCCACTTTACTTATCTACAAAAAACACCATTTTAAAAAAATATGATGGTCGTTTTAAAGATATTTTTGAAGAAATTTATCAAGCTGAATTCAAATCAAAATTTGAAGCAGCAGGAATTGTTTATGAGCATAGATTAATTGATGACATGGTTGCTTCAGCACTTAAATGGAATGGTAATTTCGTATGGGCATGTAAAAACTATGATGGCGATGTACAATCAGACACTGTTGCACAAGGATTCGGTTCTTTAGGGTTAATGACTTCTGTGTTAATTACACCAGACGGGGAAATTATGGAAGCAGAAGCCGCACATGGAACAGTTACCAGACATTATAGAGATTATCAAGCGGGCAAAAAAACATCGACGAATCCAATTGCATCCATTTTCGCATGGACAAGAGGATTAGCTTTTAGAGGCAAATTAGATGGGAATCAAGAATTAATCGATTTTTGTAATACCCTGGAAAAAGTATGTATTGAAACAGTGGAATCTGGAGTTATGACAAAAGATTTAGCTGTTTGTATTCACGGAAACAAAGTAAATGCAGGTGAACATTATGTGTTTACTGAAGATTTCCTTGATGCTTTAGATAAAGGGCTTCAAGCAAAAATGAACTAATTTTTGGGGAGCTGAGGCTCCCTTTTTTATTGAATCAAATTATAAGTGATAACGAAATTTAGTTTCATTTTAAAAAACATATTCTCTAAGGTTAATTTTAGAGAATATTCTTTTTTTCTCTTTGGTCTATTATTGGTGAGTTGTAAATCTATTGAGCCACTTGCCCCTTCTGAAAAAATAATCGATCCGCCAATTAGCGTGGCAAAAGCTTCTTATTTGTCTATCCCAATTGAAATCAACTTAGAAAGTTATTTCAAATCGGCAGAAACATCGATTCCAAAATCATTTTCTGGGAATCAAAAAGCCTGTGAAGGCCTCAGTTATTCTTACCAACTCAAAAGAGAACCTATCAGCTTTAAAACCAATTCTTTTGGACTAGATTTTTCAACTAATCTTGCTTATAGTTTAGATTTATCCTATTGTCCTTCTTGTACCAGTTTATTTAACCAAGAAGGAAATTGCATTGTCCCTCGATTTTTTGGATCATGTGGAATAAAGGAACCCATGAGAAGTGCAGCTATATCGTTTGCAACAAAACTTGAAATGGCCTCAAATTACACCTTAAAATCAGCAACCCAATTAACAAAATTAGATCTAATTGATCCCTGCGAAATCACCTTAGTTAATTATGACATCACTTCGACGTTGGATAAAGAAATCCGAAAAGAAATGAAATCCATACAAGCAGAAATTGACAAAGAAATCAGTAAAATTGATATTAAATCAACTTGTTCAAATGCATGGAACCAATTACAAGAAAACATTTCAATTGAATCCTATGGATTTCTGACTTTATCTCCAGCTAAAATAGGACTGAGTCCCCTTAAATTTCATCAAAACAAAGTATACCTAGATCTTGGAATTGAGTTATTTCCAACTATTCAAACAGAAAAATCAAAAAAAAAATCAACTCCTCTGCCTAACTTATCGGAGGTAAAAAAAACAGAGGGAATTCAATTAACTACAGATATTTTAGCATCATACGATTCGTTAAATCGTTGGGTTGAAGCATCTATTAAAGGAAATGAATTCTCAATAAAAGGAAGAAAAATTCGCTTAGATTCAGTTCATCTTATAGGTGCAGATGGGAATAGAATTCACTTATCTATCAATTTTAGTGGATATCGAAAGGGGATATTGTATTTCTCAGCCCGACCAAAATTAGATATGCAAAAACAACTCATTTACTTAAGTGATATACAATTTGATTTAAAAACGAAAAGTTTGCTATTAAAATCAGCAAAATGGCTATTTAATGATAGGATCACTAAAAAAGTAGAAAATGAGGCGAAAATTGAATTAAAATCACTCATTCAAGAAGCGAAAAAAGAAATTACAAAAGCGCTCAATCAAGACCTTGAAAAAAACATTCATTTATCAGGCCATGTTGATAGTATAAACATTATAGACTTATATCCACTTACAAAAGGACTGTTTATTCGATCAGAAATTAATGGTAAATTGAAACTAAAAATAGATTAATTCGTTAGTCTAAGTTCAATTCTAACAAGAATGATAAAATTAATTTCCATTTTAGCTTTTTGTACCCTATTTTATGTTAATCATCAAGCTCAACTTTTTGGTCGCAAAACAATTTCTATTGCCGATTGCTCCGGATCAGTAAATATAACTGAATCTGGTGTTTACACGCTACAATTTATTGGGAACAATGGCTATGACTTAAAATCATTTGAAAAATATACGAAAGATTCGGTTTCGCGTAATTTAATTTGGTCCTATTTTGAACCGGGTGGATTGGGGTCTATTTCAATGTCTATAAAACAATCTGGGCAAGCAATCTATTGTTTTGAAACTACAACAGATAACCCATGTAATGAAATTATAACAGGTAAAGCCACTCCAATTAAATTAAAGGAAAAGATTGACTCTGTTGCCAAATGGGAGTTTAATGTTCAGGATAAAAAAATGTATGTATTCATATTTTCAGCGCCTGCCAAATCAACCGAAAAGTTATCCTTCGATTTTTCCTATGTTGCTAAAGATATTGATGGCATTGAAATTCGCGATGAAAAAAGAATTGATTTAAGAGACAAAACAAATCCGAAATTTACATACATCCGAATAAGAAATGCACGAACAAAAAAACCAATTAGCGGAAATTTAACCATTACTGGGTCTAAAGATGTAGATGGATATTACATTACAAGTGATTTATTATTAACACTATCAAAAGGAAATAAATCGTTAATCAAAACAGATGTTCGAGGCTATTTTTCAAAAGATGTAGAATATAAGTTCAATCCGTCTAAAATAGATACCATCACTATTGATCTTGAACCTCTAACTATTGGTGCAACTGCACAATTTGAAGAAATTGAATTCTATAGAGGAACCAGCACCATCATGAAAGGATCAGAAAAAAAACTAAAGCGGTTGGTTGATTTCATGGCATTAAATGCAACAGTCTCTATTGAAATTCAAGGTCATGTGAATGATAAATCGAAAAAAAACAAGCCTTCTTCCGTGAGACTTTCCAAAAAAAGAGCAAAACGAGTAAGAAAGTTCCTTATCTATAATGGAATTCATCCTTCTCGGATGACCGCTGAAGGTTATGGAAACACAAAACCGATTTTCCCTAATCCACAACAAGCCTATGAGGAGCAAGCAAATCGACGCGTTGAAATTGTGATAAAATAATCCTTTATTTATTTCCCCAATTACCTCGATCCAAACTGCGGTATTGAATTGCCTCTGCTACATGATTCATGTGTATTCCACTAGACGAATCTAAGTCCGCTATGGTTCTAGCAACTTTCAGGATTCGATCGTAAGCACGAGCTGAAAGCCCCATTTTAATTATGGCTGTTTTTACCAGTTCTTTTGCTGATTCATCAATCTGACAATGTACTTCAAATTCAGAACGACTCATTTGGGCATTGCAGTGGATTTCAGGTTTGGCAGCATATCGTTTTTCTTGTATGGTTCGAGCTTTTTCAACACGTCCTCGAATTTCAAAACTACCTTCATTTGGTACATCCGTCGATAATTCATCAAATGAAACAGGAGTAACCTCCACATGTAAATCGATTCGATCCATTAATGGTCCTGAAATTTTATTTAAATAGCGCTGCACAACCCCAGGCACACAAACACATTCTTTTTCCGGATGATTATAATATCCGCAGGGACACGGATTCATAGCTGCAACCAACATAAATCCAGCCGGATACTCAACAGAAAATCGGGCACGCGCAATGGTGACCGTACGATCTTCCAAAGGTTGACGCATGACTTCTAAAACAGAGCGCTTATATTCAGGTAATTCATCCAAAAACAATACACCATTATGCGCCAAGGAGATTTCGCCCGGTTGAGGATAACTTCCCCCGCCCACTAAGCCATTTTCCGATATCGTATGATGTGGTTTTCGAAATGGTCGTTGGGTGATCAATCCTATTTCATTTTTAACTTTACCTGCAACGCTGTGAATTTTTGTGGTTTCTAAGGCTTCATCTAAGCTCATTGGGGGTAAAATAGTAGACAAACGTTTGGCAAGCATAGATTTTCCGGCACCAGGCGGACCAATAAGAATGATATTATGCCCTCCGGCTGCTGCAATTTCAAATGCACGTTTTACTTGCATTTGACCCTTAACATCTTTAAAATCAACATCAAAAAAATTTACTAATGAAGAAAGTTGCTTGGTTTGGTCCGGCAAGGTTGCTGTTAAGGAAGTAGTATCTTGAAAAAAGGAAATCACCTCATCAATGGAAGTAACCCCATAGACTTCTATGCCATCGACAACAGATGCTTCTGCAGCATTTGATTTAGGAACAATAATACCTGTAAAACCTTCTTTTTTTGCTTGCAATGCAATGGGCAAAATTCCTTTGGTGGGTTGAATTTTTCCATCCAATGATAATTCACCAATTAATTGATAGTTAGATAGTAAATCAGAAGGGATTTGTTCACTAACAGCCAGAATTCCAATGGCAATTGGTAGATCAAAAACAGAACCCTCCTTCCGAATATCTGCCGGTGCCATATTCACTGTAATTTCCCTACCGGGAAACTTTAGGTTATTATTTGAAAAAGCGGCCTTAATGCGTTGTTGACTTTCTTTCACGGAATTATCTGGTAACCCAACTAAATAAAAATTAACTCCAATGCCTAAATTTACTTCTATCGTAATCGTGGTTGCATTTATTCCGAAAACGGCCGATGAATATGTTTTTACCAACATAAAAATATACTAATTGATTATTTTTTAATCTAATTTAAGGTTATTTTATAATCATTTTGATTTGTGTTTTAATTTTGTTTTTCGTATATTATTTGAACGTTTTAATAATTTAATTGTAGATTCATAACATGAAAAAGATATTTTACCTTATTCTACTGCTATACCCGCTCTTTCTGCAAGGTCAAAGGTGTAATTTTCATTATTACAATAAAAAAGGTGGACATTATTTGTTCTCCACGTATTATCAAGACGACATGAGTACGCCAAGAGATGGGGTTTGTGAAATAAGTGAAAATGGAAAAATATACGAAAAGCGGATTTTTAAAAACGGACTTTTAATTGAAGAAGAACTTAATTTTTTCAATCAATATCAATCTGAACAAAAGCGAGTTCGAACCAAAATGAATCATAATCCAATACTTGGAAACGAACTTGGAACACTAGATGAATGGAATGAAAAAGGAATTTTGGTAAATCACTGTCGGTTTTATTTGGATAAGGATCGACGAAGAAGAAGTGTTATCACCGAATATCATCACAGTGGACCATTGCGCTTTAGAAAAGAATATGCTTTTATTAAATTATCTGAAATTGATTCGTATCATTTGAAAGAACACCCGCCTCATACCATTGATGCTTTTGGTTACACGAGTTTAATTGTACCCTACGGAAAGCATGAAGAATTTGATGAAAAAGGAAACCTTATCCTTGAGCAACATTTCAATACACTTTCTACGTACGATCAAGATGCCATTCATTTGTTGGATGGACCAACTAGAGAATTTCATGCTAACGGTAAATTAAAGTCGAGCGGAAACTACAAAGAAGGAAATCTGGATAGTTCTTGGATCAGTTATCATTATAACGGACAAGTTCATGTAAAAGGAATGTATAGGAACAATTTAAAAGATGGAAATTGGGAAATCTACAACGATCAAGGACGATTAACTCAATTATCAACATTTGATCAAAATGCCATGAATCCTTTCGCTCCAATAAAAGAGACTACGTGGAATGATTACGGAATAAAAATCGAAGAGAAATATATCGAAAAAGACGGAAGAGGAATTCTTACTAAATGGGACGAGAATGGCAATGTCATGCGCTATTGTATATTTTCACCCAGTTCGCAAATGAATTGGACTAACGTTACTTTATTACAATACGAAAAATTGTATTTTGACAATCGTCAAATAAAATCGATACTAAATAACTTACCAAATGCAGACACCAATTATGTGAGTTATTTTCCTAATGGTCAAATGGAGCGCTATCGTCGTAATACAATAAAAAATAATACCCGTTTCGATGAGCAAAAAACATGGACTTCTACAGGTGTTTTACTCTCTGAAAACACCACTAAACAAGGGCAAGGAGAAATTTATCAAAAAGCAGTAATTTATTATAGCACTGGCGGTATAAAATCAAAGATGGAACTAACGAATGACCTTAGAATTGATGAGAAATACAGCACAAAAGGCGTTTTATTTTCGAGGAAAGAATTACTTGATGGTCGTCTCAACGGGAAATTACATGAATTAGACACAGTATCTGGAAATCTCACCATTGGTTATTACGAAAAAGGAATACGGAATGGAGAGTGGAAAGTTCAAAATGCCGCAGGGACTGCGATTATTTCCAAAAAATACAAGCTTGGTTGCACGGATAATAAAAATGCGGTAATCTCATGGGATAAATTCAGTTCAAAAGAGCAAAAGGAATTTAAGTTAAATGCAAATACACAAATTCCACAATCTGCTCCTTTTAAATCGTGGGAAGCCATGCTGCTAAAACGAGATTCCATTGCTTATTGGGTTGGAATGGCTCAAAAAGCACTTGAAAAAGAAGGCCAAACTTTCGAATTAGATCAAGTGGAAACGAAAGCACTGAGATTCGAAATGCCTCAGGTTTATTACATTGGACTTGAAAAACGCGATACATCAAATTCCCATGTTAAATCGTTATTGCGCATAATGGATAGTTTAAATTGGAAGTTGGATGTTTTCGTTGAAAATGGCTTATATCAGGGTGAAATTAAATTGAAAGATTACTTCACGTATTATTTAATTCAGAAATATTTAGGTGAACATGCTTCCTTTTTTCATCCGGAATTAGAAGGAAATCAAAAAAATCGAAGAGCGGAATATGGTTTTCATCCAAGAAATTACACCACCCTTACAATTATAGAAATGAAAGATTGCTATGCCCGTATATCACTTACTGAAAATGGCCAAAATGCCCAATTAATCGTTTACGGCGATGGAGAACTTGAATTTGAAAATCGCTATTACACGTGGAAAGAATGGAATAACCTTGTTGAACATGCTCCTCGCTATCCCAAAATGTACCATGATTAACGAAAAATGAAAAAAGCAATTGTACTCGTATTGTTCGTTATAGTACTGGTAGAAACATCTTTCGCCAATCTTCGACCAATTTACCTTTCTATTGAGCTACGCCCTGCATCGATAGCTGCAAACACAAAAAATATCATTCAATGGAATGTAGTGTTCACAAATCTTGACTCAATTCGGCATGCCATAGTTATTCCTTCCGCCCAAAACAGAGGCAAAAGAATCATTCAATTACAATGGTATAAAGTTACTAGTTCTGGTTCTGGAATCTTTCCATCGTCAGGCGACTACTATGAGCAGGTTTACACTGATCCCATTGAGCTAGAAATGGACACCTCACTTTATCGTGGTTACCCAAGTATCGTAAATTTAGATCCAAGGGAATCGTATACCTTCCCCATTTTTCTGAATGATCGAAAAAATCAATTGAAACATATTGAGTCATCGTATCTTGTTCCCAATCTTCCAATTCAAGATTATGAAGTGCTCGTTCATTACGATCCATATACAGAACCCCTTTCTCAACATTTTTTCTATCACCGAGACAAAGGCCAATTTGAACAGGATTCGTTGAATCGTCTTGAATTGCCACTTGGCGGAATTTATTCGACATATACGACAATTCATATGCAAAAAGATGATTTCAATACTGACTTATTCTTAAGTAAATCGTGTTCAAAGAATTGTAACTTTTGCAATTGTATCAAGCACAAAAGATGGAAAAAACTCCGAAAACATTTTGCGAAAAAATCCAGTGATTTATCTCATGGAAGGGTTTTACATGAATTTCCAGGTCCGGATGCAGTGCAAGATTTATTGCCAACTTACTATTCAAAAAATTACGTTGTTCTGACAAAGGATGGTGTTCAACACATTTCAGTTACTTGGCAAATAGGGAAGATTTACAAAACAGCTCAGTTTTTCACTCGAATGCTGTACCCCATTTTTCGCAAAGTCATTTTTCCTTATACAAACGCTCGTTGGTCAAAGCTAAAAAAAGTCAAAGAGTGGTAAACTCCTAATTATTCAAGAATGTCTACCCCAACTTCGGGAAGAAATTTGTTTTGTGTTTCAAATACCTGGAACCAAAGCCAAATAATGCAATACAAAACGCAAAAACGAGTAATGGAGTTGAAATAGTTACCTTCTGTTCAGAAAACATCAAACGCATAAACGAAATAAACCAGAGACTGCTTAGCGAAGAAACAATTCCGGGATATTCATTCTTCCAAACCATTTTGAACGAAAATGGATTTTTTGATCTTTTATAAAGAAGTGGATTTGGAAGAAATAAAGGTGTTTTAATAGACCATTCGTGGTATTTTTCACCAAATTTATCTGCCAAAAAATCATTTTCAATGCGTATAATGGGAAAATAAAGTAAAACAAAAAAGACTACCCCCATAAGTAAAAACCATAAGTTACCCAACCAAACAAAAACACCTAACCAAATAATCAAATTACCTAAATATAAAGGATGTCTGACCATTGAGTATATTCCTTTATTGTTTAACTGATGTGCAACTTGTTGATCTCGATTTTTTCCAGAAGTATGTATTCCCCTTGTTCCCACAACTAAAGCCCGAATTAAATGCCCGGAAAAAACAAAAAGAACAGTAATTAAAATCGTCGTTTTTTTTCCAAAAAAAAGAGAAAAAACAGTAACGTTTGGATAGCGGTAAATCACTATAATTGCAATCAGAACCAACACTATCGGAATTTGCCCACGATACTTAAAAAGTTGATTTCCTGAATTTTCGAACAAATTACGCATTGAAATTGAAAAATTTTAGCTACATTGCTTAAGTAATTTTTACAAAGATATTTTAATTCGGCTCTATGAAGACAAAATTTGAAATTGAATTTTTACTAAAAACCTCCCCAAGGGTATTAGAAGATAAATTAACTACCCCTTCTGGTCTCAGTGAGTGGTTTGCAGAAAATGTAAATATTCAAAATGATATCTATGAATTTTGGTGGAATGGTTCGTCTGAAAAAGCGCAATTACAACAATTAAAACCTGGTTCCAAAATTCGCTTCAAATGGCTCAATGACGAAGATACCGATTCTTACTTCGAGATGAGTTATAAATCAGACACGATGACGAATATCGTTTGTTTAACGGTGATTGATTTTGCTGAAGAAGATGACTTGGATGATAGCAAGCTATTGTGGGAGCAGAATATTCATGACCTTGTTCGCCTACTAGGGGCTGAATTATCTTAGTAAATTAACATGACCCGTGAGCTGATACCTATGTGATAAGAAATCTCGATAGGTTAATTTCCAAGTATAGGTTCCGTCTTGGCATTTTTCTCCTTTAAAGGTTCCGTCCCAACTATCGTTTGTTGAATTTAGCGTACACACTAATTGACCCCATCGATTAAATATGAGGCATTCCATTTGTTTTATATTTCCACCATATACTTGAAATGCGTCATTTAATCCATCATTATCTGGTATAAATGTGTTAGGCACATAAACAACAGCATCATATGTTATTGTTACATAACTAGAAGAGGAACATCCATTTACGTCCGTGAAATCAACAAAATAGGTTATGTTTTGATTGGGTGTCGCCACTGGATTGGAACAGTTTACGCAGGAAAGAAATTCTGGCGGACTCCACGAATATACTCCAGGAGTATGTGTTTGAGCAGATAGTTGAATTTCGTCACCATAAAATGCATTCACATCTGGGGTTAATGTGATAGAAGGTGATGGGAACAAGGCTACTTCAACAAAAGTGGTGTCTTTGCATCCATTTAAATCCGTTCCTATAACCATGTAATTTGTACTTTGAGAAGGTTGAACTTGGGCTACGTTGCCATTAACTGAAACAACTGTATTAGAAGGCAACCATTGATAATAACTCGCACCGTTAGCCCAAATAGTAGCTGTTTCTCGCGGACAAATGATAGTGTCATTTCCAGCGGTTATTGATGCTTGAACAACTTGCACCAAAATTGAATCAGGTACTGTGCCACATGCATTAGTTACATCGCAATAATACCATTGATTAGTTATTGTATTCGATTCTACTTGTGAACCAACCCAAGGGGTCAAAGACGGACTTGGAGTCCATACATAACTATCACCTCCCGAAATTGTGATGTTTGCCGTAGATCCATAACATAAATTGAAGGTATCCACCATGACGGGAAGGGGTGGATTATAATAAACAGTAACGGTAACAGAATCTTGATTCAAGCAACCATCTGCACTAACAACTTGGGCGGTATATGTAATGGTTGAATTTGGTGTGGCAATTGGATTTTGACTTGTGGGGTTATTTAAGAAGTTGGAAGGAACCCATGTAACCGTTCCCGAGGTTCCAACTGAAATACTTGCCGAACCACCAACGCAAATACTAGTATCCGGTGAAATGGACATGGAATTATCAAAAACCTGAAGGGTAACTGGCACCGTAACGGAACCGCAACTATCTGAAATTACAACGGTGAAAGTAGTTGTTACGCTGATCGTTGCAGTTGGATTGGAAATAGTTGGATTGTCTAATAAATTAGCGGGTGTCCAACTATAATTTGCTCCACCAAATGCATCAAATTGATACGATCCTCCGGGACAAATTGGACTTGACGGTTGTACCACTCCCCCTTCAAAATTTCCAATAGTAACGGAAATGGTTACAGAATCAGAACTATAGCATCCATTAGTATCATACACAACTAATGTTACGTCGTAAATTCCGGGTTCCGTATACTGATAAATTGGTGCAAATTGAGTTGATGTATTTCCATCACCAAAATTCCATAAATATGCGTTTCCATTTGTACTATTATTCTGAAAATAAACGGATTGAGGAATACAAATTAACGGAGCTGGTTGTGCTGCAGCAGCTTGAATGGTACTTAATTCAAATTTAAAAGTAGCCATATTGCAATTGGAGCTATTATTTGTTGGCGACCAACTTCCTGGGGTACTGGTAAAACCGTAATCATTTCCACCGCAAGCACCACATACAGCGTGATAAATCCGACCGGTTTTATCAAATCTACTAGTTCCACCATCCACGTGATTATAACTACTATTTGTACCTCCCATAAACGTAGCATATTTCAACGCGCTCGCATCTTGGTCTAAAACAGCGATATAAAAATTATTACCGCTTGTATTCAATTGATATCCATCGGGTGTACATTGAAAATTGTTACTTGTGGAATAAGCAGCTTGTCCATTCTGATTCAAAACACCGCCCCAGCCAGCCAAATAAATATCATAGCAATCAGAAACTAAAAATGCAGTTGGTGAAATTTCAACATGACCATGAGCCGCACCAATCATGGTTGACCAAGCAATTGAACTGAGATCACTCGAATATTTTCGAACAAATTGACCCGAATTCGGCGTTCCATAACAACCAGCAGAAACTCCCCAATCCGATTCTGTTTGGCCATACACATAAACAAAATTATCTATGTCTGTATCGACAAAATACGTTTGATCGTATTCTCCCATTCCCATATACGAACCTGAAACAAATTGACCATTATTTTGATTCAACCGTAATACGTATCCATCGGAAATACCCCCATTAAAAGATAAATCATTTCCAGATGAAAAAGGCAAAGAAAAAGAGGATGTTCCACCTGCTGCATATACAAATCCATTGGATGAAATAGTAACAGAATTACCTGACTCGAGTCCGGACCCTCCAAAATAAGTACTCCAAACTAATGAACTCAGGGTTGAATTGAGGCGAAAAACTACGGCATCTTGGCTTCCAGATAATGCTGTTTGACTTGCAGAAACAGTTGGAAAGTTTGGTGAAGCAGTCGTACTCGCAATGTACACATTTAAGTTATTATCCAGAATTATCTCTCCTCGAAATTGATCACCATAATTATAATGCAATGAATTTGTGTTTAATCCATCCGTGTTAGTTCCACCTACAAATGTTGACGATAATAAACTCGTTCCGTTTGGACTTAATCGAGCGACATATATATCTGCACCATTAAATTCCAGTGAATTCTCTAATTCATTTGGCCCACCATTGTGCGAATTATCATAAGGAGTTCCAGCCATGGGGAAATTTATAGAAGAGGTTACCCCATAAATATAGAGTTCACCATTGGGAGCACAAACAATAGAATGAGGAGTTTCATTTCCACTCCCACCCAGATAAGTAGAATAAATTATGGATGTTCCAGTAGTGTTATATTTTGTAATTCCAACATCCATGGGAAACGTTCCGGTTCCGGAATTATACGATACATCATATGCTCCTGTTGATAGAGGATACCCCGTGCCAAAAACAATTCCTCCACCAAATAAATTACCATTGATATCTGGCGTTGCAGTAAATCCCCAATTATCTGCAGTTGAACCAGTAAAAGTAGAAAAGGTTAAACTAGGGTCGATTATTAACTGTTTATTTTGATCGTATCCAGTTGGAAAATTAAATCCAATGGTATCTCCTTTTAATTCAAAAAAGCAACTCACCATTTCCTTATTTCCTTTTTCATCGATAGTCCAAGCAATTGGCTTTGATTCAATTATTTCCCCAAACCGATGACCAATAACCAACTCACCATTTTCATTCAATTTAATGGATTGAGCACCTACCAATTTAAAAGCAATTTTAGAATAATCTCCTTGAGGTTGAACAGCAAAATTATAACTCAATCTTCCTTCCCTAGTAGTATAAAATAAATCGATTTTAGGATAGAATGCTGCATAGACAACCTCTGAAAAAGAATGAATGCCTGATTTCCATTTAGAAGTATCATTTCCAACTATGTAGTTGCTATAATGGCTACTTGGATTTTTTTCTTGTTTGAGTGCACCAGAATTGGCGTGTAAAAATTGTTGTTGAATGACGTGATAGGCATTGCCCGTTTTGTTTTCTTCAGATTCAATGTGATTTTCGGAATGATTATGACTCATAACATCCGTTAAATAAAAAGTCAATTGATCAGCTTCGAGATAAAGTTTACCCTGATTAATATTTATTGAATATTGAATTCGATTATCCCATTGACCTCTATTAGGAGTCATCCAAACATCTTGACCGAAAGAATCAAAAGTTAAGAGCAATAGAATATGAAGAATTATCCTTTTCAACCTGTTTACAACGTAAATATACAACAATAGCTATACGTATAAAACTTACATTTTGTTGTATGGTTGCTTTAGTTTATAAAAGATTAAAGAAAAACAGCGTTTATTACAAGCTAATCGAATGTAAGAATTCTCTCTTAGTTGATTCTTCGCTAAATTTTCCGGAATAAAAACTTGTAACAGTTGCTGAAGACTCGTCTTTGATACCGCGAGATGATACGCACAAATGTTTAGCGTCAATTAATACAGCAACATCTTCGGTTCCTAAAACACGTTTTATCTCTTCTGCAATTTGTACCGTTAATCGCTCCTGAACTTGTGGACGTTTGGCAAAATATTGAACAATTCGATTCAACTTTGAAAGACCAATAACCGATCCATTAGATATATAAGCCACATGAGCCTTTCCAATAATTGGCACAAAATGATGCTCGCAATTACTATAAAATGAAATGTTTTTCTCTACTAACATTTCATTGTAGTGGTACTTGTTTTCAAACAAAGCAATGGATGGACGGTTAGCTGGATTTAACCCAGAAAAAATTTCTTGTACATACATTTTCGCCACTCGATAAGGTGTTCCTTGCAAACTATCGTCATTCAAATCTAGGCCAAGTACTTCCATTATAGACTTGAAATGAGAAGCTATTTCATCAATTTTTTCTGAATCTGATTTATCAAATGCATCAGGTCTGATGGGAGTATCATATGAAGTTAATATATGCTCATCTCCAATTTGATCGTATAAATCCGTAATTTTTATCTCTGTTTTCATTGATTGTTTTATATAAAACACAAGAAAACTATTTTTGTTTAATTTTTTCTATGCAATCATTAAACAAAAATTACATCATTCCTTGCAGAGAACAAAGACGATAATAAATACCTTGTTTTTGTATCAGTTCATCATGTGTACCTCTTTCCGCAATTTCACCTTGAGACAAAACGATAATTTCATCAGCATGTTTTATGGTACTCAATCTATGAGCTATCACTAAGGAAGTTCGATCTCTCATCAAATTATCCAATGCACCTTGTACCAATTTTTCGGATTCTGTATCTAAGGCAGAAGTAGCTTCATCGAGAATTAGAATCTCCGGATTTTTATATAATGCCCTGGCAATACATAATCGCTGTTTTTGTCCACCAGACAACTTATTTCCTCTTTCACCCACAACAGAATTATAGCCTAGTTCCAATTGCGAAATAAATTGATGGGCATTGGCAGATTTTGCCGCCTGAATTGCTCGATTCATATCAGGTACCTCATCACCAAAAGCTATATTTTCTAGTACGGAAGTATTAAATAAGATAGACTCTTGAGAAACAATCCCAATTAACTGTCTCAAATCAAAAGTTTGAAAAGAAGGTAGTGGAACGTCATCCACGGTTATTACCCCACTTTGGGGATCATAAAATCGAGGTAATAGATCTGCTAATGTTGATTTACCACTTCCCGACTCCCCTACCAAGGCGACTGTTTTTCCTTTAGGAATGGTAAATGAAACGTTTTTTAATACCATTTCTTCACCGTATCGAAATGAAACGTCTTGGTATGAAATAGATTGAGCAAATTGAATTGGCGAAAAAGGAAATTCAGGTTCTAAAATACGGATATCTGATGTTAGAACTTCATTAATTCTATCCATGCTTACACGCGCTTTTTGTAGAACAGCAATTTGATTTGAAACAGACTGAATTGGTCGTAATAATTGCGAAAAAATGATGATAAATGTAATAAATAACTCGCCTGTTAATCCCGAATCGCCGGGTTTAGAATCTAAAATCATGGAACCACCAAACCAAACCAAACACATCATTACAGCCGCTCCTAATGTTTCACTCAGCAAAGGAGCAACATCTCGCTTTCGGAATGTGCGGGTAACTAATTGTTGATGCCTTAGATTAATTTGCTGAAAAAATCGCTGCATAAATTCTACCGCGTTAAATGCCTTGATAATTCGTATACCGCCTAAACTTTCATCCATGGCGGAGTATAAAAGACCCAATTGTTCTTGGCCATTTTTTGCAGTTCGTTTCAAACTTTTACCTATTCGAGAAATGATAAAAGCTGTAATAGGCAATAAAAACAAAGAAACTAAAGTAAGACTTGGGCTGATGTAAAGCAATGAAGCAACATGAATTAAAATAGAGATGGGTTCTCTAAAAATTAATTCTAACATCCCAACTACTCCATTTTCAATTTCGCCCACATCACTATTCATTCGAGCCATCAAATCCCCTTTTCTTTCTTGAGAATGAAATGAAAGTGGCAAATTCAATGCTTTAGTAAATAACTCATCACGTACATCGCGCACAACAGCCATGCGCAATTCAGACTGAAACCAAACTGCCAAATAACGGGAAGCATTTTTTAATAGAAATGCAAGAAAAACAGATATACAAACAAAAAATAATGCCTGTTTTGGATCCGTTGAAACCAATTCATGCATTTTAAAATTATACCAATCAGCCACAAACGATGTCAAATCGGTTATATTACCAGAGAAAATCGGCTGTTGAATCGGCTGTTGAAACTCCTTCGATTTAAAAATTAATTGTAAAAAAGGAATAAACAGAACCAACGAAAGCAAATTAAACACTGTAAAAAGCAGATTTCCGACAATGGTAATGAATGCCAAAAATTTATACCGGAAGGTGTACTTATAAATTGCTTTCCACGAATGCATGGGACAAAGATACACTAAACGAAATGGAAAGACATAAATTGCATTCGAATTGTTACCTTTGTATTCTATGTCATCAATACGTCAACATAAAATTGAAGCCGCAATTCGAGCAGAATTAGCTTCGTACCTACAACGAAACACGAATGAATTGTGCATGGGAAGCATGGTTACAGTTACTATTATTCGAGTTACTTCTGACCTTTCTCTTGCACGTTGTTACCTTAGTTTTTTTGCTGGTCCGGATAAAAAAGTGGTATTGGACAACATCAATCATAACAAGGGAAAAATTAGAATGGAAATCGCTAAGCGATTGAGTAATATGCGCAAAACGCCAGAATTATTATTTTTTATTGATGATTCTTTGGATTATGCTGAAGAAATAAACGAATTATTGAAAAAATAAATTGGCAACAAACGTTCCTTATTTCATAGCAAAACGCTATCTGTTTTCTTGGAAAAAAAGAAACGCTATTAATTTAATCACCGCCATTTCAATCATCGGTATAGCCATTACTACCGCGGCCCTCGTAATTTTAATATCTGCTTTCAATGGCATCGAGCGGATGATTGATCGCATGTATTCAGAATTTGATACCGATTTAACAATATTACCGGTACAAACCAAAACATTCAATTCAGCTCAATTAGATTTAATAAAACTGAAAGGAATCAAAGAGATACAATCAACCTCCCGAACGATTGATGAATTAGTGATTCTAAAAAATGGAGACCGGTGGGTAAATGCAAAACTCATGGGGGTTGACTCTAGTTTTCTGTCAATGGCTCACATGAACAAACATGTACTACACAATCAAAAAATTACTGATTTTACTAATTTCATCATACCTGGCGCAGGGCTATTAGAAAAATTACAAATTCAACTGGATCAAGAAAACAACTATGAACCAATTGTGTTTTTTGCGCCAAAAAGGAAATTATCCATTCGTCCAGGTAAAAATCCATTTTTCACAGAAAATGCTTCGGTAAGCGCTATCATGAATTACAACCGTGAGGTAAACATGGAAGTGGTGGTTTGTTCGTTTGATTTTGCAAGGGATCTACTACAATATGAGAATGAAATCTCATCCGTCTTAATTGATCTTCAAGATGAATGCAACGCTGATGAAGTAAAACAAAAAATTCAGGATCTTATTGGACCTACATTTAAAGTTCAATCGCGATACGAAAAAAACGAACTCATTTTCAAAACAAGTAAATCTGAAAAAATAATTGTCATTTGCATTTTGGTGTTTGTTTTTATTTTGGCTGCATTCAATTTAATTGCTTCTTTAACCATGCTTTTTGTCGAAAAGAAAAAAAACATAATCACCCTTATGAGCATGGGATTAACCAGAAAAAACATTTTTTCTATTTTCTTTTTCGAAGGATTGTTATTGTCATTGATTGGATTAGTTATTGGTCTAATACTCGGGTATTCTATCGCACTTGCTCAATTGTTTGGTTCATTAATTGTCCTTCCAGGAACCATGGAGGCATTTCCAATAGACTTAAAATGGAGTGACGGTCTTTTTATTGTTTCCTTAGTCGGAGGATTAAGTATCACTTTTTCATTGACCACTGTCCTTTTCTTAGTGAAAAACAATTTTTCAAATGGGATTTTTATTGCAAAATCTTAATCAAGATACAGATTTAACATAGCCGAACAAAAATCTTGTTAAAAACTCAATATTTTTTTTACTAAGTTGATTTTAAATCAAAAATTACTGAAAATAAATAATTATCTTTGCGCCCAAATTTAGAGTACTAATTGATCAAAATAAACCTGAAATGTCTCAAATTAAAGGAAAAATCTCCCAAGTTATTGGTCCAGTTGTGGATGTGCATTATGAAAGAGGAAGCGCATTACCAAATATTTATGACGCATTAGAAGCGTTTAAAGCAGATGGAAGCCGTGTTATTTTAGAAGTACAATCACACGTTGGGGAAAATTCAGTTCGCGCAATTGCGATGGATTCAACAGATGGATTTACAAGAGGAATGGAAGTAACCTCTACAGGTAGCGCCATCAAAATGCCAATTGGTGAAGAAATTAAAGGTAGACTTTTCAACGTTGTTGGTGAAGCTATTGACGGAATTCAAGCAGTTGATAACTCTAACGGGTTACCAATTCACCGTGAAGCGCCTAAATTTGATCAATTATCAACAGCAACAGAAATCCTATTTACAGGAATCAAAGTGATTGACTTAATTGAGCCTTATGCAAAAGGAGGAAAAATTGGTCTTTTTGGAGGTGCTGGAGTTGGTAAAACAGTTTTAATCCAAGAATTAATTAACAACATTGCAAAAGGTCATGGTGGTCTTTCCGTATTTGCAGGAGTTGGTGAAAGAACTCGTGAAGGGAATGACTTACTTCGAGAAATGTTGGAATCTGGTATTATTAAATACGGTAAAGAATTCATGCACTCAATGGAAGAAGGTGGATGGGATCTTTCCAAAATTGACTTAGAGGAAATGAAAGAATCAAAAGCGACTTTCGTTTTTGGTCAAATGAATGAGCCTCCAGGCGCTCGTGCTCGAGTAGCCTTATCTGGATTAACTGTAGCAGAATATTTCCGTGATGGTTCAGGAGATGGACAAGGGAAAGACATTCTTTTCTTCGTGGATAATATCTTCCGATTCACACAAGCAGGTTCTGAAGTATCTGCCTTACTTGGCCGTATGCCTTCTGCAGTAGGATACCAACCAACATTAGCCTCTGAAATGGGAGCGATGCAGGAGCGTATCACATCAACCAAAAATGGATCAATTACATCTGTTCAAGCGGTTTACGTACCTGCGGATGACTTAACTGACCCGGCACCGGCAAATACCTTTGCTCACTTGGATGCAACTACCGTACTTTCTAGAAAAATTGCTGAATTAGGGATTTATCCTGCTGTGGATCCATTAGATTCTACTTCACGAATTTTGACGCCAGAAATTGTAGGTGACGAACATTATGATTGTGCGCAACGTGTGAAAAACACACTGCAACGATATAAAGAATTACAAGATATCATTGCTATCTTAGGTATGGATGAGTTATCTGAAGAAGATAAATTAGTTGTTCACCGAGCTAGACGTGTTCAACGTTTCTTATCTCAACCTTTCCATGTTGCTGAGCAATTTACTGGTATACCAGGGGTTTTAGTTGACATCAAAGAAACAATTAAAGCATTTAACGCGATTCTTGATGGTGAATATGACAAATATCCTGAAGCTGCTTTTAACTTAAAAGGTGGAATTGCGGATGTTATTGAGGCAGGTGATAAAATGTTAACAGAAGTATAATACCATGTTATTAGTTGATATATTAACACCTGAATCGAATATCTTTAGCGGCGAGGCTGTTTGTGTAACTTTGCCCGGTTTAGATGGTACATTTCAGATTTTGAATAACCACGCACCGATTATTTCAGCGTTAAAAGAAGGTAAACTCATTGTTGAACTTCCAGTGAATTTCAACGCAGAAATAAATAAAAGCAATTTGATTCACGCTACCTCCGATGCAAAAAAGATTGAAATATCAATCGCTGGTGGTGTTGCGGAATTAACCAACAATAAAGTAATTATTCTAGCTGAGTAATTAGATCCTATATGATATAAAAAAAGGAAGTATTTAACTTCCTTTTTTTATGTCTAATATTTTTTTAAATCTTAAACTGCCATCTTTGCGAAGCAGTTTAAGATTTGATTTGAGTTTCGATTATAAATTTGGCATTTCTCTCGTAAATGCTGGAATTCCAGTTACATCCATTCCTGTTATAAGTAAATGAATGTCATGAGTTCCCTCATACGTAACTACCGACTCCAAATTCGCCATGTGGCGCATCATTGAATATTCACTCGTTATTCCCATACCACCGTGAATTTGACGTGCTTCGCGTGCAATATTCAAAGCAATCTCCACATTGTTTCTTTTTGCCATTGAAATTTGAGCGCTAGTCGCACGGCCTTCATTTCTCAATTGACCCAAACGAAAAGTTAATAATTGAGCTTTCGTAATTTCAGTAATCATTTCAGCCAATTTCTTTTGAATAAGTTGGAATGCCCCGATTGGAACATTGAATTGAGTTCGTTCTTTTGAATAGCGCAAAGCTTGATCATAACAATCCATGGCAGCACCCAATGCTCCCCATGCAATTCCAAATCTTGCAGAATCTAAGCAACTTAACGGGGCTCCTAACCCACTTCTTCCCGGTAAAATGTTCGATTTAGGAACTTTTACATTATCAAATATCAATTCGCCTGTAGAAGAAGCTCTAAGCGATAATTTACCATGCATTTCGGGTGTAGAAAAACCTTCCATTCCTCGTTCTACTAATACTCCATGAATTCTTCCTGCTTCATCCTTCGCCCATACAACCGCCACATCAGCAAAAGGAGCATTTGAAATCCACATTTTCGCTCCGTTTAAAATTACGTGATCTCCCGCATCTTTAAAATTAGTAATCATACCACCCGGATTAGACCCATGATCTGGCTCTGTCAATCCGAAACAACCCATCATTTCACCAGTTGCTAATTTGGGTAAAAACTTTTGTTTATGCTCCTCTGAACCGTATTTCCAAATAGGATACATTACTAACGAAGACTGAACAGAAGCGGTTGATCGCAACCCTGAATCGCAACGCTCTAATTCTTGCATAATTAAACCATATGAAATTTGATCTAACCCAGCACCTCCATACTCTTCAGGAATGTACGGTCCAAACGCACCAATTTCACCAAGTCCCGATAATAAATGATTTGGGAAAGTTGCATTTTCATAATGCTCATCAATAATCGGAGAAACTTCACGTTTAACCCATGCACGAGCAGCATCTCTTACTAACTTATGTTCTTCAGACAATAAATCGTCTAACATATAATAATCTGGATGTACGTATTGGTCAGTTTTCATAATATATTTTAAAATGTAGACAAAAATAAGGATATTTTGTTCTAACCACGTTACCCATTCAAAAGTTTTCAGGGGTAAAATTTAAATGTTCTCTTTTATTTTAGTAATCGTCATCCTATTCATTGTAATAGGAATATCTTATTACTTTTGCATATGATTTCTTTAATACAAACAGGCGAGCTAATTCTTAGGAAAACTCCATTCGATTTACCTGTATTGATTTCATTATTCGTTTCTATTTTTCTTATTGGACTTTCTAAAATTAGCCATCAAAAAACTCTTGAAACCGCTTTCGGAACACTTTTTTCGATGAAAACCGAAATTTCATTTAACGATTCAGTAAAAATGCACCCAGTTGGGTCTTTTGCACTTATTATTAATTTTCTAGTTGGAATGGCATTAATTACCTTTCTATCCACAAAATCACTTATACAAGATACAACTGCACATTATCTATTTTCGATAGGAATCTCATTGTTACTGCTTCTAATCCATCTCACCGGTATTTATATAGTTGGTTTTATCAGCGGAGCATTAGGCCGTATACAAATCAACCAGATTTTCACTGTTAATTTTCTACATATTGCAGGAATAATAGCTTGTATTATTTCAATACCATGGATTATTAACCCTCAATTAAGTAATTCTTTCACAATTGTAGCAATGGTGTCTCTAGGCGCGCTCTATATTTGGCGCTTGCTTAAAATTTTATCTGTTGCTTTGCGAGAAAAAATTCCTTTTTATTATTTAATTTTATATCTTTGCACCCTTGAAATCCTTCCAGTTTACGTAAGTGTTGCTGTTTTTTGGAAGAATTTCATTGTTTAGATAACGGTTAATATTTAGAAAATTGGCTATCAAATCAATTTTAGTATCCCAGCCTAAGCCCGAAGGAGATAAGTCTCCTTATTATGACTTGGCGGAAAAATATAAAATCAAAATAGATTTTAGGCCGTTCATAAAAGTGGAGGGAGTTGACTCAAAAGAATTCAGAGCGCAACGAATTAATTTTTCTGATTTTTCCGGAATTATTCTCACATCAAAGGTTGCTGTAGACCATTTTTTTAGAATTGCTGAAGAAATTAGATACGAGGTCCCCGATGATTTAAAGTATTTCTGTATTTCTGAAGCAGTAGCATTATATCTTCAAAAATATGTTACCTATAGAAAACGTAAAATTTTCTTTGGGAAACAAACAATTGAGCAACTGGCAGATGTAATGAAAAAACATAAGAATGAAAAATTTCTTCTGCCTTGTACCGATATTTTAAGAGACAACATTCCAATAACTCTTGAAGAACAAAAAATTGAATTTTCTAAAGTTATTTTATATAAGACTGTTGCGGCGGATCTTTCAGATTTAGAAGATGTAAAATACGATTTATTGGTGTTTTTTAGTCCAGGAGGTATCGAATCTCTTTTCAAGAACTTTCCTGATTTTGTTCAAGAAAAAACATGTATTGCTGCTTTCGGAACTACCACTGCACAAGCGGTACTGAAAAACAACCTTCGACTTGATTTACACGCTCCTCAGCCTAACGCACCTTCTATGGTAGGAGCCATTGAATTGTTTATTAAGGAAAAATTAAAAAAAGGGTAATTTAATCATTCTTAAAAAAAGGATGTAACTTTTTTTCGAGCCATTTCATTACTTTTGCAACGCAGCAATCAACACGCAAAGCAAATTAGTAATTACCTAATCTTAACCTGTATATGAAACAACTTATTCATGACTTCCCAAGACACATTGAGGAAGCATTCGCAATTGCTGAAAAATCAACTTTTCAACAACCAACTACTGCTATTCACAATATCATTATTTGTGGTATGGGCGGTTCAGGAATTGGAGCTAAAATCGTTTCCAACTGGGTGCAAAATGAAATTAAACTTCCAATAACGTTAGTAACAGATTATACCTTACCAAGTTTCGCATCAGTTAACTCACTTGTCATTGGCTCATCCTATTCTGGAAACACGGAAGAAACCATGATGTCACTTGAAGAAGCAAAAGCATTAGGCGCTCACATTATGTGTGTGTGTAGTGGAGGGAAAATGGAACAATTTTGTCGTGAAAACAACTATGATTGCGTTCTTGTACCAGGTGGAAATCCACCTAGAAGTACTTTAGCATTTTCATTAGTTCAATTGTTAAACATGCTACACTCACTTGGCTTTATAGGAATAGATACATTAAACCAAATGAAAGCGGCAAAAAACCTTTTAACTGAAAATTTAACAGAAATTCAGACAGTTGCACAAGAGGTATCTGCACATTTATTTGGTAAAATAGGGATTCTATACGGTGAAACAAAATATGAAGGTGTTATCGTAAGAGCACGCCAACAGTTTAATGAAAACTCTAAATACCTTTGTTGGCATCACACGATTCCTGAGATGAATCACAATGAATTAGTTGGTTGGGGAGGAGGAGATGCTCGTTTTGCACCTATATTTTTTGAAACGAGTGATGTTCATCCTAGAAATAAAAAACGTTTTGAAATCACCAAAAAAGCAACGGAAGATAAGTGTGGGAGAATTCTTTCCATATCATCCAAAGGAGATTCAATGGTTGAACAATCACTTTATTTGATTCATATTGTTGATTGGGCATCGTATTATCTATGCGAAGCAAATAATCAGGATATTATTGATATTGAAATAATTGATTACTTAAAAGGTGAACTTTCTAAATTCTAAAGAATGTTGCCTAGCGTAACCTGTCATTATTTAGGGGAAATTGATTACAAAGAGGCATGGGAGTTTCAAGAAAAACTATTTCAAGAAGGCATTCAACAAAAAATTGCTATTCGAAATGGGGAAAGTACTCAGCCTCCGCAAAACCATTTAATTTTTTGTGAACACCCACATGTATTTACCCTAGGTAAAAGTGGAGATCGCGAAAATTTATTGATCGATCAAACAGAATTAGATGATAAAGAAGCTCAATTTTATCAAATAAATCGTGGCGGGGATATTACTTATCATGGACCAGGTCAATTGGTTGTATATCCTATATTTGATTTGGAACAGTTTTTCACTGATATTCACAAGTACATGCGCTATTTGGAAGAAGCAGTCATTCGTACAATTGCTAAATATGGTGTTCAAGGTGATCGCTTCGATGGATTGACGGGAGTATGGCTGGAACCATCAACTCCTCAAGCTCGCAAAATCTGTGCAATGGGAGTCAAAAGTTCAAGGTGGATGACTATGCATGGTATTGGTTTTAATGTATGTACCGATTTAAGTTATTTTAATCACATTGTACCTTGTGGCATTCAAGATAAGGCTGTGACATCGCTCGAAAAAGAATTAAACCAATCGGTTTCAGTTCAGGAAATTATTCCACTATTATTAAAGGAATTATCTGAACTCTTTGGCTTTGAAATAAATGTAAAAGCATGAAAAAGTATGCAAAAAAAATAGGGCGTATTCTTGGGTTTTCATTTTTATTTTTCCTTATTGTAGGTAATCTTTTTATTGTATTATCCGGAAGATATTATTTGTATAGTGCGATTGCTAAGACCTATTTACGGGGTGAATCAGGTCCTGGAATTTATGACCTTGACTTATTTTCAAAAACTACGATTCATACAAAAAACACACCTTTCATTTGGAAAAACCACAGTAAAATAAACCCCTACAAATGGAATAATGAAGAATTGGTTTATCATGAAAAATGGGGTACAACCGCCTTTTTAGTTATTCATAAAGATTCGATTCTCTATGAAAAATATTGGGGTGAACACAATAAAACAACAGTTTCAAATTCTTTTTCAGCAGCCAAAACTATCGTAGCTTTATTAATTGGTATTGCATTAGATGAAGGACATATTAAAAGCTTGGATGAACCAGTGGGTAACTACATACCTGAATTCAACAAGTTAGGTAGGCATAAAGTGACGATTCGACATCTCTTGCAAATGTCTTCCGGATTAGATTGGGAAGAAAGCGGTAGCAACCCCATTTCTGAAGCTGCTGAAGGCTATTTCACCTCTGATTTATACCCATTAGTTACCCGACAATTAGTGGTTGAAGAGCCTGGAAAACGATTCAATTATCAGAGTGGCAACTCCCAACTTTTGGGAATTATAATTGCAAATGCAACCAAAATGAATTTGTCCAAATATATGGAAACCAGACTTTGGAAACCCATTGGAGCAAGTTCTTTTGCTTATTGGAGCACCGATCAAGAAAATGGCGTAGAAAAATCTTTCTGTTGTTTTTATGCAACAGCGCGTGACTATGCCTTACTTGGACGTTTATTATTGAACAAGGGTAATTGGCAAGGTAAACAACTAATTTCAGCCAAATACATGGACGAATTAATCTCTCTTCCAAATTTAAAAATGAAAGAAGGAATTCCAAATTTTCGTTATGGTTTACACACCTGGGTGTACCAGAACAACAATAATCCCGTTTATTATTTTCGTGGATTCCGCGGGCAATACATTATGACCGTTCCGAAAGATGACTTAATCATTGTTCGACTCGGAATGAAAAGAGAAGACGATTACAAAATAAATGAAATTCAAACCAACAGAAAGGAATTACCCAAACAAATTCAAGAAAAAATTGGTCATTCACCAGATGTATTTACGTACATTAATCATGCATATTCCATTATTAATTCAATAAAATGAGAGAAGAATTAAAAAGCCCGATTGTTGAAAATGTTGCAGTTGCCGTGGTGCAGCAAATAAATACAGAAAATCATCCTGAGTATTTGGTATATCTTTTAAATCTGCGTGAGGATATAATGGAAGGAATTATCATCAATAGCACTGGGTATGGAGAAAATGCCAATACTGGTGAGAAAATTAAAACTTCCACATTACGCCATTGCATCGAGGTACTTTTACCGAATGAGGCGGCAAAAATTGAGCCTATTATGGAAGATGTTTTTGGGATTTTTAATGAATATTGGGTAAGTTTTTGGGTAGATGACGTCTTGTATGACAAGAAATTTGTATTCCCGCCAGAAACTATTTGTGAAAAAAACTTGAAGGAAATAAGCCTTTTAGGTGCAAAAGGAATAATAATTCAATAATATGCTAAAGAATATTCGGATTTTTTTAACCTTCCTTGTATTCAATTTTGGAGCGCTTGGCATTGGAAGTGTCTTGATGGGGAGTAGTCCGCTTGAAAACACATGGTATCAGGAATTAAATTTAGCTCCTTGGACCCCTCCAGGATGGGTTTTCGGGGCAGCATGGACAACCATTATGATACTTTTCGCCTTGTACATGACGGTCATTTTTAGAAAAAACCCAACTAAGCAAAATGGATTAATCTATGCAATTCATTTACTTTTAAACATTGGCTGGAATCCGGTATTTTTTCAATTTCATCAACTATTCTCCGGACTTGTGATTTTGATAGCTTTATTCGTTGTGATACTTCTAACACATCATAAAAATTTTAAATGGAACGATAAGAGCATACTGTTAATTACCCCCTACCTCATTTGGTTGTGTATTGCTTTTTCATTGAACTTTTATGCTTTTTTATTCAATTAATCTATTCTTCCAACTCGGCGTTTGAAATAAAGTAGTAATAAATAAAACGCTATTTATAATGGGGAGAAGTAAAATGAAAATGGGTAAGAATAACCATATTCTCAATTCTTTTTTAGCGTAATAAAAAGGAAATAAGCAAAACCCATCTATTATTATTTTGATTAGGGCGAAAAGGAGTGCTATTCGCAAAGAAAAATATGCGAAAGAAAGGTACAAACCAGCCCAAAAACCAATGGATAAAAAAAATTGAATCAAAATCAATCGATTAGAAAATGTATCAGCCACATGCCTAGTTTTACTAATCCATCGCGTGCGTTGTGAAATAAATTCTTTAATCGAATTTGCCGCTGGTGTTTTTACCTCGAGGTGGATAGAAGAATTCATCCAAATATTTTTACCCGCTGCATGCATGGCTTTAAGTAAATAAATATCGTCACCACTCGATTTTTCAAAATAATCTGAGTGTTCAACCACTTCTAGATAAGCCTCTTTTCGAAAAAGTAAATTAGCCCCACTACATAGAATAGGTCTTTTGCATCCAGCCGCGGCAATATTAACATGGTTGGCCAACACGACATCTTGCTGAAAAAGTTGAGCAAAAAAATTCTTTGCAACATGCTCAACGGGAAAGATGATCAAATCAGCCGGTGCGGTCTCTGAAATATATTGAAAATAGGTTGAATTGAACCAAACATCAGCGTCCATTGTTAAGACAAACTCTGTGCAAGCATGTTTAATTCCATAGGAGATAGCTCTTTTTTTGCCTTGTTGATCTTTTGGTAAATGAATCACTTGGAACCCTTTCACATTGATATTTTCAACAATTAATCGATCAGATTCATCCGTTGAATGATCATTTATAAAAATATAGTTCGCTGGTTGTATCGAAGATGCTTGAATAGCCTTTAATAAAGGTAAAATTCGTGATGCTTCATTTCTAAATGGAATTATTACGGTTAATTGGTCTAAGTTAATGTTACCAAGTTCATCCTGTTTTTTATTCTTAAATTTTAGTTGACCCACATAAATCCACCCAATCATAAAACTTGCATGAATAAATAAAAACCCAACTATAAATAATGAAATAAAAGTCATTTCTTAAAGATATTTATCAACCAAGCAATTATTGTTGGAAACAAGCCATTAATAATCCAAACAAAAAATGAAGCCAGTAAAATTGGATGTGCTGCATAATTACCTAATTGAAAAACCGCAACGGTTATAGATTCTCTAACAAATAACTTTCCCAAAAACAAGGAGGGAGACAAGGTTACCGAAAGATAACTCAACCAAATCCAAAGGAGCAATTCTAAAGAAAAGACAACCCCAAAAACTTGCAGGATAAATACAAACTGTGTAGTAAAAACAATCATTCTTACTGTACTTAAAAATCCAATTTTCAGCAGGTATTGAATCGCAGCACTCGATTTTATTTCGGTATAAAAAAGGGCTGGAATTTTGTTTCTTATATAAGAACGAAATCTCGGGAGCAGCCAAATCATACAAGCCAAAATCAAAACTCCAATTACTGTACTTATGATTAAAAGCGACCCATGACCTAACACAACAATCGCAAGCATTCCACACAAAATGGTGATTATAAATTGAATGCCATTCGTAATCTGATTCCAAGCAATAAACGACACCCTGACAGCCGGATCAAAATACATGATTCGACCTACAAAATTTGTTGGGATTCCTGGAATCACGAAATCAGAAACCATACCAGCCGTAAAAGATTCCACTAAATGAGTACTAGGAAGTTTTAAAAAATTCAATTGCAATTGCCATTTCTTAAATTCCATAAACCAATTCACAGGCATCAAAATGATTACAGGTGCTAACCATATCCAATTGGCATAAAACTCCAAACGGATAGGCATTCTTCTAACTTGGTAAAGAAATAATAGGAAGAACAATCCAAACAAGATAGTATGCAAGGCTATTTTCGAACGAGAAGACAAACTAAATGACACTATTTCTTTTTTACAAAAATACACTTTCAAGAAACATAAAAATGGTATTTGAAGTTGATTTTTTAATCGTATACAGCATCTATCAACTCATTAACAAGCTGTTAATCAAGTTAAAAAAAATTCCGATATTTGAAAAAAATTAGTTTATGGTGTTTTTTCGCTGGCTTTTTGTTATTTGTTTGCTGTTTCAATTTGATTTACGCGCCCAAACCTTAGTTTTTGCTGAATTAACTGGTTCTCCAACAATGAACACAACAGGTTGGAATTTAGCAGGAGCATCCTATGCGGGAGATACAGGAGGAGATGCAAATGCAGATAATGATGAATTGATTTTAACAGATAATATTGGTAATTCAAGTGGCGCCATTTTTTATAGTCAACCTTTAGATTTAGCAACTTGTTATGAATGGAACGTTCAATTTGATTTCCGCATGGCGGATGGAAACAATGCTGATGGAATTGCTTTTTGCTTTTTGGATGTACCACCAACGGGATATGTTAGTGGCGGAGGGGTTGGAATTCCATCTACAGCCAATGGAGTAAAAGTTGTTTTTGATTCATATGATAATGGGTGTGGAATGAATCCCGAGATCCAAATAATGAACGGGCTTGGTTACAATGAATGTGATCCCAATGTTATTCGTGTCACAAATACAAGTGGAGGAAATTTAGACTTCATAACCGATGCCTCATATAAAACGGCTATTATTAATTATAGTTATGGGAGCCTTACGGTAAATGTAAATGGTCAGCAATATTTAGTGGGAAACTATAATTTAAATTTTGTGGGCTACTTAGGTTTTACAGCTAGTACGGGTGGGTCCAATGATAGGCATTCCATTCGCAACGTAATAGTTTCTGCTGATGTAGCCACTTCAGATGCAGGAATTGACGTATCGACTTGCACCGGAGAAGCAGTACAAATTGGAGCCCTTAACAATCCAAATTACCTATATGACTGGGGCGCAACCCCAGGACTTAGCTCGTCTTCGATTTCTAATCCTTCAGTGACGTTGACAAATAATGGAACTACTCCTATTACAGAAACATATACCGTAACAACCACATTAGCATCAAATCCAAATTCTTGTCCTACCCAAGATAGTGTAGTAGTTACTATTCTTCCAAATACGACAAGTACCGTAGACGCAAGCATTTGTAATGGAGCAAGTTATACCATTGGAGGGCAGTCATTTTCAACAGCTGGTATTCATCAAGCGGTTGTAAATGGTGTAAACGGGTGTGATTCTACCATAACACTAAATCTGACGCTTATTCCGAATATTCAAACAGATTTAACAGAGAGCATTTGTCAAGGTTCAAGTTATACATTTGGAAATCAAACGTTAACTAACACAGGAAATTATTCTCAAACCCTTCAATCAGTTGCTGGTTGCGATTCAATTGTGAACCTTACCCTTACTGTAAACCCTATTCTTAGTTCAACCCAAATCGAAACCATTTGTGATGGCGAATCTGTTACCTTTTATGGGCAAACACTATCCGTAGCAGGCTCCTACAACCACACCCTTCAGGCAGTAAATGGCTGTGACTCAATTGTTACATTAAACTTAATCGTAAATCCAATTCCTAGCCCTCCATCCATTGTATCTAATAGTCCCCTAGAATGTCCAGGTGATGCGCTAATTATGGTGGCGGAACCGATAGTGGGTGCCTCATATAGTTGGAGTGGTCCGGGAAATTTTTCTTCTACGGACAATGAAGTATCTTTAATAATTGACAATCAAAATACCGGAACTTACTTTGTAAGTATCTATCTGAATGGTTGTCAATCACCCAATGCACTAGAGGTAATAAGCATTGCCAATTCTGGCGTTTCGGATAATTTTGTTGTGCCGAATGTACTTACACCAAACAACGATGGAGTAAATGAAGAGATTGAATTTAACACCTTGTTTTCAAGTTGTATTCCCTTTCATTTTCAACTTGTTAATCGATGGGGAAATCTTGTTTTTGAACAAGAGAATGGGGGTGATTCGTTCAAAGGAAATACAATAGACGGTAAAAAATTAGAGGATGGAATCTACTTTTATAAATTAGTATTCGATCAATACGAAAAATCAGGTTTTATTCATATCCTACGATAAAGCAAAGTAACCATAAACTATTTGTACCTTTGGGAGGTTTAACTGTATTCATTCATTGAATTTTAATTGGCTCCTTGGAACGTAGAATTGGTTTAGATATAATGCGCATGGCTGCAATACTTATTGTAGTACTAGGTCATACTTCCATTCTATTAGAAGGAACAGCACTTAAAGATTTTCCATTTTTCAAACCAGTAGATGGTGTTGATTTATTTTTTGTTTTAAGTGGGTTTTTAATTGGGGGAATTATGCTCCGAGAATTCAACAAGTCCGATGGCTTGTCTACACTTTTTACTTTCTGGAAAAGAAGATGGTTCAGAACCCTACCCTTGTATTTTTTAATCCTAGGCTTGAATTACCTGGTTGTACAAAACGGTTGGATAAAAGGCGATATTCGTCAAGCAAATTGGTCGTTTGTATTATTTATGCAGAATTTATACGAGCCATTTGTAGATTTTTTCTGGGAATCTTGGAGTTTAAGTGTGGAAGAATGGTTCTATTTAACCTCACCCATTCTGTTCTTTTTATTTTTAAAATTCCTTTCGAAAAAAAGTGCGTTTTTACTCACGATCATCCTGATGATAGCTTCCAGTATACTTTTTCGTTATACACACACAACCCCAAACATGGACTCATTTTTCTTTGACATTACGTTTAAAAAAGTGGTTCTTATGAGGTTGGATAGTATTGCATTCGGCCTATTTTTCGCATGGCTATATTCCTATTATTCTGAATTGTTTTTACGGTACAAGTACATACTTCTTCTCCTTGCAATATTAATTTTATATTATCAGCGAACTATTGACTTAGATGTTACGTCTACATATGCGCAAGTGGTTTATTTAACTTTATCTCCTATGGCACTAAGTTTGTCCATTCCTTTTTTCTATTCAATTGAAATTAAGAAAAATCTATTCACGCATTTTGCCACCTTCATTAGTAAGATATCGTACTCCATGTATCTAATTAACCTTGCGTTAGTTATTGAAATCATTCATATTAATTACAACTCTACCAGCGGAATAATTCAATACCTAATCGCCTGGTTTTGTATCATTTTAGCATCTTATCTTCTTTATCATTATTTTGAAAAACCTATAATGAACCTACGAGATAAAAAAATCTTAACAAAAAATTGAAAAGACATTTATGAAAATACTTATTTCCTTATTTCTAATCGTTTTTCCCATTCTTCTATTTGGTCAAAACTCACTTAATACCATCGGTGCAGGTGCACGGTATGTTGATATAGGAGATTTAGATATTTCAGGCTCTCAAATAACGGTGGAGGCCATTATTCGAAAATCAAATACTACTGTTTCAAACATCATCTCCAAACACACAGGTGCGGCAGATGCAAATTATTTATTTCGTCCTACTCTATTCGGTATTACCACAACTACAGGTTTTTATTTTTGCACAAATCCCATTGTGTTACCTTTAAATGAATGGTACCATATTGCAGCAACTTATGATGGAACATTGATAAAATACTACGTGAACGGCTGTAAAGTAAACGAATTACCAGCAACAGGTGATTTGGTACAGAATAATTTAATTACTGCCATTGGTGCGCGTCCAGGAAATGCTGTTCCCGTTGAACATTTTAGAGGAAATATTGACGAAGTGCGTATTTGGAACATCGTTAGAACCGAAACGGAAATACAACAAAACATGAATTTTCTTCTTCCAACAACTCAACCCGGGTTATTGGTATATTATAAATTTAATAACAATTACGTGAATAGTCAAGGGAATGTAGCATTCAACGGAACCCCACAAGGCACACCTTCATTTGATGTAGAAGCACCTCTTTTTATTCCACTAATTTTAATTTCAGCAGTTGCTACGGATGCCACTTGTTTTGGTTTTTATGATGGATCAGTTGTAATTACAGCAGCAGGTACAGGAGCACTTACCTATTCCATTGATGGAGTTACCTATGGTTCGGCAAGCACCTTCTCCAATTTACCCGCCGGAACTTACACTGCCTATGTGAAAAGCCCTCAAGGATGTATTGTTTCACAGCCTTTTACTATTGGTCAACCGGCCCAAGTCCCCACTCCTGTGATTCATTACCCTAGTCCATTGTGCGAAACAGACAGTCTTATTTTGAGTATTGATTCTCTGCCGAATGCAAGTTGCACTTGGACTGGACCCAATAATTTTTCAACTTCCATTTTAGATACAATTATTCCGAATGCTTCAGTCATAAATAGTGGTAATTACAGTGTGTTTTTCACCCTCAATGGATGCAATAGCGACACGTTGGTTCAACCCATAACAGTTAATCCAATTTATGACATCAATATTGACACTACAATTTGTTCAAATGAAAGTTATTCACTTGGAAATCAAAACTTAAATTTGCCTGGCACCTATACCCTAGCCTTGCAAACAATTGCAGGTTGTGATTCCATTATTCATTTAACCCTACATGTTAATCCTGCTTATTCATTTGTAAGAGACACTTCCTTGTGCGAAGGGGAATCGTTTACATACCAAGGTCAGACATTAAATAGTACTGGAACTTATCCTTTTTATCTTCAAACTACACTTGGATGCGATTCTACCATTACATATAATTTAATTGTTTATCCAATTCCTGCACCTCCTATATTGTCTTCAAACAGTCCCGTGGAATGTCCTGGAGATATTATTAATTTCCAAGCGGACAGTGTTAGCGGTGGAACATTCTCATGGACTGGACCCAATAATTTTATATCCTCCACTATCTCCATTTCATTCTCATTTGATATTGAAGATATGGGTATTTACAGTTCAACTGTCACCGTGAATGGCTGTGAATCACCTAATTCATCCATTGATTTATCGATTTTGAAAATTTTCACCTTTGATGATTTTGAATTCCCCAATGTTATTACACCAAATGGGGATGGAATTAATGATAATTTAGACCTAGAAAACTATTTTGAGACGTGCCAAGAATACACATTTTACGTATTCAACAGATGGGGTAATTTGGTTTATCAACAACAGAATACAGGAACGCCATTTGAAGGATTAACCCTTGATGCAGCAACCTTAGTGGATGGGGTTTATTTATACAAATTAAGCTATGAAAAGGGCGAGAAAAATGGATACATCCATGTAATTAGATAAAAAGTAAAGACAAATAAACCAGGCATTACTGTTATCGGATGAATTAATAACATTCCATTGTAAAGAATATCTAAAACAATCCCTTTCATTCCACAGGAAAAAGATTAATTTTGAAGTTGTCATAATACACATCATGCATGTCAATTGAAATTAATAATCTGTTCAAATATTACGGACAACAAGCTGCAGTTAAAAATGTAAGTTTTTCTATTCCGAAAGGCCAAGTAGTAGGGTTTTTAGGTCCAAATGGGGCGGGAAAATCTACCACAATGAAAATCATTACAGGCTTTATACCTGCTTCTGAAGGAAGTGTTTCGGTTTGTGGAATTCCAGTTGACACATCCAATTTAAAAACCAGACAAAAAATAGGATATTTACCGGAGAGTAATCCCTTATATACGGATATGTATGTTCGAGAATACTTAGAATTTGTGGGTAGAATTTACAAAATCAAAAACCTGAATCAACGGGTTAGTGAAATGATCGACCTAGTTGGTCTTGGTGTTGAACAACATAAAAAAATTGAAGCGCTTTCAAAAGGATATAAACAACGCGTTGGACTTGCACAGGCAATTATTCATGATCCCGAAGTATTGATTTTAGACGAACCCACTTCAGGTTTAGATCCAAATCAACTTGTTGAAATTCGTGAACTAATCAAAAATATCGGAAAGGAAAAAACGGTATTGCTTTCCACGCATATCATGCAAGAGGTGGAAGCTATTTGCCAACGCGTGTTGATTATAAAACAAGGTGTTCTTGTTGCAGATAATATCTCAAGCGAAATAAAATATACAGATAATAAACAAACCGTTTTTGTTGAATTCAATAAATCAGTAAGTAAAACTGAGCTTCAAAAAATTAAAGGAGTTCAAGCTGTTCGTAAATTTGAGCAAGGTTGGTTACTTGAAGCAAGTGAGCAAGTGGATTTACGTCTAAACATTGCCGAATTTGCACAACAAAATGGAATATTGCCGCTTACCTTAAAATTAGAGGCCAAATCGCTCGAAGAATATTTTAAGGATTTGACTAAAAACTAAGTTAAAAAAGGCTTTTATTTTGTAAATTCGTGCCATATCCATCAAGTATGATTATTGGCATTTGCGGAGGAAGTGGTTCAGGAAAAACTACTCTATTAAATCGGTTAAAAGAAGAATTTCATCATTCAAACCCATCGGTTATTTCTTTGGACAATTACTATTTACCGATAGAACAACAAGAAAAGGATGAAAACGGAAAAGTTAACTTTGATTTACCTACTGCTCTTGATCGCGAAAGAATAAGTAGTGATTTGACTAAAATTAGAAATGGTGAAAGCATAACCTTAAAAGAATATCATTTTAATTCACCGCCGGATTTAATCAATTACATTACGATTCATCCATCAGAAATTCTCATTATTGAGGGGCTTTTTATTTTACATTATGAAGAAATTAGGAAGTTTTTAGACCTTACTATTTTCGTTAAACTCGACCCAGAAATTCAATTACAACGCAGGATATTACGTGATAGTGAAACACGTGGCTATGCACTGGATGACATCTTGTATCAATGGGAAAATCATGTATTACCCTGCTATGAGAATTACATTCACCCCTATCAACAGCATGCTCATTATTTCTTTCGGAATGATGAATACATTGAAGAAGATTTTGAACTCCTTAAAATGGGAATTTATTCTCAATTAAGAGACAAATCAACTATGAAGACACATTGAGAAGTCTTATAATAAAATATAAATCATACTTTATTTCGCTTGCGTTCTTTATTGCTTATGCCATAAGTTACTCAATCATATTTTACCAAAATAACCAGGAAACAACCCAGCGATTGACCACCAAGCTCAATGAAATTGAGACCAAACTAGATCGTATTGCTGAACTTAAATTGAAGGAAATTGTCCGCTACGGAACCCATAAATCGTGGCTTGAACAAAACACCGACAGTCGATATGCCATTCATATTTACAAGAATGATTCTTTACTTTATTGGAATACCAATCAATTGCCAGTAAGCAGATTTGCAGACATACATTTCCCTAGTGAAGGCATTAATCATTTACAAAATGGATGGTATTTAACTAAAACGAAATCTGCTAATGGGTATATCGTAGCTGCTTCTTTTTTGATTAAAACGGAATACCCCTATCAAAATGAGCATTTAATAAATGGATTTTCGAAGGAGTTGAAGATTCCAATTGCCGCTCACATGGTTATAGATAAAGAATCTCCTCTTCGAATTGTAGACAGTAAAAAAAATTACCTCTTTAGTATCGAACCGTTTGAAGAACAAATTCCGCAAGATAGTCAATCATTCATTCTTCTTTTCTTATTAATTGCAGCCATCGGTTTTTTGGTCATCGCTCTTTTTTCAAGCTTCAAACAAAGTAAATTAAAATATGCGTGGATTTTCCCACTCATCCTGGTCCTACTCAGAATTATATCACTCGGATTTTCAAAAAGTTTCTTCACCAATGATGTTGCGATTTTTAGTGAAAGTCTATTTTATATGAATCCCCTTTTTCCAAATTTCTATGAATATTTAATTAACGTATTTGTCATTACTTTCTTGACAAGTTGCCTCGTTTATTACATTAAGCAAATTAAACGGAATACGTTTTTTACAGTTAGCGGATTATTTATATTATTAATTGGATCCTTCGCGTTTTGGTTTTTTATCCTATTTGTAACGGATAGCCTAGTTATTAACTCAACTATTCATTTGTTAACGGATCAGTTTTTTAAACTAAACCTCTTATCCTATCTAGCACTATTTTCAATTGGTATATTATTTTTTAATTATTACTCCATCCTAGCGTATTCCGTTGATGCATTTGAGCGAATTGGGTATAAGCGAAGCCATCTAGGACGTTTCCTATTTTTAATAGGCGTTTTATTTGTCATCAGCAGTTTAGTTTTCACAAAATATCACCTTGTGGGGATTTTCATTCCGCTAATCGTTTCACTTTGGTTGGTTTTCACTCTTCGTAAAAAACCTGTTTTTATCACCACTGAAATAAATGGATTGTTTCTTTTAATGGTCGCTGCTATTTTCATTGCAGTTAATCTCACCTGGTCTAATGAAGTAAAAATGAAACAGGATCGAGAAGTCTTGGCTCAACAATTGGCTTCGGAAAAACAAGTAGAAACAGAAAAAGAATATGTTGAAATAGCAAGAAAAATAAGTTCCGAACCATTTTTAAATCGAATATCAAAGTCCACAGATGGAATGGATTTAAGGGATTTTGAATATTCAATGGAACGAAAAATCTTTACCGGGTATTGGGAAAAGTACGATATGAATTTCAATCTTTTTGATTCGAATGGGCGGTCGGTTATTACCAAAGATAATTTACAATTCAAAGATTTATCACTCTTGATTCGAGACCATTGTGAACGATCCAAAATTGATAGTAATATTTTTTATGTCACCGATTACACGAGTCAACTGAGCTATGTCATTTTGCAACCTTTCTTTAATGCGGATAGTAATAAATTCTACCTATCAGCTACTTTAAAATCAAAAAAAATACCAGAAGGAATTGGCTTTCCACGCTTGCTAATCTCCTCAAAGGCTAGTGTATTGGAGTCCTTAGAAAAGTTTTCAATAGCCAAGTATCACAATAGAAAATTGGTGTCAAAATATGGTGAATTTGGTTATCCTTCCTCACCTTTTCTACTTCCGGAAAAAGCTAAAAAAGGATACATTACCTTCGGAGGATATACTCATTATGTATTCAAACAAACTAAAAATGATGCGATTATCATTTCTTGTAAAATATATACTTTTCTCGATGTTTTAACCTCATTCTCTTATGTCTTTACATTTTTTGGATTGGTTTTACTGCCATTTTATTTATCACGGAATGGGAAGTTTTTCTTTAAAAACACCATTTCTCTCGCACTAAAAATTCAATTGCTTTTAGTTGGCATTGTTTTCTTTTCGCTTTTTGCCTTTGGTTGGGGAAGTGGCATTTTTGTACGAAATCAATATAATAAATTCACCAATAATATAATTAATGAAAAACTAGTTTCACTCGAAACCGAGTTACGAAACAAAATTGGTGACATGAATTACCTTGACGTGGATGAAAATGGAAATTATGTAAGCTATTTATTAACTAAATTATCCAAGGTTTTTGTGACTGATATAAATTTATATGATCCAAATGGGCACATATTAGCCACTTCCAGACCCAAGGTTTTTAATATTGGATTGATTGGTGAACAGATGAATACACAAGCGTTTAACCAATTGAAAATTCAAAATAAAAGCGAGTATATTCATCAAGAGAATATAGGTGAACTCAATTATATTTCAGCGTATTTACCTTTTTTTAATTCGGATGGAAAACTCCTTGCTTTTGTAAATTTGCAGCATTTTGGACAACAACAAGAGGTTGAAAATCAGATTCAACAATTTTTGGTCGCAATTATCAATGTATTCATGTTATTGCTTGCCATATCCATTATTTTGGCGATTATTATGTCAAATTGGGTAACCAAACCGCTTAGACTACTTCAAACCAATCTTTCACTCATCCGATTTGGTAAAAAAAATCAAATGATTGATTATGACAAAAATGATGAAATCGGTGTTCTCGTAAAGGAATATAATAACAAACTGAAGGAATTGGAGCAAACAGCTGATCAATTAGCTAAAAGTGAACGGGAGTCAGCATGGCGAGATATGGCGAAACAAGTGGCGCATGAAATAAAAAACCCCCTTACTCCTATGAAACTGAGCATCCAGCAAATGATGCGCGTATTTGAAAAAGAAAATCCAGAAGCTAAAGTAAAAATAGAACGCCTCGCCAATTCATTGATTGAACAAATTGATGGTCTAACAAAAATCGCTAATGAATTTTCAAGTTTCGCCAAAATGCCTTCACCCGTGCTTGAGAAAATAGAACTTATTGAAATTTGTAGGAATGTTATTGCTGTATTTAGTCAGGAAGAATTTTTAATTACATTTACATCCAATCAAAAACGTGTAATTGTTTCTGCAGATAAAGATCAATTAATTCGGGCGATCAATAACTTACTAAAAAATTCCATTCAATCATTTGTCCCTCATCGAAAAGGAGAAATTAACGTATTGGTAGAAGTTACGTTGAATACGTGTAGCATTCAAATCAAAGACAACGGAAGTGGAATTTCTTTGCACGAACAAAATAAAATTTTTACGCCTTATTTTACAACCAAATCAACTGGAACGGGAATTGGTCTTTCAATTACAAAGCAAATTATAGAAAATCATAACGGAACAATTAGATTCGAAACAACTGAGGATGCTGGCACAGTTTTTACCATAGAACTACCTTTAACCAATGTTTCAATCACGTAACTTAAAAATAATCAGTAATATTACACTCCTAAAAATTTAATATGAAATACATTAATTTAATCTTCATTCTTTGGCTTTTTGTTGGCTGTAACAATCAAAAAGAGGTGGCAAATAATTTCTCTGAAACGAGTGTAGACAACTCGGCAGAAGCAATATCGGCTGCGGAGGAAGAATTTGAAGGAGAAGAACCTTATGATGGGCCGATTGACATAGAGGATTTAGATCCAATATATAAATCGAGTAGAACCTTAAAAAATGACATTATTCACACGAAACTTGAAGTGAATTTCGATTGGTCAAACTCAACAATGAATGGAATTGCCACTATCACAGCTAAGCCCCATTTTTACGAAACCGATAGCCTCATTCTTGACGCTAAAGGAATGGATATAAAAAACATTTCATTGAACGGCAAAGATCTTACGTATACATACGATAGTCTACAAATTCAAATCAAACTGGATAAAAAATATAAAAGAACTGAAAATTACACCGTAATTATTACCTACGTTGCAAAACCAGAAGAGCGAGAAACTTCTGGTAGTATGGCAATTTCATCGGATAAAGGGTTGTATTTTATTAATCCAAAAAATGAAGTAAAAAACAAAATGCCTCAAATATGGACCCAAGGTGAAACAGAAGCTAATTCCGTATGGTTTCCAACAATTGATTCACCAAATGCTAAATCAACTCAAGAAATTTTTATTACAGTAGAAGATAAATACACAACACTTTCCAATGGAAAATTAGTTACCTCAAAGAAAAACCCGAATGGAACTAGAACGGATCATTGGAAACAAGAATTAGCACATGCGCCTTATCTTTTTATGATGGCCGTTGGAGAATTCAAGGTAGTAAAAGATTTTTATACCCGTCCAGATGGAAGTAAAATGGAGGTGAATTACTACGTTGAACCAGAATATGAGCAATATGCTAAAGCTATTTTCGGTGAGACTCCAGCGATGATCAAACACTTTTCTCAATTGTTAGGAGTTGAATATCCTTGGGATAAATACCATCAAATTGTTGTAAGAGATTATGTATCCGGAGCAATGGAAAATACAGGAGCCGTAATTTTTGGTGATTTTGTTTATAAAACAGATAGAGAGTTGCTCGATGCAAATGATCAATCTACCATTGCACATGAATTATTTCATCACTGGTTTGGAGATTATGTTACCTGCGAATCATGGGCAAATCTTCCATTAAATGAATCGTTTGCCAATTATTCTCAATATTTATGGGATGAGCACCGATACGGTTTAGATGAAGCTAATTATCAAGCGGAACAAGAAGCACAAGGATATTTTAATTCAGCGCAAGGTGGAAATCACCACAATCTAATTAATTACTCCTATTTTGACAAGGAAGAGATGTTTGATGGTCATTCCTACAATAAAGGAGGACGAATACTTCATATGCTTCGTAATTACTTAGGTGATGAAGCATTTTTCAAAGGAATAAACGTTTATTTAACTCAAAACAAATTTAAAGCAGCCGAGGTACATCATCTGCGTTTGGCTTTTGAAGAGGTATCAGGTGAAGACTTAAATTGGTTTTTCAATCAATGGTTTTTAGGTAAAGGTCATCCAATTTTACAAGTTTATCAAACCGAAAACAAAGAAAATAAGCAAGTAACACTTACAATTAACCAAAAACAAAAATTAGATGAATATCCACTTTTTAAACTTCCCGTTGATGTTCAATTGATTGATGAAAACGGAAAACGTACGGAAAGAATTCTAATCACACAACAAAATCAAGCATTCACATTCAATTACTCCGGAAATTTGAAAAATGTTCTTTTTGATGTGAATCAAGTAATTCTCGGTACTATCTACGTAGATAAACCCAACGAACAGTTTTTAAATCAATATGATTTATCCAACTCATATAAACTAAGAGCACAAGCCTTAAAATATGCAGGTAGAAACAGCACCAAAGAAACTCAAGAAATTATTGTAAAAGCACTTAAAGATCCTTTTTGGAATATTCGATTACTCGCTATAAAAGCAAGCGAATCATTAACAGGAACTTATTTATCTGAAGCTATTCTTCAAACACAAAAAATGGTTTCGGAGGACTCTAAATCTCTAGTTCGCGCTGCAGCTATCGATTTTTTAAGTTCGCGTATCGATGAGCCAACTTATATAGACATATGCAACTCACGTATTAAAGATGAAAAATCGTATACAGTAATAATAAGCGCATTATCTAATTTAAGTAAATTAAATAAAGAACTAGGTTTACAAAAAGCAGATGCCCTTTCAAAAGAAAAAACACCAAAATTGTTGGTCGCTATTTCAGCAGTTTATGGCGAACATGGAACAGAAGAAAATTTTGGGTTTTTTGAAACCATTTTTTTGAATAATAAATTTCAAAGTTTTGATGAGCTAACGGTTGTTGGAAGCCTTTTGAACTTGTGTTTTAATACAAACTCCAAAGTGATTGAAAAATCATATACGATTTTTGATTACTTGAAAAAAGAAGGAAACTCAATGACGCAAATGTATTATGGTCAAATAATTCAATATATTTCTAATATTTTAGCTCAAAAAATTGAAACGGAAATGCAAAAATTGGAACAAGCTGAAATTGATCCGATTGAAAAACAAAAAATCAATACTGAAATAGAAGCATTAGAAAGATTAGTAACGGTATATGAACAATTGAATAAAGAATAAATTGTTTGTATAGACGTTTAGAAAAGATGCGTCTTTTTCTGATTTGCATATTATTTACTTGGTCTGTTCCTATTGTGGGACAGACCTTTTTTATTCAATATAATTATATGGATAAATGGCCGAACAAACAATTACCCGACTCCATTTTCCTCTCCGCACAAGAAGCTAAGAAATATGTTACATCTCTCCAAAATAAGCTAATTGATAATGGATTTTTATTAACCTCCTTTAATTCGACCAAAAAAACAACAGATACTACCCTTCATGTATCCGTATATGTAGGTCCAAAATTTGACCAAATTCTATTATCAATTGATTCAACCGAACGCTATTTTTTAAAAGGAAAAGGGATTCTTGAAGAACAAATAAAATTTCGACCAAAAGCTTACCACAATTATCTTACACGAATACAAGACACCTATTTAAATAGCGGATATCCATTTGTACGGGTTGAATTAACACAAACAACACTTTTACCTAATAATTGCTTAAGAGGTAAATTAATGATTAATAGAGGTGAAAAATACAATTGGGGTAAGATTATTGTTAAAGGTGATTCTACCATTTCACCTTCATTAATTCAAAACATCAGTGGCGTTAAATCAAAAAAAATGTATGATGAATCGCTCATTAAAAATCTCGACAAAGAATTAAGTTCCTACCCCTACTTGGAACAATTCAAAAAACCAGAATTTTTATTTACAAAAAAAGAAGTCGATGTTTATTTCTATTTAAAATCTAAGCCAAATAGTTCGGTTAATGGTGCTATTGGAATTCAACAAAACCCTGTAACACAGCGAACGTCATTAACAGGACAAATTCAATTAAAACTGCAAAACGGGTTAAAAAGAGGAGAGCTAATTGATTTAAATTGGAGAAGTATTCAACCAGGCACTCAAAATCTTACAATAATTAGTAATCTTCCTTTTTTATTTAAAAGCAGATTTGGGTTGGATGGAAAATTCACTTTATATAAACGAGATAGTTCTTTTTTAGAAATTAAAGCTACACTTGGAATTTCATATCAATTAAAAAATAATTTTTTTCTAAAAGGAGTCTATTTGTTTAACTCAAGTGATATATTAAATCCAGTAGTTAATAATCAATTGAATAGCACAAGAAGTAGTTTATATGGAATTTCAATTAATCGTAAAACACTCGATTACATTCCCAATCCAGCTAAAGGTATTTTATTTTCATTTGAAGTCGCAATTGGAAATCGAAAAACATCTATTAACCAACAAAATAATTATTCTGCTCGTGGTGGATTTACGATTGAACGATATAATAAAATAACGAAAAGGCAAATTCTAAAATTGGGGCTATACAGCGAATGGTTGTTTAATGAAAAAACCTACGCGAACGAGCGAATTCGATTTGGCGGGTTGAATTCCTTGCGTGGATTCAATGAAGAAGAACTTTATGCCACAAGTATGTTAACTGGCTTATTTGAATATCGTTTTTTACTTGATCGAAATTCTAACGTATTTGTATTTTACAATCAATCATGGTATGAAGATAATTCGGTAGGAACTTACAGAAATGATACACCATATGGCTTTGGCACAGGTTTTTCTTTTGGAACAAAACTCGGTATTTTTTCAATTACATACGCCTTAGGAAAACAGTTGCAAAACACTATTCAACTTTCCCAAGGCAAAATTCACCTTGGGTACATTGCGTATTTTTAAATTAACGAATCAACGTTACGTGACCTGCAACAATTTTTCGCTTGTCAACCTTTGGATCCTTATAAATGATTTTATAGCTATAAACACCATCCTGTACAGGGCGAGCTAAGTTACTAAATGAGCCATCCCATCCAACACTTGCGTCATGCGACTCAAATATAATTTCTCCCCAACGATTGAAAATATACATTTCAAAATTGTACGGATCAAATCCAGCTGTGAATATCGGTTTGAAAGATTGATTAAAATTATCTCCGTCCGGTGTAAATGAATTAGGAATATAGAATATTTCCTCCTCTTGGTATTCAATAGCTAATTCATACGTATCAATACAACCCAAAGCAGAAATTGCAGTTAATGTAATAGAGTACCCATTTGATGTATTTCCAAATAAATGAACAGGATTAACATCCGTAGATGTATTTCCATCTCCAAAATCCCACGTATACGTTGCTGCACCTACTGAGTTATTTACAAACGTAACATTTTGAGTTGGTGATGTAAAAATCCCTGTGTTTGTTTGGAAAGCTGCAACAGGTGGATTTTCTACACAAATAAAATCCTGTATTGTAGTCGTTCCAATACATCCACCAACTGTAGAAGTTAATGTGATATCATAACAACCACCAGTGGTAAATAAATAATTGGCAGAATTTCCATTCAATTGAGCTCCATTTCCTAAAGTCCAAACACTTGAACTAGCTGATCCTACCGAAGCAGATGTATTAATAAAATTGACACTTAATGGTGCACAACCAGTTAATTGATCCGCATCGAATGTAAGTACCGGAATTGTATTTACGGTAACTGTACTTGTAGCAATTGGACTAGTACATCCATTTGCAGTGTATTGTACCCCAAAATTAGATGTCGCTGCTGGGGTTACCTGAATACTTGAAGTTGTTTCTCCTGTTGGAGTCCATAAATAAGTTCCTCCATTCACCGAAGGAGTAGCCGTAATAGTTGCATTTTGACCTTCACAAATTGTTGGGTTTGTAACAACTACGGTTGGAACTACATTCACTGTAACTGTTCCAGTTGCTGAATTTGTACATCCATTTAAAGTATAACTTACAGTATAGGTTGTTGTTGACACGGGAGAAACAGTCAAGGAGGATGTGGTGTTGGTACTGCCTGTCCAAGTAAACGTTCCTCCTATAGGAGATCCTGTTGCAGTTAATGTCGTATTGTCTCCAGCACAAATTGTTGCATTGTTCAACACAACTGTTGGAATCGGATTTACGGTAACTATCCCAGTTCCTGTAGCATTACATCCATTTAGCGAATACATCACCGTATATGATGTGGTCGTGATTGGATTTATTGTAATTGAATTTGTGAGTTGAGAATTATTCCATAAATAAGTACCCCCTGTAACGGATGGCGTTGCTGTAATTGTTGCATTTTGACCAGCACAAATTGTTGTACTCGAAACAGCAACGGTTGGTGTGGTATTAACTGTAACGTTACTTGATGCGGTTCCTATACATCCATTCAAGGTATATGAAACGGTATAGGTGGCAGAAGTACTCGGATTTACCGTTATTGATGAAGTTGTTTGTCCTCCTGGAGACCATAAATAGTTCCCACCTGCAGGATTACCAACTGCTGTTAATGTAGCATTAGATCCTGAACATATGGTTGGGTTGTTAACTGTTACTTGTGGTGCAGGATTGACGGTAATTGTTCCTAAAGCTGAGGGAGAGGAAACACCATTGAGCGTATAGACAACAGAGTAAACCGCATTAGTAGTTGGATTTACCGTGATGCTCGGAGTTGTTGCTCCACCCGGAGACCATAAATACGTTCCTCCCGGTACACTTGGTGTAGCGGTTAATGTGGCGTTATCTCCACTACAAATTGTTACAGTATTAACTGAAACGGTTAATGGATTCACGGCAATGAAAACAGTATTTGTTGCGATACATCCAAACAAATCATATGTTACGGTATATGTTGTTGGCGTACTAGGTGTAGCTATAACTGAACTTCCAGTTGATGAATTCAAACTTCCAGCAGGGCTCCATGTATAGGTTCCTCCTGTTGGATTACCTGTAGCCGTTAACGTTGTTGGCTGATTAATATCAACTGTACCTAAAGTTGAAAAAATGGACACAGAAGGCACTATTGGCGTTACAGAAATTGTATATGATGCAGAAAGTGGGTTATTACAATTATCATTTCCTGAATAGTTTATTGTAATCGTTCCTCCCAAACATGGATCAAAATTTGGAGTTAACACTCCAGGGATCACTCCGCTATTATCACAACTTCCAGTGCTTCCATTTGCATAAGTTGCATCTGGTACTGTTGTCAAAGTAATTGCATCCGTATAAATTAAAGTGGTTGGTAAAGTTGGCGGTACTGTAACCATTGGCGTTGTTGCTGGTAATACTGTAATTGTTTGAGAATTTGTTATTGAATTACCGCAATCATCTGTTACGGTCCAAGTTCTAATCAACGTATAACCACAACTACTAGGTGTTCCTGTTTCACTAATAAATGTTACTACAGGATTGGCGGTACAGTTATCAGAGCCAGTAATTACAATCGACGCAATTGGCGGAACCGCATCACAATTTACTGTAGCATCCGATGGAAAATTAACAAATGATGGATTAATAACATCACTAACACTGATCGTTTCAGTTACCGTAGTTTGGTTGTTACATGCATCTGTAATCGTGTATGTTCGAGTGATTACCAGTGGACATGTACCTGTTGAAGTTTCTGTAAACGTTACTACTAAGTCTGCATCTAAGGTACAGTTATCAGCTATCGTGATTCCTAATCCTTCTAATCCGGCTACTGTAGTTTGGGCTGCTGGAGCATCAGTTGCTACACATCCTGTGATGGTTTGAGCAGCGATGGTTCCTGTTACCACTGGAGCTACGTTGTCCCCCACGTTGATTACTTCAGTTACCGTTGTTTGGTTATTACATAAATCTGTAATCGTGTATGTTCGAGTGATTACCAGTGGGCATGTACCTGTTGATGTTTCTGTAAAAGTTACTACTAAG
>JACCDY010389877.1_pt1 | contig 51027 bp, 38 predicted proteins | sample 7446391 | NCBI WGS metagenome assembly JACCDY01 (sample SAMN15323451, study PRJNA562643) | freshwater metagenome | isolation source: river surface water | place: USA:Blue River Watershed | collected 2017-08-18
ACACCTGACGAACTGGCACAAGGGGGGTTGCGATGCCCCCCTGTTCGTGCCATACTGAATTCAGTTCAGGGGAAACCCGATGCAATTCCAACTGTTCCTGGGACGCAACATTCCCGACGCTGGTAAGATCAGCAAGGCGATGATGCAGACCTTTATTCGTGAGGAAGTCTGCCCCCGCTTTGACGGTTTCACCGTTACCGAAGGTGTGGGATTCTGGAAAGGTGAGCAGGAGCAGGTTACGATCCTGACCTTTATCACCGATGATGCTAACAGCGTTCAGGAGATCGCTGAGGCATTTAAAGTTGCTTTCCGTCAGGAAAGTGTGCTGATGACTGAAGTTGCTCTGCCTGTTGTGCAGTTCGTATAAAGAATGGGGGGCAAATCCGCCCCCCTTTTTTTATACTTTGTTTTCTATTATTTTTTGGCAGGGGGCGTGGCGACCGTTTTCATCATCAGGGCTACCCCGCCCCTCCTTCGCTTGTGACCTTAGTATAGGACGCCCAGCGCCCCCTGCAACGGTTCGTGTGCCACTTTCTGAACTGGACCACACCCCCTTGCGTGGTGCCCCTGGCGCCCTATACTGATTCCAGATGAGAGGCACTGATGCCCGCCACCCTTACCGACGCCCAGCAGCAATACCTGGACGCCTTCGCTGCACTCTACGAAGCAGCAGAGGCGCTGAACGCTGGCGATCCGATGTCCTATGCTCGCTCCCGTGAGATTCACCTTGCCTGCCTGCTGGGGCACACCGTAGCAGACACTTACAGTGGCGCTGACGCCTACGAAGCGGACGGAACTCCCGTAGAGTATAAGTCAACCATCGGCAAAGTGATCTCCGCAACGTATAACGGAATCAGCGTACAACCGACCTGGGAGGATCAGGAAGCGTACCTGATTGACCACAAAATTGGTTGCTATCCCCGCCACTATTATGCCCGCTACGATGGTGCAAACGTTGCCGAAGTGTGGGTGCTTGATAGTGACACCGTGCTCTCACTGATTCTGCCCAAAGCACAAAAGCAGTATGCTACAAAGCGTAACGGCAAAGCAAAAGATCCCCGCATTGGTGTTACAATCTCCGCTGGTGAGATTCGCAAGCACGGACGCCGCCTGGTATGATTAAAGCACTGACCCGCTCCCGTTCCCCACAATTCCACCGCGCCACTATGCTCCGCCTCGTGATCGCTGGCACCCTGCTCTGGTTGCTCTGGGAACCGATCCGCCCCGTGCGGACTGTGACAGCAGACGTACTGTACACTGCAGGCGACCTGATCCGCCGCTGACCCCCTATAATACTTTCAGAAGCGAACCCTCCCAGCGAAACCACCCGACAGCGGGACAGGTCCTGTGGTAAGATCCTTCACACGCTGCAGGGGGAGATCAGCGCCCCCACCCCCTTTCAGAGGACAGACGATGGCAGACCCTAAGATGGTGACCCTTACGATCAGTGAGGAAACGTTTGCCATCGTTCACCGCCTGGCAGGCATCGGCATGGACACCCTGCTGCCCGACGATGGCACCTGGCCCGATCCTGAGACGGTTGACCGTATCCTACGGGCGATGACCATGTTCAGCACCTGGAACCCTATGCCAGTTGAGGATCTGGACCAACTGGCAGGCATCTGACCCTCCGACCCCCTATACTAAGTTCAGTTCAGAGGACACCTCATGAAGGTTCAACCCATCGGATCCAATCAAACCCAGGTCTCCCTGGCAGACGGGACTGAGGTCCTGTTCTCCTACTCCACCCCCGTTGCCGCCCTGGTGCCTGGCAAGGGTTGGATGCGGACTGAAAAGACCCATAGCGTCACCACGACCAAGCACGTCAACCGCTGGTTGACCGCTAATGCCAGCACCTACGCTAAGGTGGCGCTTGTGCCACAATGGGATCTGGACCAACTGGTGGCGTTCTGAGGGGCGCCACCCCCTACAATACTCTCAGTTCAACCGACACCCTATGGACACCCCCCGCGCCTACGCTGTCATCGGTGGATGGGATTATGAAGGTGAAGACTTCAGTTCCCTCCGCTTGTTTGATTATCACTCCGCTGCAGTTGCCTACACCAAGGAACTGAAAGATCAGGGGTATGACTATACCAAGATGGAGATGCGCTGGATTGAACAGATCCCTGCCCTGCAGGAGATCCTGACACTTAAGCGCCGTGAGGATGGCATCCTGGAGCAAGTGTGACGCCTGATTAACTGGCACACTGGGAACGGCAGCGCCCTAAAGACTGCCCTATACTAACCTCAGTTCAAACGAACCAACCAATGCGCTACAACCCCGCCACCGACCGCGCCCAGAGCATCGACGCCATCGCTGAGCAGTGCCGCAACGCCATCCTGAAGGCGGATGCCTGCCGCGCCATCGACGCCGCCTACGATGAGATCCTGGAGTTTGCCCGCTGGGAGAATGACATCCTGGTTCCCTGTGCCGCCTAAGGCACTGTCACAGGGGGTGCCACCGCGCCCCCTTCCCCGCCCTATACTGATTCCAGTTCAACCAATCCGATGAGAACCTGCATCCGTTACTTTGCCCCCTACGCCCAGCAGTGGCGGGAGCAGTGGTTCCCCACCCTGCAGGAGGCGGAGGCGATGGTAGACTTCTACCGCTCCTGCGGGTCGCCTGCTCACCTGGCACCCTGAACCAATGGGAGCGGGTGCGCCCTCAAAGACGCCCAGCAAACCAACTCACAATCCTAGCACACTATGACCCGCGACCTGGCACTCTCCCTGCTCCGCTCTGGCAGCAATGGGGATGAGATTCTGCAGATCCTGGAGACCATCGCCACCCCTGAGGACGAATCCGCTCAACCGACCGCCGATCCGATCCAATTCTGATAGTGGCACAACGGAGGGGGACGACCCCTCCCTTTTGCCTCTATACTGATCTCAGATCAAACGAACCCGATGAACCGCCCCGCTTGCCCCCTTGCCCTTCAGGACCTGGGAGAGGAACTGATCGAACTGGCAGAGGCACAGGCACAGGACCTCTACGGTTGCGGTCTGGATCGCCTGGATCCTGATCACCTGGACTTCTACCTGGATCGGGTGACCCCTGAGAACCTGGAGGAACTGGCATCCGACTTGGCCGCGGCGGCATGGTTTGAGAACTGACCCCCCGACCTGCTACAATACCCTCAACAGCAAACGACCGATGACCCTTCCTGAATTCGCCTACCCTGATCAGCGCCCCGCCTACTGTGAGGGTCTGGCCCGCCGCATCCTGGAGGACCTGGAGCACGATGACCTGATGGATGCCGACGACTATGATCGCCGCCGCTGGGAGCGGGACGGTTGGGGAAGCGCACACCTGGACCGCCAGCGGTGGTGACCCCCCTGCTACAATTCTCTCAACAGCAAAGGACACCGATGCCCTTCCTCTCCACCCTCTCCGACGCCGAACTGGAATCCCTCCTGAACGACGCCGACGTCAACGGGGATGACGCCCAGTATGACGCCTGCTTTGAGGAACTCCGCCAGCGCGATGCCCTACCCTACTACCTGGAGGAAGGGTTCGAATGCTACGACGACGATGCCGAACTGGAGTCCTACTCCCTGGAGTGCGCCTTCGGACCTGAAGAGTGACACCTGAGGGGGTGGCACACTCCACCCCCCGACCCCCGCCGCCGACGCCCTATAATTCTCTCAACAGCAAACGACAGATGACCAACGCTTCCAACCCCTACGTTCAGCAGATCCTCTCCCAGGGCAAGGATCCCAGCAACGCTCCCGCCCCTAAGGCGACCTACCCCCGCACCATCGGTGCCCGCACCTTTGAGACGGAGGCAGAGTACCGTGAGGCACTGGCGGACTTCCTGAACGGGTACTGACCCGCTCCGCCGACCTGCTACAATACTCTCAGTTCACAGGACCCCCCATGCACTGCTCCACCTTCCCCGCCATCGTTTGGAACTGCGCCGATGAGAACGGGTGCATCCGCTGGTCTGCCGCCTGCCAGGCAGCGAAGGATCATGGTCTCTGGGATGACTTCCGCACCGACTACGGTACGACCTCCCGCTTCGGACCCGTCGACGCTGGTGAGTTCCTGGTGTGGTTGGGGTATTGACCCCCGCCCCCCGATGCCCTACAATTCTCTCAGTTCACACCCCGATCCGATGACCCGCTTCCCTCTGGCAATGTGCTCTGACCTGGAGACCCGCCAGATCAAATGGATCTCCCGCGCCGATCAACTGAAGAACGGTTCCCGCCCCTCCGCCTACATTCACTGGGGGGTGCCCGCTACCGTGATCGCCGCCCAGTACGCTGAGGCACACGCCCCCAGGTGAGGGGGGCGCCCCCGCCTCATTCGTGCTACAATTCTCTCAGTTCACACCCCCCTCCTATGACCCGCGCAATCGGCACCGTTCGTTCCTCCGACCTCAACCCCAAGGGGCAGGCGATCCGCGTGAGCAGCGGACGTGGCAGCACGATGACCCCCGCCCGTGGGTTGGGCGCCGTGATGGTGAAGGACCTGAATGCCGCCATCGCCGCCGCTAAGGCAACCCACCGCGCTGATCGCATCGCCGCCGCCCGTGATCGCCTGGCGGAGCGCGTGGGGCACTCCCACCTGGCGGTTCGTTTCTGACACTTAAGGGGGGCACAATCGCCCCCCTTTCTTTATGCGTTGGCGACACGAATAGCGCCCTCTGAGTATCATTCGTGTTCGACAGTTGCCCGCCCTAAATTATAACGTAGCGCGGCGGCGCTGAACCAAAAATCAATGGATCCCCTAATCTATAAAGTGTTACGGAAGCGAGCTAACTATAACACTCAAAGTCAAAAAATTTTTCGCCAAAAAAATTCGCCCACATGGTTGTTATAAAGAATACATTTTTTACTATATAAAATAAAAAAATGAGTGCGAATTAAATGAAGAAGAATCAAGGAGATGAGGTTCGAACAATCCAGGTTGATCCCATAACGGGCGATTATTATGTTATAATACCTGAATGGATAGCAAATGAGTTATCCTGGTATGAGGACACAGATATTAAATTCACAGTCGATGGAGATGAGGTAATTCTAAGTGAACACACAACGAACTGATAAACTTTATCACGTATATGCAAAACAACAATGCATATATCACTCACTTAGTGAAAAGGAATTTAAAGAAATATGGGATACAATCAATAAGTTTGTAAGTGTAACTGGAGTTATCGATAAAGATGATTTGAGTTACGAAGAAGTGACTGTGGAAAGGGATTTAATTCAAAATGCCTCTTATTGACATCTTATAGATAATATTGTATGATACATTTGTAATTCAACTAACTTATGGCTAAAGGATTTACAGTTAAAGCAAAAACTCCTGCAGTAAACCAAGCATCTGAATGGGATTATAATCTCGCAAGAGAAATGATCAAAGGAAAATCAGTTGTTTTTTGTCTACCTGGTAGAGGAGTCTCTTACACTTATTTGAAGAGTTTTGTTCAGTTGTGCTTTGATCTAGTTCAATCGGGCGCAAGTATTCAGATCTCACAAGATTACTCCTCTATGGTGAATTTTGCGAGATGTAAATGTTTAGGTGCAAACGTCCTTCGTGGTCCTGATCAGGTTCCCTGGGATGGTAAACTCAAGTATGATTATCAACTCTGGATTGATAGTGATATTGTGTTTAATACTGAAAAATTCTATCAGTTGGTTCTGATGGATAAAGATATCGCTGCAGGATGGTATTGTACTGAAGATGGAATGACCACTTCAGTTGCTCATTGGTTAGAAGAAGATGATTTCCGCAGTAATGGTGGTGTGATGAATCACGAAACACTGGAAAGTATTTCGAAGCGTCGTAAACCATTCACTGTTGATTACACTGGATTTGGATGGCTTCTGATTAAGTATGGTGTGTTCGAACATTCAGAAATGAAGTATCCTTGGTTTGCTCCGAAGATGCAAGTCTTTGAATCTGGTGAGGTTCAAGATATGTGTGGAGAAGATGTGAGTTTCTGTTTGGATGCAAAGGATGCAGGCTTTGAAATCTGGTGTGATCCTCGTATTAGAGTCGGTCACGAGAAAACAAGAGTCATTTGATGAAAAAACAGGCAAACACAGAAAAGTATAATATCCTTTGTAATGGTCGAAAAATCTTTTCAGACCTTACAGAGGAAGAATATTTCGATACTATGGAGGATCTGGCAGTTCAATTCTATCAGACAGGTTCTCCAAAACCTGAAGATCTTGAAACTGAAATTATTGGAGGTTAATTATTATGGCAGCAAAATCTAAGTCAACGGGCTCTTATAAGGTTAAGTCTTATATCCCAGGCCCACCTAAAAAGTCTCGTCAAGGAGATGGGGGTGGCACAAAGTATGCCGCATCGTCTCGTAATAAAGCACGTAAAAAGTATCGCGGACAAGGAAAGTAACAATGTATCATCTAGATGTCAATGATGAATGGAATCACATAAACCCATCTGACCTCTGGATATACAATAAACTCTTTATAAGTCGGGTTTTGGGTTATACTTGTGGTCCTGCAGGCACCACGGTTCCCAAACCCGACTTTTATATTGTACGCCCCTCGATCAATTTATTGGGTATGGGGCGCTTTGCTCGTCAAGAATGGATTGAAAACAAGACTGAGGATCTACATCCATCAGAGTTTTGGTGTGAAATCTTTGAAGGAGAGCACCTAAGCGTTGATTTTCACCATCTGAAGGCAGAATTGGTTGTACTTGGAACTCGGGATTCGAAGGATCCTTACTATAAATGGAAAAAATGGGAAAAAGTTGATAGAGATTTTGAATTTCCTTCAATTTTAAAAGATTTAAAGGGTGAATATGAGTGGATGAACTGTGAATTCATTGGAAATCGCCTAATTGAAGTTCATATAAGAAGAAATCCTAACTTTAGATACGGAAATACAGTTGCAATTCCAGTTTGGGAAGAAGAAAAGGTCGAAAATATGACTTTTATCGAAGATGGTGAGTATCATAGAAGGGGTTTTTACATAAAATAAATAAATTTTTACTAAAAATTGAGTTGGAAAATTTTTCAATGGGAAAGCACCTGTTATTAGAGGTGTATGATATCGACTTTTCTCTTTTGAATGACGTAGAATCTCTTCAGAACGTCATGATTAAGGGTATAAATCGTGCGAAAATGACTATTTTGAATGTTTTTTCTCATTGTTTTATACCACAAGGATGTACAGTCGTGATTGCACTTGCAGAAAGTCACGTTTCTTGCCATACTTGGCCAGAAAAGGGGTGCATAGCGATTGATGTCTATACTTGTGGAGAGGGAAATCCAAAATTAATCGCTTTAGAGTTGCTAAAATATCTAAATTCTTATTCTTATTCGTTGAGAGAGATAAATCGTTAAATAGGTATAAGGAGATAGCAACCTCCTACCAAAAAAGTTCTGTTTTATTCATTAAAACAGGAGCTAAAATGTCAAATTTACCAGTAGATAGGGATCAAAACTATATGATGCAGATGTGGGGAACCACAAAACTAGTTACTGATTATGGTTCTGGAACACAAAAACGTGTAATTCAAGAGATTATGCATGACTCTGCGCCAAAGCATAATTTTAAAAAACAAGAAGAACTACACGAAAAAATCCGCAATGATGATGATTACGATGATTGGGATTATGGAACTGAGCCAAGCTATGGATCTTCTCACAACTGGCTATAAATAATCCAAGAAAAACTCTTGCTAAAATATGACTGTCACCAGGATATCAAGGGGCTTTAAAGATATTAGTTTATCTTTTGAGCCTCATCCTGTAACTAAAGATTTGCCAATACTATTAAATGAGAATGCGATTCGCAAGTCTGTTAGAAATTTAGTTGAAACGATTCCTACCGAAAGATTTTTCAATTCTTTGATAGGGTCTAATATTCGTTCAAGTTTATTTGAGTTTGTTGATGTAGCAACCGCAAGCGTTATTGAAAATCAAATTAAAATAACATTAGAAAATTATGAACCAAGAATTGAAAATGTTACAGTAGAAGTATCTCCTGTTCCAGATTCAAATGCATTTGATGTAACTGTGATATTTGACATTATTGGACAAGAGTTTCCAACACAACAGTTTTCATTCATATTAGAGGCAACAAGGTAAAATGCCTTTTACTAAATTTACAAATCTAGATTTTGATCAAATTAAGACATCCATCAAGGATTATCTCCGTGCAAATTCAAATTTCACGGATTTTGACTTTGAGGGATCTAACTTTTCTGTTTTAATTGATACTTTAGCGTATAATACTTATATTACTGCATTTAACTCTAATATGGTTGTGAATGAGTCTTTCCTCGACTCAGCAACAGTTAGAGAGAATGTAGTTTCGTTAGCAAGAAATATTGGTTATGTACCACGCTCCAGAACCGCTGCACGTGCCGCAGTAACAATATCAATACCAACTAACACCACATCAGGAACTCTCACCCTACAGGCGGGTACAGTATGCGTAGGAAGCACAGATAATACGAGTTACATATTTTGTTTGCCAGAAAGCGTTACAACAACGGTAAATAATAATATAGCAGTATTTGGATCCAGACTAAACCCAATTAACCTTTATCAAGGAACATTCTTATCAAAAACTTTCGAAGTTAATGGTTCCTTAGATCAAAGATTTATTCTTGATAATTCCTTTATCGATACATCAACAATTGTTGTTTATGTTAAAAGTCCTAGTGAAACTGGACTTGGAAAAGAATACTTTAGAGTTGATAACATTATTAATATTAAACCAACTTCTGAAACTTACCTTTTACAGGAAGTTAGAGATGAAAAATATGAATTGCTATTTGGTGATGGTATATTTGGTAAAAAGTTGCAGAATGGAAGCATCATAACAGTTACTTACATTGTAACCGATGGTAAGGAAGGAAACGGTCCATCCAACTTTTCATATTCTGGAAGTATAAGAGATTCTGAAAATAATATTGTAGTTCCTTCGGATACACCAACTGTAACCACTATTTCTGCAGCATCAAATGGTGGTGACATTGAATCAATATCATCTATAAAATATTTTGCTCCAAGATTATATGCAGCACAGTATAGAGCTGTGACTGTTAGGGATTATGAATCAATTATTCAGCAAATTTATCCAAATACAGAGTCTGTTTCTGTAGTCGTTGGTGAAGAATTGGTTCCTCCAAGATATGGAAAAGTTCTCATCAGCATTAAACCAAAAAATGGTGATTATGTCTCAGATTTTGATAAGCAACTTATTCTATCAAAATTAAAAAATTATTCTCTGACTGGAATATCTCAAGAAATAGTTGACCTCAAAATTCTTTATGTTGAGATCGATTCTTCTATTTACTATAATACTACACAAGTTTCTAATGTACAGAATTTAAAAACTTCTGTAGTTTCTGCACTCAATACTTATGCGTCATCTGTTGATTTGAACAAGTTTGGAGGTAGATTTAAGTACAGTAGAATCTTGCAAGTTATTGACCAAGTTGATACATCAATTACTTCTAATATAACGAAAGTTAAGATTAGAAGGAATTTGAAAGCACTATTAAATCAATTTGCACAATATGAAATTTGTTTTGGAAATAAATTCCATATTAATTCTGAGGGATTCAATATTAAGAGTTCAGGATTTTTTATCAATGATTTCAATTCTGTAGTTTATCTTACAGATGTACCAAATAAAACTCCTGATGGAAAACTAGATTCCAGTGGTATGGGAGTTTTATCTATCGTATCAAAAGAACTAACAGGTACAAATCGAGTAATTGTTAAATCTGCTGGAACAGTTAATTATAAAACTGGAGAGATTAATTTAACCACGCTTAATATTACATCAACGGTTTTACCAAATGATATTGTTGAAATTCAGGCATTCCCAGAATCAAATGATGTTGTTGGATTAAAGGATTTATATTTGGTATTTGACGTTTCAAATAGTAAGATAAATATGGTTAAAGATGTAATATCTTCAGGCGAAGATATTTCTGGTGTTACCTTTACAAGAGATTATTATACTTCAAGTTATTCAAACGGAGATCTAGAGAGGAAATAAAATATGATTGAAACTGGTTTGGGTTTTGATGCCAGAGTAAAAGTCCAACAAATTATTGAAAATCAACTTCCAGAATTTATACTGGATGAGTCTCCAAAATTTTCAGAATTTTTAAAACAATACTACATTTCTCAAGAATTTCAGGGAGGGCCATCAGATCTTGCTGAGAATTTAGATCAGTATATTAAATTAGATAATCTAACACCAGAAGTTATTCAAGGATCAACTTCTTTAAGTTATAATATTTCTCCTACTGTTGGTGTTATAACTGTCACATCAACAAAAGGATTTCCATCAGAGTATGGATTATTAAAAATTGATGACGAAGTAATTACATATACTGGAGTTACTACCAATACTTTTACTGGATGTATCAGGGGTTTTAGTGGTATCACCTCATATCGTCACCCAAGTGATCCAACAGAGTTGGTTTTTTCAGATACTGTTGCATCTTCACATTCAATCTCATCAAACGTAGAAAATTTAAGTTCTTTATTCCTAAAAGAATTTTATAAAAAACTTAAGTTTACACTTACCCCAGGATTAGAAGATGTTGATTTTGTCTCTAATTTGGATGTAAGTAATTTTATTAAACAAGCAAAATCATTCTATCAGGCAAAAGGAACTGAAGAATCTTTTAGAATTTTATTTAATATTCTTTATGGGGAAGATCCCAAAGTTATTGATTTAGAAGATTATCTCATAAAACCTTCTTCTGCTGATTTTTCAAGAAGAAAAATCGTTATTGTTGAAAGAATTAGTGGAGATCCATTAAATTTAGTTGGACAAACTATTAAGAGAACAAATAATACAAAAACACAAGCTTCAGTATCTGAAGCTGAGATTCTAACAAGAAGAAATAGAACATATTATAAATTGTCTCTCTTTATTGGATCTAATGATGCTGAGGATATTTCAGAGGGTCAATTTATAATATCTGGAAAAACAAAGGTTCTTGAGAATGTATCAATTGGATCATCAATAATTTCAGTTGATTCAACCATTGGATTTGACGAATCAGGATCTCTCGTTTCTGGAAATAATACCATTAATTATACTTCAAAGAGTATAAATCAATTCTTTGGATGCTCTGGTGTAGTTTCTCCAATTAGTGCCGCTGATGATATTAGATCCAATGAAACTATATTTGGTTATGAAAATGGAGATATAACAAAACTAGTTGAAATGAGAATTACTGGTGTTCTCTCCGAATTTGTCCCAATCAACGACATTCTTGTTGCAAATGAACAGGAAGTTATTAAGGTTAAAAACCTTGGAGAAATCATCCAAAATCCTCTAGCAAATAAAACTTATACAGAAACATTTGCAAATACTTGGATTTATAATACAAGTTCTAGATACCAAGTATCAAATATTTCTGGATCAACATTTACCTTATTATCGAATATTGATAAATCAAGTTTAAAAGCAGGTGATACTGTTGAGGTTCTAGTTAGAGGAGGACAAAATGTTGTTTCTTCTAACGCCTTAGTTGCAAATATTAATACTTCTAATAATCAAATTATTTTAAATAATCTTGGTGGATTTACACCATCTCCTGGATTTTCATATGATATTCGTAGAAAAGTCAAGAAAGCAACAAGTAGTGGAGCACAATTAGAATATGGTAATAATGTAATTATTAATGACATTCAAAATCTTTATACTGAAAATGATGAGTATGGATATGTAGCATCTAATTCAATTCCTGGATATAATGTAACGAAAGACATTGTTAAATCTACAATATCATCAGCTTCTGCACCAAGATTACAAGATTATAATGTTTTAACTGAAAGATATTCTATAATCTCCTTTTCATCAAATGTAGAATTTATCACTGGAGATGCGGTTGTCTATGAATTTGAATCAGAACCAATGCCTGGTTTGAGTTCTAATGAAATTTACTATGTTCAGGTTTTAAATCAACCAAACCAAATTAGACTTTACTCAACTAGAGCTTTTATTGGTGGTGAAAACTATGTTACATTTGGTGGATTATCTTCTGCAGGATCACATACTTTTATCCTACAAGAGCATAGAAAGAAGGTTATTGGAGCACAAAAATTATTAAGAAAGTTCCCATTAGAACAAAATTTTGATATTAATGTAGGTGAAGAAACAGTTCCAGGTCCAGTTGGAATGTTGATTAATGGTGTTGAAATTATAAATTCAAAAACTAACAACAAAATATTTTATGGACCAATTGAGTCATCTGTTATTTTAAATTCTGGGTCTGGTTATGATGTCATAAATCCACCAGATATAGCAGTATCTGTGCCTTCAGTAGGAATAGCAGCATCTATTGTTCCTGTTGTAAGGGGATCTATTGATTTTGTCTATGTTGATCCACAAGACTTTGATATTGATGATGTAATTTCTGTCACAGTAACTGGTGGAAATGGAACTGGATCTATTTTAGAACCAGTAATTTCAAAAAGAAATAGGGAAATAGAATTTGATGCCAGAAGAAATATTTTTGGTGGTGGTCTTGATATAACTAATGAAACAATTACTTTCCTTTCTCCACATAATTTCCAAAGTGGAGAAGAGATTGTATACAATCCAAATGGAAATCCAAATCTTGGTATTGGAACTTTTGGACCACCTGACATTTTCTTAAACAAACCAACAGGTTTAACATTAATTACTGGTGCATCATACTATGCAAAAGTGATTAATCCAAAAACCATTCAGGTATATCCAACATTTAATGATTACTTTGTTGGACTCAATACCGTTGGTTTTACTACAGAGAATTCTGGAGGTATTCATAAGTTTAGAACACTCAGTAAAAAGACTTTAAAGGGTATTAAAGTAATCAATCCTGGATCAGGATATGAGAATAGAAAATTATTTGTAAAACCTGTAGGAATTTCAACTATAGAGAATAAAATAACCTTCAAAAATCATAATTTTAAAGAAGGTGATCTTATAAAATATTATTCGACTGGAACTGCAATATCTGGTTTAACAACTACCAATCAATATTATATTGTTAAAATTGATAGTGATAATTTTAAATTATCTGATGCTGGATCGGGTACAGTTCCTTCAAGGGTTAATTTTGAAAGAAAGAAAGTTGTCAGTTTAGGATCTACTGGATCAGGATATCATATTTTCAAATATCCAGACATTCAAGCGACTGTCAATGTTTCTTATGGAAGCACCTTAGTTGGTATCATAACAGCAACACCAAGAATTACTGGATCTGTAATAGATACTTACTTAATCGAATCTGGAACTGGATATGGATCTAGTATTTTAAATCTAGAGAAAAAACCAACTATTTCCATTAAGAATGGAATTGGAGCAGAAGTTAATCCTATTATTAGAGATGGTAAGATTATTAAAGTTGATGTACTAACAGGTGGATCGGAATATGTTTCTGTTCCTGATTTAGTTATCAATGGCCCAGGTTCTGGTGCTATTCTTAGACCAGTTATTTCTAATCAAAAATTAGAAAAAGTAATCGTAATTAATAGTGGAATTGGTTATGATGAAGATCTAACCACAGTGACAGTTAAATCTGCGGGATCTGGTCTTCTACTGGATACAAGAATTAGAGGTTTAACTGTTAACAATGCATATAGATTTGGAAGTGAAATTTTATTAGATACGAATCAAAATAGTCTACAATATGGAATGGTTGGTTATTCAACTGCTCTTGGTGGTCTTTACTTTGGTGACAATGGATTAGAACACTCACCAATTATTGGATGGTCATATGATGGATGTCCAATTTATGGACCTTGGGGATACTCTGATCCTGAGGATAGTAATTCACCTGTAAGAACATTACTTCCTGGATATGTTCTAGACACAACAAATGTTTATAATAGACCAGCATCTTTCCCATCTGGATTCTTTATTGAAGATTATAAATTTGATGATTCTGGAGATCTTGATGTTCATAATGGAAGATTTTGTAAAACACCAGACTTCCAAAATGGAGTTTATGCTTATTTTGTCGGTGTTGCTACAGATTTAACAACAAATACTCTAAAATCATCTTTCCCATATTTCATTGGGGACACTTATAGAAATAATCTAATAAAAGAAAATCTACTATTAAATCAATCTTTTGATTTTAATAACTCAAGTCTCGTAAGAAATACTTTCCCATACAAAGTTAATGATCCTTATGCTGATAATGATTTCTTAATTGAATCCAATGAAATTGTTAATCAATTATCAGTTATTGAATCAACTAGAAAAGGTAGTGTTGATTCCTTAAATATCTTAGAATCTGGAACAGATTATAAGATAGGAGACCTTGCAGTATTTGATAACACTGGAACAAATGGTGGTGGAATAACAGCTTCTGTTAGTGAAATTGGAGGAAAAGAAGTAGAAAGAATTGATACAACTGTATTAGAATATTCAAATTCAGTATTTGTGTGGAAAGATTCTAATACAATTATCGCACAAGTTGAAGACTATCATGATATTTCAGCAAATAATAACATAGTTGTTTCTGGATTATCAACTTCGATATCTAAATTGTTTGGTATTCATAAAGTTGGAGTAACTTCAACAACGTCATTCCTTTTTAAAGGAATGTCTTCCAACGTTGTTGTTGGATTTGTAACTGATATTTACGTTTCTAACATCCCATCAAATGTTTCTGCGGGAAGTTCTATTCAAATAGAAAATGAAATCCTAAAAATCTTAAACATTTATAGGGATAATTCTATCCTTAGAGTTAAGAGGGCAGATGTTGGTGCAGCACATACATTATCTACATTAGTATCATATCTTCCAAATGAGATATCAATACCACTAAAAGTTGATTATTTTGACTCTAAATTTAATAATCAAATATATTTTAATCCTAGAGAATCTGTCGGTGTTGGTACAACCACTGGATACTCAAATTCAATTAATTTTACAGTAGGTGAAATCCCAAGACAGATATCAGTACCAACTCAAAGCATTTATATTCCAAATCACCCATTTAAAACAGGAGATTCTGTAACTTTAACTAAAAAATCAACAACTTTCCCATTAATTGTTGGGTTGAGTCCATCTGGATCAACATTTAATTTACCATTTACGACAAATAGTGAACAAATTTATGCTATTAATAAAGGTAAAGACTATATTGGTTTAGCAACAGTTAATACTGGAATTTCTTCTAGTTCTGGACTATACTTCTTTAGTAACGGATCAGATAGTTATGAATATCTCTTAGAAAATAACTATAATCAAGTAACTGGAACTGTTCAAAAAATAACAACTTTAGTATCACTTTCAACTTCTCATGGAATGTTGAAAGATGATATTGTTAAATTGAATGTAAAATCTAATCTTTCAGTTGGCATAGGAACATCAACTGCAGTTAGATTAGTATATGATAATGGATATAATAAACTATTAGTAAATCCTGTAGGATTTGATTCTTCAAATATTAACGTTTCTAATAATGTTATTAACATCAATGGGCATGGTCTAAAAACAGGAGACAAAGTTTTCTACAAATCTTCTGATTTAATTGCAAGTGGATTAACTACTGGTGGATATTTTGTTTACAAATTGGATGATAATAATATTCAACTTGGGGAAACTTCTATTGACGTTTCTAGCAGCTATCCAAATATCGTTAATATAATTGGAGTTGGTGGAAGTTCCCACCAATTAAGTTTAATTAACCCAGAAATTTCAATAGTAAGAAATAATAATTTAGTATTTGATCTTTCAGATACTAGTTTATTTGGATATAAACTTAAAGTATTTTACGATCAACAATTTACTAACGAATTTGTTTCCATTAGAACCACAGATACTTTCAATGTCACTAGTGTTGGAACAGTTGGTATTGGATCAACAGCTACGCTTACAATAAACTATACAGATAATCTACCATCAAAACTTTATTACAATATAGAATTGAATGGAGATCTGAATGATTTAGATGAGGAAGTTAATAATTATGGTCAATTATCTTATATTAATAGCAGATACAACCAACAGTATTCTATTATTTCTACTGGAACTACTACTTTTGTAGTTTCACCAACTATAGAACCAGAAAGATTAACATATAGACAGGTTGATTGTGATAAACTAGAGTATACAACAAAATCATTAACTGCTTCTGGTGGAGTTGCAAATATGAATCTCCTTTTTGGTGGTTCTGCATATAAGTTCCTCCCAAAATTTGTAGAGATTCAATCTGAAAATGGTAAAGATGCCGATATCGTTGCTGTTTCAACATCTATTGGAAAACTAAATGAAGTAAGAATTCTAGATCAGGGATTTGAATATTCTTCTGATAAGACTTTAAGGCCAGAAGCTTACATTTCTCCTATTATCAATATTGAAAAATCCAATTTCTTACAATCAGTTGAAGTTATTGATGGTGGTAAAAACTATGCTTCACCACCAGATCTAATACTTTTTGACCCATCAACGAATACAGTTGTTGATTCCGATTCTTTATCATCTAGCATTTTCTCATCATCTGTTGCTAAAGTTGATATAATTTCTGATATCAACGGATTAAACTCAATTACACATCGAGTTATATCTATTAATAACTCAAATGGAGTTGCTATTAGTTCAGTAACTTCTTCACCTTCTGGAATAGTAACTTGTACACTTTCAACTCCAGTTCTTTCTGGATTCCTCACACCACCTTTTGCCATTGGTGATGAAATCTTTGTCGAAGGTATTGCAAAACAAGGAACAGATGGAACAGGATTCAATTCTGAAGATTACAACTATCAATTCTTTAAGGTTAGTTCTTATACCAATTCAAACCCAGCAAAACTTGAATTTGACCTTTCAGATTTAACCAACAACCCAGGAATTGCTAAATCTGATCAAAGTGCATTTGCTTTTATTGTAAATAAGAATAATTATCCAATTTTTAGTGCGATTCAAGATTTTGCAATATTTAAAATTGGTGAAAAAATTCTATCCGATACTGGAGTTGGATTTTTTGAAAGAGATCTTTTAGTAATTGATGCCAAGAAAGAGTACGTTAAAGTTTCTGGCACTTATGTACTTCAACCTGGGGAAAAAATTAAGGGTAAATTCTCAGGTGTTAATGCAACAGTATCAAGTGTTGTTAACAACAGAGGTAGATTTGACATTGGATTTGCAATTGAAAGAGATTTTGGTTGGAATAATGATATTGGTAAATTAAATCAAGACTATCAGGTTGTGCCTGATAATGATTATTATCAGAATCTTTCTTATACTGTAAAGAGTTCTATTGAATATCAGGAAATGATAAATCCTGTCAATAGTCTTCTTCATACAACTGGTCTTAAAAACTTTGCAGATACTCAGGTAAGCTCTGCAGCTTCTGTTACTTATGGTGCAGAAACTAATGATCTCATTATTCTTGATGTTATTGAAGAAAAGAGAGTAGACACTATTAATAATTATGACTTAGTTGTTGATGTTGATGTTGAAAATAATAAATCAAAATATTTAAAAACTAAAAATAGAAAGTTAGTTGATTATATTAAATGTGTAAGTAATAATGTATTATTAATCGATGATGTTAGTTCTGAATTCTCAAATAGAGACTCTATAATTGATCTATACACAGATATTAAAACTTTAGATGATAGTTACTATAGATTCTTAGTACAAATTGTAGATCCAGTATCAAATCAAATAGAATTTAGTGAACTAATTGTTTTAGCAACAGACAAAGATGTTTTCACTATGCAAAAAGGAACTGTTTCCACAACGAATGAATCCTTTGGTGAACTAATAGGTAGTATTGATTCTTTTGATAAGAAATCACTAAGATTTACACCAACAGATCCATTCAATATTGATTATAATATTAAACTTTTAGAAAATTCATTTAATTCTAATATTGCAGGATTAAACACTTCAACCATTGGATTTATTACTTTAACAGCATCCAATGTTAACGTTGGTGTAGGATCAACTGCTAGATTGTATTCTAAGCAAATTGATCATATAGAAGCAATAACTGCAAATATTGAAATAATTAACAAGGTTACAAATAAGTCTTCTTATGTTGAGTTATTTGTTGAACATGATGGGCAAGATACATTTATAGCTGAATATTATTTCGATAATATTGCTGGAATTACAACATCATTTATGGGATCATTTAACCCATCAATTGAATCTAATAATCTTTGTCTAGATTATTATAATGAAGAAGCTAATGAATTGCTTGTAAGGGCAAAAATCGTGGGAATTGGAACCACTGGTGCAGGAACTGGAACTTACAGATATCTCGTTCCTGGTCAAATATCAGGTAATGAAAGATCAGCATATTATAGTTCTAATTACACAGTTTCATCATTACCACAAACTTTAATTTCTTGTGACTATAATAATACTGGATCTATTAAATCATTAGTAAGAGTTTCATATGGTGAAACAAGTGCAATTCATCAATTACTTACAGTTATTGATGGTACGGATGCATACCTAAAACAATATCCATATGTTTCAATTGCAGCAACTTCAGGAATAGGAACTTTTGGTGTGGAATTCTCAGGATCTAATGGTCTGCTTAAATTCTATCCAGATCCTGGAATATCAACACCAGTTAAAGTTCAGAGTTATAATGAAGTTCTATATACAGAAAATGATAACTTTAACAGTGCGCCAGAACTTCAATATGGTCCTGTTTCTGAAATAATTACGTTATCAACTTATGAGAGTGTAAATGGAACAAGAGTTAATAAACTAGATTTCCCATTAAATTATGATGGAACTCCTATCTTTGCTAAGTCATTTAACCCAGCAAGTACTTCAACCCTAAACAAAGAAACTGGTATCTTTACCATACAAAATCATTTCTTTAGAACTGGTGAAAGGTTAATCTACACGCCAGGATCAACATTCATTGGTGTTGCAGCAACAAGCGTTGGTATTGGAGCAACTTTAAATTCTGTTGGTGTTGTTACAAATATTCTACCAAGAGAACTATATGCTATTGAACTAGGAACAAATCAGTTTAGAGTTGCAACTAGAAAAGAGTACGCTAATGCTGGAATTTATGTAACCTTTACTAATTCTGGTTCTGGAAATTCTCATACTTTTGAAATGTATAAGAAAAATGAGAAGGCTATTATTTCCATAAATGGAGTTGTTCAAAAACCAATAACATTTACTCCGATTTCACATACATTACTACATAATCCTTCAGCGGTTGTTGGATCTTCTTCAACAATATTCTCTTTAAGTGGTATAAGCAGTATTCGCCCAACTGATCTTATTAAAGTTGATGATGAGTATATGAGTGTTATTTCTGTTGGATTCGGAACAACAGCAACTGGACCAATAACTGGTATTGGAACATATCAACTTATAACTGTAACAAGAGGTTTTGTTGGTAGTGGTATTGCTTCTCACTTAGATGGAACAGAAGCAAGAATTTATAGAGGATCTTATAATATTTCTGGAAATGAACTTTTCTTCACAGAACCACCTAAAGGAAGAGGTGTTGTTAAGATAGATAACACAAATATTGTTTATCCAGCATCTTCTTTTGATGGTAGAGTTTATCTGAGAGATGATTATACTGAAAATATCATTTATGATGACATTTCCGATCAGTTTACTGGTATAGCACAAACTTTTAGATTGACTGTTGGTGGTGCTAATACAGCAGTATTTGAACAAGGAAGTGGTGTTCTCTTTATTAATGATATTTTCCAAACACCTTCAACACTTAATAACTCAGGAAATAATTACGAGATAACTGAATCTGTTGGTTTAACAAGTGTAACCTTCACTGGTATTACTTCAATTAATGGAAGTCTAATCAAATCGGATACTGATGTAAACCAAAATGCTCTGCCAAGGGGTGGTATCATCATCTCGTTAGGTTCTACTCAGGGATTAGGATTTGCTCCTCTTGTAGGCGCTTCTGTTACTGCTGTGGTTAATCCAACAAATGGTAGTATTATTTCTGTTGGGTTAGGTACAACTGATATTTCAGGATCTGGATATAACAACATCCCTACAATTCTTGTTTATGAGGAAGGTCATGCTGGAGTTGGTTCTACAGCGATTATTACCGCTTCAGTTGGTGCTGGTGGTACATTATCATTCACTGTAGGTTATGGTGGAACTGGTTACACTAATCCAAAAATTCAAATTCCTGATCCATCTTATGAAAATCTTCCAGTAATTGGAGTTTCAAGAAGAGGAATTGGAAATACTACAGAAACTGGAACTGGTTTGTTAGTAACACTAGAAATTGGTCCTAGTTCTAGGACTGGAATTGGATCAACATTATTTGAAGTTTCTTCTTTCCAAATTTCTAGACCTGGATATTCATTTAGAGTTGGTGATGTATTTAAACCAGTTGGTTTGGTAACAGCAAAACATCTTGCTGCACCTATTGAAGAATTCCAATTAACAGTATTAGACACCTTTACCGATTCTTTCTCACTTTGGCAATTTGGTGAACTTGACTACATCGATTCCGTAAAAGAATTGCAAGATGGCGAAAGAGTTAGATTCCCCTTATTCTATAATGGTGAATTACTCTCCTTTGAGAAAGATCCACTAGATGCTAGATCTTCACTTATAGATCTTGATAGTGTTTTAATCATCTTTGTAAATGGTGTTATACAAACTCCGAAGGAAGCATATACATTTGAAGGTGGAACATCATTTACATTTACCGATCCACCAAGAGAAGAGGATAATATCTCTATATTCTTCTATAGAGGAACTAGAGGTGTAGACAGTAAAGAAGAAGAAATTGTTGAGACTATTAAAATAGGTGATGATGTTCAAGTTCTTAGAAACAATCTAAATCTAGCAAATACTGTAGATCAAGAAATAAGACGTATTGATGATATTGTTGGATCTGATAAAGTTGAAACTAATATTTACAGCGGAGCTGGTGTAGATGCAGTCAACTTTAAGCCATTAAGTTGGACTAAGCAAAAAGTAGACAAAATTATTAAGGGAGATCCAGTTTATAAAGTTAGAGATTCTATTGAACCATTAATTTATCCTACAGCAAGAGTTATTAAAACAGTAAATGCTGGTGATTCTGACATTTTTGTTGATGATGCTAAATTCTTTGAATATGAAGAGGATGCACTATCGGTAACAATACCAGAAATTTCTGGTCTTCTTATACAGGGAACAAACGTTGTTGCTGCGGGTGTAAGTGCTATTGTTTCTGCTGCTGGCACAATATCTGGATTTACTATAAATGATCAGGGAAGTGGATATACTGGTGCCAACATAAACATCAAGATTGCCCCACCACCAAATATTGGGGTTGGTATCGGGACAACTGCAATTGCAACAATATCGATTTCGAATGGAACAATTTCTTCCCCAGTTTCAATAACTAATCCTGGATTTGGATATACTACATCAAATCCACCTCAATGTATTATAGAAGCTCCAGATTTTAAATATGAATTAATTACTGAAATAAATGCTGTTGAAGGATTTTCTGGAATTGTAACTGGTATCGGAACAACAACAGGTGTTAATGGGCACGGATTGGCACTCAAGTTCTTTGCAAAATCAGACTTCTTTACTGGTTTATCTGTTGGTTATCCAATTTATATCTTTGATACTTCAGTTGGGCACGGAGTAACATCAGTTATTAATAGCAATTCTGATGTAATAGGAATTGGCACGACTGCTTTGAATAATATTTACTATGTTGGAAGTATAAGTGCTGCTGGACAAAATGCGGAAATTGTTTGTAACGTTCATACAAACTTAAGACGCACAGGAATAACGACTTCAGGATCAGTTGAAACTCCAGTTGGAAGATTCTCTTGGGGAAGATTCTCTCTACTTCAGAGATCTACAACAAATCCAATTGCTATTGGAGTTAGTGGATTGACTATTGATGCTGGATTAAGTACATTCCCAATCTTCCAGAGAAGGGGATATGGTCTAAGAGATACTGGTGCATTGAGAAAGATCTAACGAATTAAAGTATAAATATAGAAAAAAGCTAATAATATGCCTGCACTTGTTACGGATCAGTTTAGAATTCTGAATACGAAAAATTTTATAGATTCCGTAGAGAATTCTAACAATTCATATTATGTTTTTGTTGGATTGGTTAACCCCGATCCATCTACTATTGGATTTGGTAGAACTGACAGTTGGAATGAAAATACCCCCAATCCTATTGATAATTTTAATTATCAAAATCATGTTTATGATACAATGCTTTTTGGGAAAAGAGTTTCTTCTACTGGGATTAAAAGACTTGTAAGAAGAATTGATTGGGTGAGAGGAACTAGATATGAAATGTATCGTCATGACTATGGATTAGAAAATCCAGCACCGATTACTCAAGCTTCCAGATTGTATGATGCAAATTATTATGTTGTAAACTCGGAATATAAGGTTTACATTTGTATTGATAATGGATCATCTGGATCTAATAAGACAGGTAACGCATCTCAAGATGAACCACTTTTTACAGACTTAGAACCATCCAAAGCTGGTGAAAGTGGTGATGGTTATGTTTGGAAATATTTGTTTACGGTTTCACCAAGTGATATTATTAAGTTCGATTCTACAGAATATATAACTCTTCCTGATAACTGGGATACTTCCACTTCTCCACAAATCCAATCAGTTAGAGAAAATGGGGATTCTTCTATAAATCTCAACCAGATTAAAAAAGTTTATATTGAAGATGGTGGTTCAAACTATTCCAATGGTTTGGGACAAGAAGTTTCTATTTTGGGTGATGGAACTGGCGCCAAGGTTCTTTTGGATGTTGTTGGTGGAAAAATTGTAAATGCAGTAATGTCATCTGGTGGAAGTGGATATAGTTATGGAATTGTGGATTTAGGTGCATTAAATACCAACGCTACTTCTGGATTTGCAAAATTAATCCCAATCATTCCACCATCTAAAGGGCACGGATATGATATCTATAAAGAATTAGGTGCTGATAAAGTTCTAGTTTATGCTCGTTTTGATGATTCTACTAAAGATTTTCCAATAGATACAAAATTTGCACAAGTTGGTATTCTAAAAAACCCAACTTCTTTCGGAACAGAAAATATATATGGTGAAAGTCAATTTTCATCACTAAGTGCTGTCAAATTCTCTAATGTAACTGGAACACCAGTTGTTGGAGAAAAGATAGTGCAAGTTTCTAATCCAACGACTGGGGAAAAATCTTTTGGATATGTTGCATCATATGATACGGATACTAAGGTTTTAAAATATTTCAGAGATAGATCGTTATATTTTAATCAAACATCATATGACCAAAAAGATTATATTGGAATTAGTACTAGTTCAAAAGTTTTAGATTTTGAATCTTCAGCAAATCCAATCACTGGTCAAACTTCTGGTTTCAGTGGATCTATTGATACTGGTTTTAGTGGAATAAGTACAAATCCAACTGGCAACAAAGTTATTAACCTTGGCGCAGTTTTTACAAATGGTATGGCAACTCCTGAGATAAATAAAGGATCGGGAGATATTATTTACATGGATAATAGACCTTTGATTACCAGAAACTCTCGCCAAAAAGAAGACGTTAAAATTATCCTGGAATTCTAAAAAATGCCACAGAAAACTAATCTTAATATAAGTCCATATTTTGATGATTTTAACCCAGATAAAAATTTTTATAGGGTTCTCTTTAAGCCTGGATTTCCAGTACAGGCAAGAGAATTAACAACATTACAATCAATATTACAAAACCAAATTGAGTCTTTTGGTAGCCACATATTCAAGGAAGGCTCAATGGTAATTCCTGGTGGAGTTACTTATGATGATGGATATTATTCAGTAAAAATTAATCCAGATCATCTAGGTGTTGATGTTACTGTTTATATTAAAGAATTAATTGGTAAAAGAATTCAGGGTCAGACTTCTGGTATTGTAGCTACAGTAAAAAATTACAGCCTACCCCCAAATGATGGTGTTGAAGATATTACCATTTATGTAAAATATTTGTCTTCTGGTGAAGATCTTGTATTTAAACAATTTGATGATGGTGAGACTCTGATTACATTAGACAATGTAACTTATGGGAATACAACCATCAACTCTGGAGATACTGTTGCTGATCTTTTAGAAACAGGAGCAACTGCTATTGGATCTGCAGTTGGTTTGGATAAAGGAGTTTATTTTATTAGAGGTACTTTTGTTGATGTTAGTTCTTCAGTTCTTGTCTTAGATCCATATTCCGATAGCCCATCATATAGAGTTGGATTAACAATAATTGAAGACATTGTTACAGATAACGATGATTCTTCACTGACTGATAATGCAAAAGGATTTTCTAACTACGCAGCACCTGGTGCTGATAGACTTAAAATTTCAACATTTTTATCTAAAAAATTATTAGATGATTTTGATGATAAAAACTTTGTTGAACTTCTCAGAGTTCAAAATGGTGAGATTAAAAAACTACAAGATAAATCCGTATATTCAATAATTAAAGATTATTTCGCAAAAAGAACTTTTGAAGAGTCTGGAGACTATTCAATAAGCACATTTGATATTGATATCTTAAATTCTCTCAATGATGGAATTTCAAATGAAGGAATTTACTTAGAAACAGAAAAAACAGAACAAGGAAATACACCATCAGATGATCTGATGTGTGTAAAGGTATCTTCTGGAAAGGCATATGTCAGAGGATATGATATAGATCTTCCTGGTTCAACTATTATTGATGTAGAAAAACCAAGAGATACTAAAACAATTTCAAATGCTCTGATTCCATTTGAAATGGGTAATCTGCTAAGAGTGAATAATGTTTACGGAGCGCCTTTTACAGATATTACAAGCAATGGTAGTGTAATAAACCTCTATAACCAAAGAAGAAATTCCAACACATCTGGTACAGGAACCTTAATAGGAAAAGCAAGAGTATATTCATTTAGTGTAACAGATTCTGCATATACAAATGCTTCCACAGAATGGGATTTGTATTTATTTGATGTCCAAACATATACATCATTAACAATAAACGAGTCTGTTAGCATAACACAATGCCCAGCAACTTCATTTGTAAGGGGACTAAGTAGTAATGCTACTGGATATGTAGTTAGTGGCGCAGGCAGTAATGAACTATTATTAAGCCAAACCTCAGGAACTTTTATTGAGGGAGAACCAATTACAATTAATGAAACTAATTTAATTTCTAGATCAGTTGTTAGAATAAAAGCATATAACATTCAAGATGTTAAATCAGTTTATCAAGATTGTACAAGTATAACTTCTGCTTTAAAATCAGATTTTGTTGCAGATACCGTTTTATATAAGACTATTGCACCAAGATTTAGTGCAACTGATACAATAACAATTAATAATACAGGTATTACTACTTGCCCAGGAAAGAATTTCCTAGGAATTAGAAGTGATACTATTGTAAGATACCAAATTCCTGGAACAGATGTAGAAACTTTCAACAGGGTGATTTCTGTTGCTTCTGATGGTCTATCAATGCAACTTGGATCTGTTCCAACGGTTTCAAATATTGCATCTGGATCTTTGCCAACAAACCCAGTTAGTGTTCCTTTTACAATTGGATACCCAGATGTAAGAAATCAAGATAATATCGGATTGTATACACCGTTGAATGCTAAGAATATTTCTGATGTTACTTTAGCGAATTCTGATCTAATTGTTCAAACTCAAATTACAGAACTCAGTACAAACTCTGTAGGTACTCTAAGTGTAAATGTATCTACGACAGGAATTAGTAGTGCATTTTTTGAAGCTTATGATGCAGAAAGATATTCTGTTCATTATTCAAATGGCACTATTGAACAATTATCTTCGGATCAATTCTCATTAAATGGTGATGGAACACAATTAACATTATCTGGTTTGACTGTTAACCAATCTAATAATGTCACTTTAAATGCAACCGTTAGAAAAATTGATATTAAGAGTAAAATAAAGAATTTTGTTAGAAGTGAAAAACTAATAGTTGATAAAACTTCTATTGGAATTTCTACAGGTCTTACAACAAGTAGTTACTATGGATTAAGAGTAGAAGATAATGAAATTTCTTTAAATTATCCAGATGTAGTTAATGTTGTTGCAATTTATGAATCATTAGATACTAATGCACCAGTACCAGACAAGTTAACATTTGTTTCTGGATTAGGATTAGATATTAATACAATTCTTGGTGAAAAAATTATCGGAAGTAGTTCTGGAGCTATTGGACAATTAGTAACAAGATCATCTTCAACTGAAGTTGAATTTGTATATCTTAATTCTAGAAAGTTTCAAGTTGGTGAGAATGTTACATTTGAAGAATCTCAAATTACTTCCAGCATTCAGTTAATAACAAAAGGAAGTTATTTAGATATTACAAATAGATTTGTATTGGATAAGGGTCAGAAAGAACAATATTACGATTATTCAAAAATCGTTAAAATACAAGGAGCCGCAACTCCATCTAAAAAACTTCTTATCATTTTCAATAGATACGATATTAATATTAACGATGATGGTGATATAATTACCGTTAATTCTTACGATGGTGAAAGATTCTTATCAGACATCCCAACAATTGCCAATAAAGTTCGAGCAACAGACACTCTAGACTTTAGACCAAGAGTTGCTAGATTCACTTCAACCAGTGCTTCACCATTTGATTTTACTAGTAGGTCATTTATACCACTCAATCTTTATAATGCAATTTCACCTAACGAAAGTTCTTTGGTTGGATTTAGTTATTATCTACCAAGAACGGATAAGATTGTTTTAAATAAATTAGGTCAGTTGTCCCTTATCAAGGGTGTTTCTGCAGAAACTCCTAAGGTTCCTCTTAATGTTGAAGAGGCAATGGATATTGCAACAGTTGAATTACCAGCTTATCTCTATGATCCAAAAGATGCCAGAATCACTTTGGCGGATAATAGAAGATACACTATGAGAGATATTGGTAAACTTGAAGATAGAATTGAAAATCTAGAAATTACCACTTCTCTTTCTCTTCTAGAATTAAATACAAAAACTCTACAGGTTCAGGATGCTGATGGTCTCTCCAGATTCAAGACTGGATTCTTTGTTGATGATTTTAAAAATAATGACTTCGTTGAAAAGAATAATCCAGACGTAACTTCTGATGTAGATGTTTCTAAAAAACAACTACTTGCTCCTGTAGATTTCTGGTCATTAAAACTAGAATTAGCATTAGCACCATCTATTAATACAAATACTGCAGATTTCTCTCAAAATCTTCCTCTCTTAGATTCAAATGTTAGAAAAACTGGTGATTTAATTACATTAAATTATGAAGAAGTTGGATGGATTGAACAGCCTTTAGCATCAAACGTTGAAAATGTAAACCCATTCAATGTTATTGAATATACTGGAGGAATTCTTCTTCAACCAGCTTCTGATAACTGGGTAAGAAACATTTATATTGAAAATAGAAGAACTGTTTATGCCCAGAGACAGGTCAGCACTACTACAACTACTAGAGTAAGAACTGGACCTTGGTGGTGGTGGTGGTGGAGAAGACCAGCCACAGAAACAACAACTACTACAACAACTGTAAGTGGAAGTCCTATTGGTGAATATGATTATGTTGAAAGTGTAAGGGTTACAGAAGAACCTGATGTTTATATGAGATCTAGAAATGTTGAGTTTAGATCTGGTGGTCTGAAACCATCAACTCAACATTATCCATATATTGATGATATCAGCACCATTGATTATATACCAAAACTTCTAGAAATTACAATGGTTTCTGGTAACTTCCAAGTTGGTGAAAATATTAAGGGACTTGATGGTGGAGATCAAATCTTGTTCGCAAGATTGGCTCGTCCAGATCATAAAAATGGAACATACAATACTCCAAATAGAACTTTCCAAATAAATCCATATAATAGAACTTCTACACTGCCAACTTCATATTCAGCATCAGCAACTGTATTGAACATTGATACTTTCTCACTCGCAGAAGAATCAATTACAAAATATGGTGGATATGCTATTGTTGGAATGCAAATTGTTGGGGAAACAAGTGGTGCAATTGCAACGGTTTCGAATCTACGTTTAGTAACTGATAATTTTGGTGATTTAATTGGATCTTTTTATATTAGAGACCCTAATGACAATCCACCACCACTTGTTAGACTTAAAACAGGAACTAGAACATTCAGATTAACTGCAGTTCCAGTTGGATTTACTCCAATTCCTGGAAGCACAACCTTTGCAAGTAGTGCTGAAGCAGGATATACTGCAAATGGAACAACTCAAACACAAGTAACTAACATTGTTCAAGTTAGAAATCCTCCCCCACCACCACCTCCACCACCACCACAAAGAAGAGGTGGAAAGGATCCCCTTGCACAATCATTTACGGTTGATGAAACTGGAGCTTTCTTAACATCTGTTGATGTTTACTTTGCTGCAAAAGATCCTAATGAAAAACTTTATGTTGAGTTAAGAACAGTTCAGTTAGGAACTCCCACTAACCAATTGGTACAAGATTATGCTCGTGTAATCTTAGAACCAAGTGAGATTAATACATCAACTGATGCTTCAGTTGCAACTAGAATCACTTTCCCATCTCCAGTTTACTTACAACCAAGAACTGAATATGCTTTGGTATTCCTTGCCCCAACATCAGATCTTTATGAGATGTGGGTGGGTACTATGGGACAAAGGACAGTAAATACCCAAAGTCTACCAAACGCAGAAAGTGTAGTTGTTACTAAACAGTATTCTGGTGGAAGTTTATTTAAATCACAAAATGGTACTATTTGGACAGCAAGTCAGTTCCAAGATCTTAAATTTAAACTCTATAAAGCCAGATTTACTTCTCAAAGTGGTGACGTTGTTTTCTACAACCCACCAATTAGACCTGGAGAATCAACTGTACCTTTCTTAAATTCAAATTCTGTAAGAACATTACCTAGAAAACTAAGAGTTGGAATTACAACTAATACTGTAATGGAACCAATTCTTACTACTGGAAGAAGAGTAAGTTGCAGTGGTGGTGGTCCTATTGCTACTATTGAAAATGTTGGTGGACCAATTAATACTTTAAACGTTGTAAATACTGGTATTGGTTATTCTACTGGTGCTTTCCAAGATGTTGAACTTTACAGTATCACTGGATCTGGATTTGGTGCAAAAGCAACTATTAACTTCCTAAGTGGTTCTATTTCAGCACCACCAAACATTACTAACGTTGATGAATGTAGAGGATATAAAGTAGGAGATGTATTGGGAATTGTTACCAGTACAGTTGTTAGAGGTTCTGGGGCTAGAATATCAGTTGCTGATCTAACAGGAATTGATACATTATATCTAACAAATACTCAAGGAGAATCATTCACTCCTGGTGCTAGCTTAATTTACTATGATGGTAATACTCAGGTATCAACTGCTTCAACATTTATAACTTCATCAACCGTTGAAAGTCCAATATATGCTGGAAACGTAGTTGAGATAACTCAGTTCAACCATGCTATGCATGGTGATAACAATAAAGTTCAAATTATAAACATTGAACCAGATACCACTCCACTTACAATTACTTCGGCTTTAGGAATAAGTGATAGTTCTATTTCTGTTGGAAGCACATTACCATTCTCAACTTTTGAGGGAATTACAACTGCAAGAGGATATGTAAGACTTAACGGTGAGATTATTTACTATAATTCGATAGGTACTGGAGTATTGGGAATTGGAACTAGAGGTGTTGATGGAACTCTAGTTAGAAACCACAGTAATGGAAGTCAAATTCAAAAATATGAATTGAATGGTGTATCACTAACAAAATTAAATAAAGTTCACGATGTATCCGCTAATTCAACTCTTAAAAAGTTAAAAGATGTTGATACTTATTATATTGAATTTGATAGGGAAGACAGACCTAGCGGAAGTAGTCAAATTAGTTTTGCTTCCGAAGAATTTGCTGGTGGACCTATTATCTCAGCATCTCAAAATTATCAATTTAGTAGTATTATTCCACAGTTTAACATAATCACCCCAGGGCAAACTACAACTGTTTCTGCTCAAATGAGAACTGTAAGTGGAACTAGTGCAGGTGGATCTGAAGTTTCTTTCATAGATCAGGGTTATCAACCTGTAGAATTGAATAAAGCAAACTTCTTAACTAGCCCAAGATTGATTGTTTCAGAAATAAATGAAACTACAAGATTAACAAATCTTCCTAAGAATAAGTCATTTACAATGAGAATTAGGATGCAATCCAGTGATCCTAATCTATCACCAGTATTAGATACTCAAACAGCACTTATTGTAACTGGTAGAAATAAAATTAACAATCCAATTTCGGATTATGTGACTGATGGAAGAGTAAATCAAATTACTGGAGATCCACACAGTTCTGTTTATATTGGAAGAAGAGTTGATCTGCAACAATCTGCAACTTCATTGAAAGTTCTATTGGGTGCTTGTAGACCTGCACAATCAGATTTCAGAGTTCTTTACAGAACATTTAAAGCTGATTCTAGTGAAGTTGATCCTTCTTTTGTACTGTTCCCTGGATATGATAACTTGAGAGATACTAACGGTGATGGATTTGGAGATGAAATTCTGAATGTATATAATAATAGTGGTCGACCAGATAAATTGGTTAGACCAAGTAGGAATGATGAATTCTTAGAATATCAATTCAGTGTTGATGAATTAGATCCATTCACTGGATTCCAAATTAAAATTGTTATGAGTACAACTAATGAATCTTTCCCACCTAAATTTAAAGACCTTAGAGTTATTGCTTTAGCATAATGATACCAGTAGAAGGACATAAAAATCTCTATAGAGATGAAAAATCAGGTGCAATTATTAATTGCGATGAATTTGAATATTCACAATACATCTCTATTAGAGAGAAAAGAAAAAAAGAAAAGCAAACACAAAAGGATGAGATTAATAAAATGAAAGAAGATATTGATGAGATCAAAAGTTTATTGAAGGAGTTGATCAATGGATTTAAATGAAATAAAACTATCAAACATAGATAAAATGTTTGAATATGAGAAGCAAGCGAGATTGGTTGATGAATGTGATGATATTAATGAATTAAAACATATGCTTAAATGTTCTATTAAATTATACATTCAACAACAAGAGGTCATATCTCAACTGGGATCATTGGGAGTATAAATACATTTTAGGTTCTGACATTTCATATAAATGGCAGTCTATGTAAACAATTTAGTCATAAATTCAGGCACAACGTTTGAACAGACATTCAGCTTGGAAGATTCATATACGAATTCTCCTATGGATCTGACAGGATGTACTGTGTCTTCCCAAATGAGGAAGTGGGCTGGTAGTTCTACTGCAACTGAATTTAATGCACTAATAGTAAGGCCATTATTGGGTGAAATTTCTGTTGGATTAACAACTACTCAAACTTTGCAATTGAAACCAGGTCGTTATGTCTATGATGTTTTAGTTACTGCACCAGATGATGAAGTAACTAAAGTTGTAGAGGGTATGGTTTTAGTTAGAGAAGGAGTTACAAGGTAATGGCAGACATTAAAGTTAGAGTTGGGCAACAAAACGCAGTAAAAGTTGGTTCCGCTTTAATTGGAAAAAGAATAGCGTTATCTGACTTGATTGATGTTAACGCGAATCCAGTAGGATTATCTGATGGGATGGTTTTAGTATATAACGCATCAACCCAAAAATGGGATGCAACTTTAGAATTAACACCAGGAATTACTCAGAACTTAACCATCAATGGAGGTAGCTTTTAATGGCAAGTATTATTAAGGTAAAAAGGTCAACTGGAACAGTTGCACCATTATCCCTTGAATATGGAGAATTAGCCTACACCGTTGGTGTTGGTACGCATGGAAATAATGGCGGAAGACTGTTTATTGGTGATCTTGCAGAAAACCCATTAGTAATTGGTGGTAGATATTTTGCAGATCTGTTAAGTATTGGTCCAGGACTAGTAGATGGTCAGTCAAATCCAACAACCGCAGCGAATGGATTTGTTGCTATTCTTGACCAAAATAGAAAGGTAGATCAGTGGAACGTTGATAATTTAACACTGGATGGTAATACTTTATCATCTACAAACACTGATGGTGATGTTATTTTAGATCCAAACGGAACTGGTGAAATTCTTGTTCCAGATGACACTTATTTAACGTTTGGTACAAGTAAGGATGGAAAAATAAAGTATGATGAGGCAAGTAGTGATAAGGTAGAAGTTAGTGGCGCTGATTGGAGATTTGCATCTGGTGTTCAAATTAATGTTGAGGACGCTACAGACTCTGGAAATAGTGGATCTGGAGCTTTTGTAGTTTCTGGTGGTGCTGGTATTGGTTTAAATCTTAACGTTGGTGGGGATACAGTATTAACTGGCGATCTTAAGATCAATGGTGGTGATTTAACCACGGATTTAACTAGTTTCAATATTTTCACTAATGGTGTTCTTAGTGCAAACGTTTTAACATCAGCAAATAATCTAACAATAGGTTCCTTAACAGGAATTGCAACCATTAGAAATGCATTACTTGATATTGGTGGAAGAGTTAATATTGGTGGAACTTCGATAACCACTGATGAAGTAACTTTTGCTTTATTAAACGGTAGTGTAATAAATGCCGAAGTTCTCGGTCAAGCTCAAAGTATTTTACTTGGATCTTCATCAGGTGTTACTACCATTAGAAATGCAACTGTTGATTTAGATGGTGATTTAAATGTAGATGGCGGTGACATTACTTCAAATCAAGCACTATTTAATCTATTAAACACAAACGTTACTTCAGCAAATATTTTAAATGCTGCTTCAAGTATCATTCTTGGTGCAACAACTGGAGTAACTACAATCAGAAATGAAGCAACTCAATTCACAAATAGTTCTTCAAGTGGATATGTTTCTATTGCTGCAACAACTGATGCATCAAGCACATCAACTGGTGCTCTAAGAGTAGCAGGTGGGGTTGGTATCGCTTCTGATTTATATGTTGGTGGAGAGTTTTGGTTAGAAGGAACAGCAAACATTACTGGTAACACTACATTTACTAATAGTGTAACTGTTCAGAAAAATCTAACAGTTGATGGAAATACAACTTTAGGAAATAGTTCAACTGATTCCATTTATGTAACTGGTGTTACTACTGTTACTGGTCCAATTTATCAGACTGGTACATTTAATAACACTGGTGGAATTAACGTTGATAATATTGGTATTTCTTCTAACACAATCTATACTAAGTCTGGAACTGGAAATACTCTGTACTTAGACCCATATCCAGATGGATTGAGTAATGAAGGAACTGTTGTAATTAAGGGCGATCTTCAAGTCGATGGAACAACGACCTCTGTTAATTCGAACACCGTAACCGTTGACGATCCAATTTTAAATCTTGGTAATGTAACTCTTCAAAGAACGGTAATGAGCCCAGTTCTTGCTGGGGTTAGTTCAATTAGACTTGATTCTGTTATTGGTATTAACACTGCAGATGTTGTAAGTGGAAATCCTAATCTTTCATTATCTGGAGTTACAACTGTTACTAGTGTTGATTATGATAATAAGATTATCTTTATTGATGATACAGTTCTTGTGGGTGGAATTAGCACTGGAACACAATTAACAATTACAACTGCTTACGATACAAATACTGATAGAGGTATTTCTTTTAATTATAACACAAGTTCTGGAGTTGCTAACAATAAAGTTGGTTTCTTTGGTTATCATGATCAAACTGGAAATTGGACTTATATTCCAGATGCAACTATTACAAATAGTGTAGCTGCTGGTGTTAAAGGAACTCTAGATGTTGGAGCACTCTTACTTGATTGGTCAGTTTCTGGAATTTCAACTAGAGGTGCTGCGTACTTCAATTCTAATGGAAAACTTGTTAGCACTGGAACACCTGAAACAACTTTCGTTTCAAATTCCAACTACATACTTACAACAGACGGTTCAAACGTACCTGTTTGGACAGATACCCTTGACGGAGGAACGTTCTAAAAATGCAAAATGATAATGATATTGATGTGAATTTGGTTGTTAATATTTACAATCAAAAAATATCATCATTAATTAACCAAAATGTTTTACTTGAAGCAAAGATACAATCTTTAGTTAAATCATTTAATGAGGAAAAGAATTCTTTATTAATGGCAAATCTTGAATTGCAGAAAAAGATTGATCTTTTTGGTAAAGAGAAAAAATCTTCAAAAAAAGAAGAATCCGAATACGAAGAAGCTGGAGTTGATTAATGAAACCATCAACACGTCAAGAACTAGTTGATTACTGTTTAAGAAGGTTAGGAGCACCTGTATTAGAAATAAATGTTGATGATGATCAAATTGATGATCTAGTCGATGATGCTCTTCAATATTTCAATGAAAGACATTTTGATGGTGTTGAAAGAATGTATTTGAAATATCAACTCACAGAAGATGATATTGCTAGAGGAATAGCAGATCCATTGGGTGGTGAGAGAGATGCTCCTGTAGGAATTGTAACAACAACTGGATCTGCTTCAATTAATGGGGTTACTAAAACATTTAATTGGTATGAAAATTCCAATTTTATCCAATGCCCAGATTCTGTAATTGGAATAGAAAAGATATGGAAGTTTGATACTAGTTCCATTTCTGGTGGTATGTTTAGTATCAAATACCAACTATTTTTAAATGATTTATATTATTTTAATTCTGTTGAGCTGTTGCAATATGCAATGGTAAAAAGTTACTTAGAAGACATTGACTTTTTATTAACAACAGACAAGCAAGTAAGATTTAATAAGAGGCAAAATAGACTTTATCTTGATATTGATTGGAAGGCACAAAAAGCAGGAAATTTCTTAGTATTGGATTGCTATAGGATTCTCAATCCAAATGATTTTACAAAGGTTTATAACGATAGTTTTCTTAAGAAATATTTAACTGCTTTAATTAAAAGACAGTGGGGACAAAACTTAATTAAGTTTAGAGGTGTTAAATTGCCAGGCGGTATAGAATTAAATGGTAGAGAATTGTATGAAGATGCGGAAAGAGAACTAAGCGATCTCCAATCAAGAATGGCTATGGATTATGAACTTCCTCCTTACGACTTTATTGGATAATGGCACTTAATCCTTTTTTCTTACAAGGTTCTCCTGGAGAACAAAGATTAGTTCAGGAATTAATTAATGAGCACCTAAGAATATATGGTGTTGAAGTAACTTATATCCCCAGAAAATTTGTAAGAAAACAAACTATTATAGAAGAAATTCAATCATCAAAATTTGATGATAATTTTTTATTGGAAGCCTATGTCAATAATTACGAAGGTTATTCTGGATCTGGAGATATTCTGACAAAATTTGGAATGAGTTTAAGAGATGAATTAGATCTAGTTATATCAAAGGAGAGATTTGAAGATTTTATTATTCCATTTTTGAACGCAATGGATGAAAATGAAATTGAACTGGCATCAAGACCTCGTGAAGGTGATTTAGTCTATTTTCCGTTAGGACAGAGATTATTTGAAGTAAAATTCGTAGAGCACGAACAACCATTTTACCAACTTGGTAAAAATTATGTTTATGAAATTAAATGTGAATTGTTCGAATATGAGGATGAAGTTCTTGATACAACTATTGAGGAAATTGATACTAGATTACAGGATCAAGGATATATTACGACTTTAAGTTTGATTGGAGTTGGAAGAACTGCAACTGCAAATGCTATATTGAATAATACTGTTGGATATATTGATAAAATTTATTTAAATAATGATGGATATGGATATAAGTCAAAACCAACTATTTCCATCACACCATCACAAAGTTCTGGTGGAAATGCATCCGCAGTAGCAATTACAACAAGTGTTGGAAATTCTTATTCTATAAAAGAAATAGTACTAACCAATGCTGGTTATGGTTATACAGTACCACCAAATATATCAATCACTGGTGGTGGGGGAGTTGGAGCTTCTGCAACTTGCTCTATTAAATCTATTGGAAAAGGAGTAGTTACATTTGCTATTACTGATGGTGGAGTAGGATACTCAACTGCACCAATCATTCAAGTATCTCCACCAAATGTTACTGGTGATACTTCCTTTGTAAATGTCCAAACAACATTGGATGATAGTTTTGTGTTCCCATACGAACCATCTATGGATTCTAATGTAATAACATTTGGACAAACTGGATTAACATTCGATATTAATTCATAAATAAAAATAAAAGATCAGACTAATGTCAAAGCAAGGTATATCTACAGGAACAGCACCAAACAATGGTAGTGGAGATAGTCTCCTTGCTGGTGCGATTAAAATCAATAGTAATTTTAATGAGATTTATTCCACTTTTGGGGATGGATCTACTTTATCATATCCAAATTATGTTCAAAATTCTGGAGTAAGCACATACGCTTCATTAGCAGGTATTTCTTCTTTAGCAAATACCGCAACAATTGCAGACTCAGCAACAGTTGCTGAAGGATTAACGGGTCTTCCAAATATTTCTGTTAGTGATATCTTTGCAAACTATGTAACAGCAATATCATTCACTGGAGATGGATCCAATCTTACTGGAGTTGGAGCATCAGTTACAATATATGATGATCAGAATCTAATAGGATCTGTTGCCAATATTGATTTCAATGGAAATCTTCATGTATCAGAAGCAGCTTCTGGAATTGTAACGGTAACTGTTCCAGGATTTGGCAGATCCGAATTCACAACACCAACAGGTGTTTTGGGAATTGGTCAAACTCTAAGTTTTTCTTTCAATGCTTTTAAATCATATGCTTTGCTAAAAGCAGAATCTTCTGCTCCGTGTAGAGTTATTGTTTACACAGACCCATCATCACAAACATTAGATGCTGGAAGATCTTCAAATGTTTCTCCAACACCAAATAGTGGTATTGTTACTGATCTTGCAGGAATTTCAACCGCAATATATTTAATGCCACCACCAATAGGATATAATGCAGAAAATCCATTAATTGATTGGTGTTATGTTACTTTAGAAAATCTTTCGGGAGTAAGTACTGATATTACATTAAAATTAACCCTTTTACAGATGGAATAATGAGAACAGTACCTGGTTCTGGAGCAGTATTGGATGCAGATTTTAATGCAAATTATGGTGTCTCTTCATTTAATGTAATCAATGGTGGTTCTGGATATGCATCAACAAATCCACCAAATATTGTAATTCAAAATACATATGGACCAACTGTTGCTGGATCTTTTTATCCAATTATAGCAAATGGTGAAATTAAAGCAGTTAAAGTTGTAAGTCCAGGATCTGGATATTTTCCGATAGGTTTAGGAGAAACTGCTGTTGGAATAGCTTCTGTTGGATCCGCACAAAATGCAGTTCTATCCGTTTTTGTATCAAATCCAGGATTTGGATATACAATTGCCCCGACAGTTTCAATTGGTCCACCACCAATTATTACTGGAATAGGAACATATCAATTTAATGAAGTCGTAATTGGATCTAGATCAGGAACTAAAGGTAGAGTTAAATCTTGGGATAAAGATACTAAAAAACTTAAAGTCTCAATAGTTGATGGAGAGTTTTTACCAGGAGAAATTATAACAGGAACTATTTCTTCCGCAATTTATTCAGTTAATACTTATGATAATAGAGATTTATATGATAAATATAGTCAAAATGTTGAGATAGAAATAGAAGCAGATTCTATTATCGATTTTTCAGAAACTAATCCATTTGGTACTTATTAATGTTAGGAACTTATTATTATCACGAAATTATTAGAAAAACAGTTATTTCTTTTGGAACACTGTTTAATAATATTTACGTCAAACATAAAGACAGAGATGGAAATATTATTAGTGAATTAAAAGTTCCTCTTGCATATGGACCAACTCAAAAGTTTTTAGCAAGAATTGAACAGCAAGGTGAATTAAATAAACCTATTCAAATTACATTACCTAGGATGTCGTTTGAAATGGTTTCTATTCAATATGATTCTAGTAGAAAAGTTGGAGCAACTCAATCATTCAAAGCTTCAGATGGATCTAATTTGAAAAAAGTTTATATGCCAGTTCCATATAACATTGGATTTGAACTAAGCATCTTAACAAAAATTCAAGATGATTCTCTACAAATTGTAGAGCAAATTCTTCCAAATTTTCAACCAGGATTTAATCTAACTGTAGATTTGGTTGATTCTATTGGAGAAAAAAGAGATATTCCAATGGTTCTTGATAGTATTAATTTCACTGACGATTATGAAGGTGATTTTGCCACTAGAAGAGCTTTAATTTATACCTTAAGATTTACTGCCAAGACATATCTGTTCGGACCTGTTGCAGATTCTACAGATGGTCTTATTCGTAAGGTTCAAGTTGATCTATATTCTGGTACTGACACATCAGTTGCTAAGAGAGAGATGAGATATACGGTTGTTCCAGATCCAATTAATGCAGGTCCAGATGATAACTTTGGGTTTGATGAGGATTTTGAATACTTTAGTGACGCTAAGTCTTATAGTCCAACACAACAGCAGGATATATGATCTTTAAATTATGCAAAACTTTGATAAGATTAGTAAATCCCTCAACCTAGAAACTGAAATAGTTGAGGTTGAAAAAGAAAACGTTTCACTTGAAGTGTCTAGTGAAAACATTAAAAATGATATAAAAAAAGATTATGAGTATACTAGAGCAAATTTATATTCATTAATTGAAAAAGGACAAGAAGCAATCAATGGGATTATGGAGCTTGCTGGAGAAAGTGATTCTCCAAGAGCATATGAGGTAGCTGGTCAACTGATAAAAAGTGTTGCTGATACAACAGATAAACTTATAGATTTGCAGAAAAAACTTAAGGATGTTGAAGATACTAGTTTAAAAACTACAACTGTAACTAATAATAATGCTTTGTTCGTTGGATCAACAGCAGAACTTTCAAAACTACTGAAGCAAGGTTTTCTAAATAATAAGGAGTAGATTACTTTTTCAATGAGTTGGTCCGAAAAATATAAAAGATCAATTGATTGTGACAATCCGAAAGGATTTTCTCAGAAAGCTCATTGTCAAGGAAGGAAGAAAAAATTGAAAGAACAATTTAAGCCATTTAAAACTCCAGAACAGATTGCAAAAAAGCATCGTTTAGAAGTTTCTTTTATTGAAAAACAACTTCAAATGGGAGAACCTATTGAGCATGAACATACTAAAGATCATAAATTGGCAAGAGAAATTGCTCTTCAACATTTAGATGAAATTCCAGATTATTATACTCGTTTGAAAAAAATGGAAGCAGATGCTAAAAAGCATCATAAAAAATTTAAAGATGTAAAAGAGCATTGTGGATGTGAAGAAGATGCTGTTAAAGATCTTGAAGTTGAACTTAAAAAATTAAAAGATGTTTCTTATGATTCAATTGATAAATTAATGCGTCGCATTATGAAACAATATGATATGACTGCCAGACAACTTCATGATGCTTTCATTAACAAGCATGATAAGACACCAGATGAATGGATTGAAAACTTAAAAGAGGAAACAAAATCTGGTGATCAAGGTCTTCGTGATTGGTTTAGAAAATCTGAATCTTCTGATGGAAAAGCAGGATGGGTTCAGTTAGGTGGTAAGTGGGCTGGAAAACCTTGTGCTCGTCAACCAGGGCAAACTTCAACACCAAAATGTGGGAGTTCTAAAATGGCAGCAAATCTTTCTCCAGAAGAAGAAGAGAGGGCAAGAAGAAGAAAAAATCGTTTAGATCCAAATCAACCAGAAAAATCTGGCGGCGCAAAACCAACTAATGTTAGAACAGAAGAAATGGATTTACAAGAAGTAAAGGACAAACCAGGAAAAGGCAGCGGTAAAAAAGATGCCTGTTATAAAAAAGTAAAATCGAGATATGATGTTTGGCCAAGTGCATATGCTTCTGGAGCATTGGTCAAGTGTCGTAAAGTTGGTGCTGCTAACTGGGGAACAAAATCTGAGGAATTAGAAATGATTAGATATTGTCCAAAATGCAAAAAGAATGAAACTAAATCGGAATGTAAGTATGGTCCAAAATATTGGGAAATGTTCTCTATACCATCAGCATTGACTTCAAATCAATTAAAGTATGATCCAAATAGACCTCATCCAGCAAATGAGGAAAAGGATCACGAATACTCAATGGCACGTTCTGAACTTTCTACAATCATTTCTGCAGCAAAAAGACTTCGTAAAAAAGTAAAAGGTGAAGGAAATATTGAAGCTTGGGTTCAATCAAAAATTACTAAGGCAGCGGACTATATTGATACCGCTGCAGATTATTTGGAAAGCGGAGAGCATAAAGTAAATGAAGATTGTTGGGATGGATATAAACAAGTTGGAATGAAGAAGAAAGGGAAAAAAATGGTCCCAAATTGTGTTCCAGAATCAGTTTCAATTGAAGATGCAAATGGAAATCACTATGTAGATTTTATTGACATTATTAAACCAGAACCATTAAAAGCAAGTACTGGTTTGGGAAGCAAACTTCTTGACGAAGGACCTAGTTTTGAAATTGGTGGCAAAAAAACAACTGGTATGGGAGCAATGACTCCATCGGATGTTGAAAGATTAAAGCAAGGGAATCCTGGGGCAGCAGGTAAGATAGATCAAAAATATCAGCAAATTAGAAGAGGGATTAATTTACCTCTTGCTAAAAAAGAAGATAAAAAAGAAACTCAGGTAGCGCATTATGAACCAGAAGGTGAACAAATTGATGAGGTTGTTGGAATGGTTGCTAGATTAGCGGCAAAAGGTATTTTAAAAGCTGCAAAACCTGTAGGTAAAGCAATTCTTAGATCGGTTGATGACCAGATTGCAAAATCCACCGCACAAACCGCAAAAAGAATCGCTTCAAAACCAAAAGTATCTGGTACTGCAAAAATTACTTACAAACCTTCGAATTCAACGGTTCAATATGGAGGGGGCAAACCATCTCAACCCAAATTGACCAGGAGTCAAGCTCAGCAAGCATTAGATGATGACCCTTGGACTAAAGGTGCTTTTAGTGCAGATGATAGAAGGAGAGTTGCTTTAGATCGTCGCGCTCTAAATAATCATTATGAGTATTCAAATTGGAGAGAGGAACTTTCTGAAGATTGGCAAAAAGTCAATCGTCAGGATAAAACTGATGGTTTAAGTCAAAAAGCAGTTAATGCTTATCGCCGTGAAAATCCTGGTTCAAAACTGCAAACCGCTGTAACTGAAAAGAATCCAAAAGGAAAAAGAGCAAAGCGTCGCACCAACTTCTGCCGTCGTATGAAGGGAATGAAAGAGAGACTCACATCTGCGGAAACTGCAAGAGATCCAGATTCAAGAATCAACAAAGCACTACGTCGTTGGAGATGTAACTAATGAAAAGTTTTCAACAGTTTATTTCAGAAAGTGTAAATATTTCTGGAGATTTTAACGGCAATCTTTATATCAATAGTTCCGAAACTGAATCAGAACCAGTCAAAGAGTCTTTTCTTGCTGATGTAGTTTGGCAGGGTAAGATTTATCGTATGGAAGTTGAAGGTAAGATGATGAGTAAGAATGAACTTGCAGAACAACTGCAAGATGAATATCCAGGTGCAATCGTTCATAACATTTATCCAAACTCAACCAGTTCAGTAAAAGTTAAAAACGCACAGAGATATCAACCAGAAAGATTGACTTGGGGTGAGTGATTCATGGCACAATTTAATAAAAGTACTCAAGATTTTTTAAATCAAGAGAGAACTCTTTTTGAAGTTAATATGATCGCCAATAAAAATGGCGAAGTTGTCACACTCGATAATCCATTTCCCGTCACTGGAACTGTTGGAATTTCATCAGATACTCTTATTACTATCAATCCAGATACAAATGCTGTTGATGCATTTGGTAGAGGTAGAGTTTCTGAACCTTTTACTCTTGGGGACTACAAACATCTTTATGCAATTGATCCAAACTTTTTAGATAGTACTTCTGGAGCAGGTTCAACAGTATCATTTTTACAAAACCAAGCGTGTGCAAGATTGCAAACTGGTATTGGAACAACTGCATTCAGCGTTCACCAAACAAAGTTTTATCATCACTATCAACCAGGAAAAGGACAACTAATTTTTAGTTCTTTCAATTTTTATGCCCCTCAACAAAATGCAACTAAAAGAACTGGATACTTTGATGATAGGGATGGAATTTATTTTGAACAAGTTGGACTTAATACTTCTAATGGAATAAATCCTGGTATTGGAACAAACAATTGGGTAATCAGAACTTTTGTAAGTGGAATTGCAACAGAAACAAGAATTCCACAATCACAATGGAACAGAGATAAATGTGATGGAACTGGAACTTCTGGGTTCAATTTAGATATTACAAAAACTCAACTTGCATTTATAGATTTTCAGTGGTTAGGTGTTGGTAGAGTTCGTTGTGGATTTGCCCATAATGGACAACTTATCACCGCACACGAATTCAACCATTCCAACTATACTTCAACAGTTTATATTGCAAATCCAAACCTACCAGTTCGTTGCGAATTAAGAAATACGGGTGTGGGTATTGGAGCATCATTTGACCAGATTTGTGCATCTGTGATGTCTGAAGGTGGATATGTAGAAAGTGGTATTGATTTTGCTTATACAATGCTTACCACAAGAACTACACCAACACCCGCAGGAACAGAACTTCCTTTGGTTGCTATTCGTCTCAAAAATAGTTTTCAGGGATATCCAAATAGAATATCGGTAAAATTAAATAATATTTCGTTATTTTGCGAAACAAACAGTATTGTTTATAAAGTCGTAAAACTTCCAAGTTCTGCTTATTTGAGTAATGCAGGAACTCTAACTTGGACTTCTGCTTCTGCTAATAGTGGTGTTGAGGTTTGTGTTGATGCAACAACTTATTTTAATGGTGATGTTTTTGCATCTGGTTATGTTCCTTCAGGTGCATCACAAAACTCACTTTCACCAGTTGCTTCTGGAACATTAAGTCAGGCAAAGAAAAATATTATTGTTCAAAATATAAATTCCACAGATTCTGAAATTTATGTGCTTGTTGTAAGAACTATTACCACTACTGGTAATGCCACTGCTGGCGTTGCTGCTGCTCTTCAATGGAGGGAGATTTATTAAATTATGAGTGAAGTTTATCTTGGTAATCCAAATTTAAAAAAAGCAAACACTGCAATTGAATTTACAGAAGAACAAATTATTGAGTTCTTAAAATGTAAGGAAGATCCAGTTTATTTTGCAAGGAATTATATTAAAATCGTATCTCTTGATCATGGTTTAGTTCCTTTTGAAATGTATCCATTTCAGGAAAAATTAATTCAAAATTTCCATAAAAATAGATTTAATATTTGCAAGATGCCTCGTCAGACAGGTAAATCAACTACCTGTGTTTCGTATCTTTTACACTATGCAGTATTTAATGACAATGTAAATATAGCTATTCTGGCTAACAAAGCATCTACTGCACAAGATCTTTTGGGTAGATTGCAACTCGCTTATGAAAACTTACCAAAGTGGATGCAGCAGGGAATTATATCTTGGAATAAAAGATCTTTGGAATTAGAAAATGGTTCTAAGATCTCAGCTAACTCTACTTCTTCATCCGCTGTTCGAGGTGGATCTTATAATGTAATTTTCTTGGACGAATTTGCGTTCATTCCGAATCACATTGCTGATGACTTCTTTGCCTCTGTTTATCCTACTATTTCTTCTGGACAGAGCACGAAAGTAATTATTGTATCCACTCCACGTGGTATGAATCACTTCTACCGTATGTGGCATGATGCAGAAAGAAGTAAAAATGAATATGTTCCCACCGATGTTCATTGGTCAGAAGTTCCTGGAAGAGATGCAAAGTGGAAGGAACAAACTATTGCAAACACCAGTGAGCAACAATTTAAAGTTGAGTTTGAGTGTGAATTTTTAGGATCTGTAGATACATTAATTGATGCATCAAAACTTAGAAATCTTGTTTATGAAGATCCCATAAGGAGAAATAAAGGATTAGATATCTATGAAAATCCAATTGAGGAACATAATTATTTGATTACAGTTGACGTTGCTCGCGGGATTGGGAATGATTATTCAGCCTTTGTTGTAGTTGATATAACATCATTTCCATATAAAGTAGTTGCAAAATATAGAAACAATGAAATTAAACCAATGCTATTCCCAAACATTATTGAACCAGTCGCAAAGGCATACAATAATGCGTGGTTACTAATTGAGGTTAATGATATTGGAGACCAAATAGCAAATATATTGCATTTTGATTTAGAATACGACAATATTTTAATGTGCGCTCAAAGAGGGAGAGCGGGTCAAATTGTTGGAACTGGGTTTAGTGGCAAAAAATCTTATCTTGGTCTGAGAATGACTGCATCTGTTAAAAAATTGGGATGCTCTAATTTAAGAACTATGATAGAAGATGATAAACTTTTAACAACTGATTATGATATCATCAGCGAATTAACAACCTTTACTCAAAGAAACAATACCTTTATGGCAGAAGAGGGTTGTAATGATGACCTTGTGATGTGTTTGGTTATTTTTTCGTGGTTGGTTGCACAACCATATTTTAAAGAAATGACAGATAATGATGTTCGTAAAAGAATATATGAAGAGCAAAAAAATCAAATTGATCAAGATATGGCACCATTTGGATTCTTATCGGATGGTATTAGTGATATAACTAGTTTTGTCGATTCTAATGGTGATAGATGGTATACTGACGAGTATGGAGATAGATCATATATGTGGGAATACTATTAATGGACTTAGACGATCAAATAGAACTTGATCATTTATTATTTTTTGATAGAAAATGTAGATCTTGTGGTGAGGTTAAAAGTTTATTAGATGACTATTATCTAATACGAAAAGATAGAGGAACTTTACCATCTGCATATTCCTATGAATGTAAAGTATGCACTATAAAAAGAATAAAATCTAAAAAGAAAAAAATAAAAAATTACGATAAATGGGAATATCCTGATTGGTAAATATTCATGCATCGTTTCCCCACTGAAAATACCCTTTTCCATAAATATTTTTAGATAAATTTGGATTGCGAGGGAAAAAAAGATGCCATTAAATTTAGCATCTCCTGGAATTGTAGTAAGAGAGGTAGATCTTACTCTTGGAAGAGCAACTCCAGCTTCTAATAAAGTTGGTGGTTTAGTAGCTCCTTTTGCTAAAGGACCTGTAGACGTTCCAACATTGATTGAAAATGAGCAAGGTTTGCTTGATAATTTTGGCGAACCATATGCCATCGATAAGCATTATGAGCATTGGTTAGTTGCTTCATCCTATCTTGCATATGGTGGTTCTTTAAGAATTATCAGAGCAGATGATGAGGAAATGAAGAATGCTGTTGGAAGCGGATCCAGCATTAAAATCAAGAGCTTAGACCACTATAACCAATTGGGATATGATGAGAACACAATCCCAGGAAGAACAGTTGTAGCAAGAAACCCAGGGTCCTGGGCAAACGGAATTAGAGTTTCAGTAATTGATGCAAAAGCCGATCAGATCTTAAGTGGAATTAGTACCACTCAAGTATCGGTTGTTAACCTTGTTAATGCAACAACAGGAGTTGCTGGAACAACTACTCTTGGATCAAATCAAATTGGTATTGATACCACTGGTTTGGTTGTAGGACAAGTAATTACTCCAGAATTTGGAGGAACTGTATTTACCTCAAATACTGTTATTTCTTCTATTGGAATTGGAACAGTATTTGCATCAAATAATGCTGCAGCTGGTGTTTCAACTACTTTCAATTTTGGTAGCTATGTTGGATCAGCAACTGGACTAAATCTTCAAGTTGGATATGGTGTAACTCAATCTGCTTATGGAAGAATTGATCCATCAAGTGGTTCCGAAGTAACCCTTCAAGGATATATCAAGGGAGTAGTTACTGAAGTTGGAGTTAGCTCCGTATTTGTTAAGGTTCTGAGCTATGTTGACGAGAACGGAACCGAAACTAAAAAAGATTATCAACCTTTAGGTGTTTTCACATTTAGTGAAACTGGTAATGTTGCAATTCACACAACATCAACTGGTTCTGCTATTGGAACAACCTCATATACTGCTGAAAAAGATTGGTTTGATCAGCAATATATTGGTATTACTACATCTTCCACAATTGCTTGGAATAATGTTGCAGAAAGACCTTCTACAACTTCTTATGCTGCAGCAAGAAATTCTAGATTTGATGAAATTCACGTAATTGTTGTTGATGCTGAAGGAAAAATTACTGGAAACGCAGGAACTATCCTAGAGAAGCACCTATCACTATCTAAAGCAAAAGATGCAGTCTTCTCTGTAGGAAGTCCTTCTTACTGGAGAAAGTATCTTGCAAACAATTCAACCTTTATTTTTGGTGGATCTGCTCCTGCAGGATTAACCACTACTGGATTTAGTTCTAATTTTGAGCTAGCAACTGATAATGGTTGGGATCAAGATGCTCAGAATGTAATCTTTGGAGGATCTGGATCTGTAGATTATGTGTTCTCTGGTGGTTTAGATTACAATGGACAGGCAGGAATTACAACTACTGGTGCATTAACTTCAACTCTTGGAAATCTTTCAGAAGGATATGAGTTATTTGAAAATACTGATAATTATCAAATTGATTTCCTTCTAATGGGATCTGCAAATTATGATAAGAGCACTGCACAAGCTCTTGCTAACAAGATCATCTCAATTGCAGAACTAAGAAAAGATGCAATAGCATTTATTACCCCATATAGAGGTGCTTTCCTAAGCGATTCTGCAGTTGGATCAGTAACTGTTAATAGTGATGCAACAATCACTGATAATGTGATTTCTTTCTACTCTCCAATCACATCATCATCTTATGCAATCTTTGATAGTGGATATAAGTATGTTTATGATAGATTCTCTGATACTTTCAGATATATCCCAATGAATGGTGATATTGCTGGAACTTGTGCAAGAAATGACATCAATAATTTCCCTTGGTTCTCACCAGCGGGAACTGCAAGAGGTGCAATTCTTAATGCAGTGAAACTAGCGTATAATCCAACAAAGACTCAAAGAGATCGTCTATATAGCAATAGAATTAATCCAATCATCTATTCTCCAGGTGCTGGAATTATTCTGTTTGGTGATAAGACTGGTCTTGGAAGAGCATCAGCATTTGATCGCATTAATGTTCGTAGATTGTTTATCTATCTTGAAAATGCAATTTCAGCTGCTGCTAGAGATCAACTGTTTGAGTTCAACGACGAAATTACAAGAACAAACTTTGTAAATACTGTTGAACCATTCCTACGCGATGTTCAAGCAAAGAGAGGTATTCAGGATTACATCGTAATCTGTGATGAAACCAATAACACTGCTGCTGTAATCGACAATAATGAATTTATTGCCGACATTTACATTAAACCAGCAAGATCCATCAACTTTATTGGACTGACATTTGTCGCCACTAAGACTGGTGTCAACTTCGAAGAAATTATTGGAACCGTTTAATTCTAATTCAGAGGTTTAAGAAACTATGGCAACCAGAAACCAATTAAATCCACCCCCACTAAGAAGAATTAGTGACTTCAAAAGTAAGCTAACGGGTGGTGGTGCCAGAACTAACCTCTTTGAGGTGGTTCTATCTTTCCCAGATGCGGCTCCAGCAGATGCTGCTGTTCTTGATAAAGCAAGATTCATGGTTAAAGCAGCAAATCTTCCAGCATCCAATATCAATCCCCTAGATATTAATTTTAGAGGAAGAATCCTAAGAGTTGCTGGAGACAGAACTTTCGATGGTTGGACAATCACAGTTATCAACGATACCGATTTCTCAATCCGTTCTGCATTTGAAAAGTGGATGAACTCTATGAATAGAGTTTCAAACGCAACTGGTGTTACTAACCCAGCCGCATATCAAGCTGATGCATTTGTTTATCAACTTGATCGTGACGGATCAACTCTCAGAGCATATCATTTCTATGATCTCTTCCCAACTCAAATTAGTGCAATCTCACTAGGTTATGATACTGAGGGAATTGAAGAGTTTACCGTTGAGATGCAAGTTCTCTGGTGGGAAGCAATCAAAGGTAATTCACCTTCAGCGGGTGGTGAGGACATCAACTAAATATATTATAATTCAAGTCCAATAATTATAAGATGGCAAAACTTTTTGGTTTTTCGATTGATGATTCAGATAATAAATCCAAAGGTATAGTATCCCCCGTCCCCCCTAACAATGAGGACGGGGTTGATTATTATATCCAATCTGGATTTTATGGTCAATATGTAGATATTGAAGGAGTATATCGTACTGAGTTTGATCTAATTAAAAGATATCGTGAGATGGCACTTCATCCAGAATGTGATTCTGCGATTGAAGATGTTGTTAATGAAGCTATTGTAAGTGATCTATATGATTCTCCTGTAGAAATCGAACTTTCAAATCTTAATGCCAGTGAAAAGTTAAAAGAAAAAATAAGAGATGAATTTAGATCCATCAAAGAAATGATGGATTTTGACAAAAAATGTCATGAGATTTTTAGAAATTGGTATATCGACGGAAGAGTTTATTACTTAAAAGTAATCGATATAAACAACCCAAGTGAAGGAATTCAAGAACTAAGATATATTGATTCAATGAAAATTAGGCACGTTCGCCAAGAAAAGAAAAAGCCTAATAATCAGAATAGATTAGTTTCTTTAAAAAATGATAATCAAACTTTCGACTATCCAGAAATAGAAGAATACTTTTTATATACCCCAAACCCAAACTTTACTAGTGGTATAGTTTCTGGTGGTGCCCAACAAAAAAGTTCTGTCAAAATTGCTAAAGATTCTGTAGCATATTGTACTTCTGGTCTTGTTGATAGAAATAAAGGAACTATTTTATCTTGGTTGCATAAAGCAATTAAAGCACTTAACCAATTGAGAATGATTGAAGATTCTCTGGTCATTTACAGGTTATCTCGTGCTCCAGAAAGAAGAATTTTCTATATCGACGTTGGTAATCTTCCTAAAGTAAAAGCCGAACAATATCTCAAAGATGTAATGATGAGATATCGTAATAAACTTGTTTATGATGCGGCAACTGGAGAAATTCGTGATGATCGCAAGTTTATGAGTATGATGGAAGATTTTTGGCTTCCAAGAAGAGAGGGTGGTAGAGGAACAGAGATCACTACTCTTCCAGGAGGACAAAATCTTGGAGAACTTGCCGATATAGAATATTTCCAGAAAAAACTTTACAGAGCATTGGGTGTTCCAGAAACTAGAATGCCTGGTGGTGGTGATGGATTTAATCTTGGACGTTCATCGGAAATTTTAAGAGATGAACTGAAGTTTGCAAAATTTGTTGGTCGTTTAAGAAAACGTTTTGCAAATCTTTTTAGTGATCTTTTAAGAACTCAATTAATACTTAAAAATATTGTAACTCCAGAAGATTGGGAGTTAATGGAAGACCATATTCAGTATGATTTCTTATATGATAATCAATTTGCAGAACTTAAAGATGCAGAATTAATGACAAATAGACTTACATTATTAACTCAAGCAGAACCATACATTGGAAAATATTTCTCAACCGAGTATGTTCGTAAGAGAATTCTTAGACAAACTGATGGTGATATTATTGAAATTGATAAGCAAATTGACGATGAAATTGAAAAAGGTATTCTACCAGATCCAAACGCACCAGTAGATGAAATGGGAAACCCAATCCCAGCTCAAGCAGATAATATAAGTGGACAGGGTGGAGATGTTCCAGTGGAACCATCAGCGGATACCTCTGCAACAGAAGTTCCAGAAGTCCCACCAGAACCCAAGGGTGGAAAAATATAAATAGAGAATATATACACTATTAATTTTCATTGTTTATGGAAAAAATTATAGACTTGATTGCGACTGATTCTTCAGCATCTGAAATTTCCGATGCTATTAAAGATGCAATATTTACTAAAGCCGCTGAAAAAATAGATGCTATCAAACCAGAGATCGCATCTACTATTTTTAGTGAAAATGAAACAGAATACTCAGAGGATAACGAGTAATGGCAATTAAAATTGTTCAGACTATTAACAAAATATCACCAACTATTTCTGTTGCTAGTACTTCTTCGGGTCTTCCTTTGAAGAGTGGTTATATCAGAGTTTCAACTGGTAGCACTGGAGCATATGTTGCAATTGGTACTGATCCAATCGCTACCGTAAATTCTTTCCATATACCACCTTATTCATCTGAGGTAATTAAAGAAACTTTAATTCGCCAAAGAATTTCAGGAATTACTACAGGATCAACAACAGTAGTTGATTTTGGAAATCAAAATGGTAACTACTTTAATGTTGGTGACTACGTTGCAATTCAAGATGCTTCTCCAGCAGGAATTAATACGGTACACGTACCAGTTGTATCAGTTACTACTTCCACAGCAACTTTAGCATATAACAGCTCTTCAGTTACTGGAGTAACTGTTAGTGGTGATTCATCACTTACAAAAAGTGTAAAGATTTCTGCTCTTGGACAAGGTGCAGGATCTGATGTCAGTATTTCAGAAATAGTTCTATTAGTATCAGAATAAAAAAATGAAACTCATCACAGAAGAAGTATCAAAGGTAGAATTTATTACCGAAGGAAAAGGTTCTGAAAAGAAATGCTACATCAAGGGCATTTTCTTACAAGCAGAGCAAGTTAATAGAAATGGGAGAATGTATCCTATGTCTATTATGGAGCGTGAAGTAAATCGCTACAATGAAAATTTTGTTGCGAAAGGTCGTGCTCTTGGAGAACTTGGTCACCCAGATGGACCTACAGTAAATCTTGATAGAGTTTCACATAAAATTTGTGAACTTTATAAAGATGGTAACAACTTCATCGGTAAGGCACAACTCCTAGAAACTCCTATGGGTAAGATTGCAAAATCTCTCATTTCTGAAGGAGTTTGCCTAGGTGTTTCTTCTCGTGGTGTTGGTTCACTTAAAATGACCAATGAAGGTCATAAAGTTGTTGGTGAAGATTTTATGCTTGCAACTGCAGCAGATATCGTTGCCGACCCTTCTGCACCTGATGCTTTTGTTCAGGGAATTATGGAAGGAAAGGAATGGGTATGGGATGGTGGCATCCTTCGTGAAAAACTTGCAGAGCAAACTAAGCGTAGAATCAACACCT
>JACCDY010736767.1_pt1 | contig 50896 bp, 50 predicted proteins | sample 7446391 | NCBI WGS metagenome assembly JACCDY01 (sample SAMN15323451, study PRJNA562643) | freshwater metagenome | isolation source: river surface water | place: USA:Blue River Watershed | collected 2017-08-18
CACTCCATCATCGGAGCATCAGTCTTGGCGCGTAACTCGCCAACCATTGCAGCGGTAATAGCGGCCATTATTCAGCTTTCCCTTCTTCAACAAACTCTTCTTCGCCTTCTTTAACGGCAGTCAAGATCTCTTGAACAGAGTTTGATTTACCTTCGAGGATTGCGTCAGCAATACCACGAGCGTAGAGAAGAACAGCTTTGCTGGAGTCATCATTACCAGGGATGATGTAATCAACACCTTCTGGTGAATGGTTGGTATCAACCACAGCGATAACAGGAATACCAAGCTTGTTAGCTTCGGTAATAGCAATCTTGTGATAGCCAACGTCCACTACGAAAATTGCATCAGGAACGCCGTTCAAATCTTGAATACCGCCAAGCGCTTTTTGCAACTTGTCGAGATCACGATCGTTAGTCAAAGCTTCTTTCTTAGAAAGCTTTTCCCAATCGCCAGCTTCTTTAGCAACTGCCATATCCTTCAAACGCTTGAGGGAACCTTTAACAGTTTTAAAGTTTGTGAGCGTGCCGCCCAACCAACGGCTGTCGATGTAAGGCATACCAGCACGAGCAGCTTCTTCAGCAATGATCTCGCGTGATTGACGCTTTGTACCAACGAACAAGATGGTTCCACGATTAGCCGCAACTTGTTTTGCAAATTTCAGGGCGTCCTGAAACATCGGCAATGTTTTTTCTAAGTTGATGATGTGAATTTTGTTGCGATGGCCGAAAATATAAGGGGCCATTCTTGGGGACCAGAAACGGGTTTGGTGACCAAAATGGCAACCGGCTTCCAGCATTTGACGCATAGTTACTGACATAACTTCTCCTAAGGGTTAGTTTCTAAGATTGAGTCCTAGCTGCGCTAAAAAGCGCCACCCTGGAAGGCTCAACCCGCGATTTCAGATCAAAATTGACCTGAGAACCAAATTATAGCTTAGATATCAATGATCTAGCCAGCGCCACCCCACTCTCTAAGCCTAGGGAGCCAGGTAAAGTTGCCTTAAAACTTGTCTTAGGGACTTCCAAACAAGGAGTATGCCTATATTTTAAGCACTACTGATCTGCCAAAAACTGCCAAGTCGTTGATAATCAAGGCATGAATAGTGTATTTACCGCCGAAAAAGACATCCAAGGGATGCGCGAAGCTGGCCGCTTAGCCAGTGAAGTTCTTGACCACGTTGCCCCACACGTCAAAGCCGGCGTCAGTACGGCTGAGTTGGATCGCATCTGCCATGAATACATGCGCGATGTCCAAAAGACCATCCCTGCGCCACTGAACTATCAGCCGCCTGGCTACCCGCCCTTTCCAGCATCCATCTGTACTTCCGTTAACGATGTGATTTGCCATGGCATTCCTGGAGAGAAGATTCTGAAAACCGGTGACGTCGTGAATCTCGATATCACTGTCATTACTCCCAATGGCTACTACGGTGATACCAGCCGCATGTTCATGGTCGGCGAAGTTTCAGTATTAGCAAAACGTCTGACTCAAATTACTTTTGAATGCATGTGGCTTGGCATTGCACAGGTCAAGCCTGGTGCATCACTAGGCGATATTGGCCACGTCATTCAGCAACATGCTGAAAATGCTGGCTACTCAGTTGTTCGTGAATATTGCGGTCACGGCATTGGCAAAGTGTTTCATCAAGATCCGCAGATTCTTCACTATGGCCGCCCTGGCACCGGTGAGAAATTAAAAGAAGGCATGACCTTCACGATTGAGCCAATGATTAACGCTGGCAAGCGCGATATCCGGACCATGCCTGATCAATGGACAGTGAAGACTAAAGACCGCAGCCTCTCTGCACAATGGGAGCACACCCTCTTGGTAACAGCAACTGGTGTTGAGGTATTAACTTGGTCAGAGGGAAGTAATCCAGCTCCTGAGTGCGTTAAAGGCCTATCCTTTAGGCCAAGCCTAGCAAGCGCATAAGTTTATGAATAAACTCCGGGCAGCCAGCAATATTGCTGATGCAGCTAGCCTGCGTGCAGCGCGCGAAGTTGCATACGACGAGTTTAGAAAAACGCAGTCAGTGGGTAGGTTAACCAAACAACTTACCAAGATGAGTGATCAAATACTCGCCCATCTCTGGAATAACTGCGGCTTAAACAATGAAGCTAGTTTAATTGCCGTTGGTGGTTATGGAAGGAATGCTTTATTCCCCCATTCTGATATTGATATTCTCATTCTGCTCCCAGCAGAAGAAAAACAAGCACTCGCTTTATCGAAACAGGTTGAACAATTTATTGCCAGCTGCTGGGATATGGGACTGGAGATAGGCTCTTCAGTACGGAACACTGCAGAATGCATGTCTGAATCTGAGCAAGATGTCACTGTACGAACATCTCTCTTAGAGGCGCGACTCCTATGTGGCAATAAACAACTTTATAAGGACTTTGAAAAAGCCTTTGAAGTGGCAATGGATCCAAAGGCATTCTTTCAGGCTAAGCTGGCAGAGCAAATTCAGCGTCACTACAAATACCAAGACACACCCTACTCTCTAGAGCCCAATTGCAAAGAGAGTCCTGGTGGTTTGCGTGACCTTCAAGTGATTTCTTGGGTCAGTAAAGCGGCCCATCTAGGCAATACATTTAAAGATCTTAGTCTTGCCGGCCTAGTTACTCAACGCGAGTTAACTGAACTCAATCGTAACCAGCGTTTCTTAGAAACTCTGCGCGCTAACTTGCACCTCCTTGCCAAGCGCAGACAAGATGTATTGGTATTTGACTTGCAGGCACCACTTGCTGCAGCCATGGGTATCCAAGAAGAATCCTCTAGATTAGCCAGTGAAGCGATCATGCGGCGCTACTATTGGGCAGCTAAAGCAGTTAATCAATTAAATGATGTGCTACTGCAAAATATTGAAGCACTTCTCTTCCCCCAAGAATCCAAAACAACTCATGCGATTGCCGGCGAGGGTAATGAGTGCTTTATTGAGCGTCAAGGTGTTCTAGATATCACTGACCCTCAACTATTTCAGAAGCATCCAGAACAAATTCTGCGCACCTTCTTGGTATTTGCGCAAACAGCCAACGTCAAAAGCTTATCTGCAACCATCTTTAGAGCTTTGTATAACGCTCGTCAGAAGATGGATAGCAAATGGCGTAAAGATCCAGTGAATCGCGCACTCTTTATTGAAATCCTGAAAGAGCCCGAGGGAGTTAGTCGCGCTTTTCAACTTATGAACCGCACCAGCGTGCTTGGTCGCTATCTCCCCGCCTTCAGAAAAATCGTTGGTCAGATGCAGCATGACTTATTTCACGTCTACACGGTTGATCAACATATCTTGATGGTGCTACGCAATGTACGCCGCTTTATGGTGGTTGAGCATACGCATGAGTTTCCTTTTTGTAGCAGCCTGATTGCCCATTTTGAGAAGCCTTGGCTATTGGTCATTGCTGCACTCTTTCATGACATTGCCAAAGGGCGTGGCGGCGACCACTCTGAACTTGGCAAAGTAGACATGCGCAAGTTTGCAAAAGACCATGGTTTAGACAAGGCAGATACTGAACTGTTGGTTTGGTTGGTTGCGGAACACTTGAATATGAGTCAGGTTGCTCAGAAACAAGACATTACAGATCCTGAAGTAGTTCAAGCATTTGCTAAAAAAGTGGGTGATGAACGTCATCTCACTGCACTATATCTATTAACAGTTGCCGATGTTCGTGGCACCAGTCCAAAAGTATGGAATGCCTGGAAAGGCAAGCTATTGGAGGATCTCTATCGCGTCACTCTGCGTGTATTGGGAGGCGCAAAGCCAGATGCCTCTTCAGAGCTTGCACAGCATCAAGAGGAATCTCGCGCCAAGCTAAGGCTCTATGCGATCGACGACTCTGCTTATGAGAATCTCTGGAAACAATTAGACGTTGCATTCTTCTTAAGACAAGACGCCGCCGATATTGCGTGGTTAACTCGCCATCTATTTAATAAGGTGGATAGTGAAACACCAGTTGTACGCGCCCGCCTTTCTCCAGTTGGCGAGGGCTTACAGATTGCCGTGTACCTTAAAGACCAAGAAGATCTCTTCGCACGAATTTGCGCCTACTTTGAACGTCATGGCTTTTCTATTTGGGATGCCCGCATTCACACAACTAAGCACGGGTATGCGCTGGATACATTCCAAATCTCAGGCAGTAATTTGGTAGATGAAGGCGGAAGTTATCGAGATCTCATTCAACTAGTGGAATACGAACTCACAGCGGCACTGCAAAACAATGATCCGCTGCCATCACCAAGCATGGGAAGACTCTCAAGACAGTCTCGCACCTTCCCCATTCAACCACGAGTACATATGACTCCAGATGAGCGTGGTCACTACTACGCGCTTTCTCTTTCAGCAAGCGACCGTACCGGCCTACTTTATGCAATCTCTAGAGTCTTAGCTAAGCATCAGGTTTCACTTCACACTGCGCGCATCAACACATTGGGCGAGCGAGTGGAAGACGTATTCTTATTGGATGCAGCTAACTTGAGTAAGAATCCAAAACTGCAGATCTTGTTGGAAACGGATTTACTAGAGGCTCTAGGGGCTTAAGCCTAATCTTGTAGCTTTTGTAATGCTCGTTTAATACGCGGGCTAGTAATTTGATCAAAAGGTACCCATGCCTTTTCAATCTTTTCAGGAGATTCTCGCTCTCCAACCATCTGCAATACAAATAAAAGATCGATGTGCAAATGCGCGTCCTCGCCCTTTTTTGGATTTAGGGGAATTTCGTGTAAATCAATATCAATTGGTTTTGATTGGCCTTCAATAGGCTCGCAAATAATTCCCGTCTCCTCGTAAACCTCTCTTATTGCCGCATGCATAGGGGATTCGCCATCATCAACGTGACCACCAGGCTGGAACCATTGCTTAATATAGGGGTGAAAGATAAGGAGGGCCTTACCGTCTTTGACCACCAACCCACTCGCTGTGATGTGACCCTGATTTGTGGAGCGTGAGTAAGGATTTCTTGAGGAGAGAACCTGATCACAGACAGACTTAAACGATGAGTGAACTGCTGCCAGAGAGATGAGATCAAGCATGTTGACTAATAAAAACTGAAATCATATTAAAAGAATCAGCTACTGCAAAGCTGATCATTGAGTAGGAATCCTCCTACTTAAGGAGATCTACCATAGCCACTTCATCAATCACTGGAACACCTAGCTCTTCAGCTTTAGTGAGTTTGCTGCCAGCATCTGCTCCAGCAACTACGTAGTCGGTTTTCTTGGAGACTGAGCCAGCGACTTTAGCGCCTGCTTTTTCAAGCAGGTCCTTGGCTTGATCTCTTGTCATGGTTGGGAATGTACCTGTGAGCACAAAGGTTTTTCCAGCTACGGCTGCGCTGATGACTTTTTCTTCTACAGAGAGCTGCATGCCTGAGGCCAGGAGTTGCTCAATCACTTCGCGGTTATGAGCTTCTTCCATAAAGCTAGTGATAGAGTTGGCTACTACGGGGCCAACGTCTTTTACTGTCAGCAAGTCGTCGAGACTGGCATCCATCAGGGCATGCATGGATTGATAGTGATTAGCCAAGTCTTTGGCAGTGGTCTCGCCCACATGACGAATACCCAATGCAAAAATGAATCTCGCCAGCGTCGTGTTTCTGGATTGATTGATTGCCTGTATGAGGTTGTCTGCAGACTTCTCGCCCATGCGCTCTAGGTTGGCGATTGCAGTAAAGCCGAGACGATAGAGATCAGCCGGAGTTCGAACTAAATTGTGATCAACTAATTGATCAACGATCTTCTCGCCCAGACCTTCAATATCCAATGCTCTTCTGTGGGCAAAATGAATTAATGCTTGCTTGCGCTGTGCACCGCAAAATAAGCCGCCACTACAACGAGCTACAGCCTCGTCTGCCAATCGCTCGATATGTGAATCACATACCGGGCAATTCTTTGGCATTACGAATTCTGTGGCACCTACTGGTCGACGTTCTTTGACTACCGAAACCACTTCCGGAATAACATCCCCCGCTCTTCGTACCGAAACGGTATCGCCAATACGCACATCTTTGCGCTTGACTTCATCTTCATTGTGGAGAGTAGCGTTAGTGACGGTAACACCACCAACCTCTACAGGAGAAAGTCTTGCAACTGGAGTGATGGCGCCCGTGCGACCTACTTGCACATCGATGCCCAAAACAGTAGTCAAAGCCTCTTGTGCTGGAAATTTATGGGCTAAAGCAAAGCGCGGGGCTCTAGAAACAAAACCTAACCTAGCTTGCTCAGCAAAGGAGTTGACCTTATAGACTACGCCATCGATGTCATAAGGAAGTTCGTCACGTTTGGCACCAACCTCGTTATAAAAGGCCAATATCTCTTCTACGGATTTGAGAACGCGGCGCTCTGAACAAACTGGTAAGCCGAGTTTTACGTAAGCATTGAGTAATTCTTCGTGTGTTTTTGGTAGCCAAGATTGCGGCTCTAGTGCACCAAGTCCATAAGCAAAGAACGATAGCGGTCTTTTGGCGGTGATCTTAGAATCTAATTGACGCAAACTACCCGCTGCTGCATTACGAGGGTTGGCGAACTCCTTCTCACCTTGGGCAGCTGCTTGCTCATTCATTTTCTGGAAATCTTTGAGATACATAAAGACTTCACCGCGTACTTCTAATACTTTTGGAATATTGTCCCCAGAGAGCTTGAGTGGAATAGCCCGAATCGTTTTGATGTTGGCAGTGACATCTTCGCCACTGGCACCATCACCTCGTGTAGCTGCCCTTACTAAGGAGCCATGCTCATAGCGTAGTGAGATCGCTAGACCATCAAATTTCAGCTCACCCGCATAATCCACCTGGTCAATATGGAGACCCTCACGGCAACGGCGGTCAAAAGCAATCAGCTCAGCATCCTCAAAAGCATTATTCAAAGAAAGCATCGGCACTGCATGAGTTACCGAATCAAACTCTTTTAATGCCGTACCGCCCACTCTTTGCGAGAGTGAGTCTGAAGTAATCCATTCTGGATGACTTACCTCCATCTCAATGAGCTCTCGATATAGACGGTCGTACTCACTATCAGGAACTATGGGGTTATCCAGAACATAGTAGGCATGCTCTAGGCGTGCTAACTCGGTCTGCAAGAATGCGTAGCGATCCGCTAAATTTGTCGGACTAGAGGACGACAAAGCGATTCCTTAGCTAAAGAGTCTGCTAGCAGTAGAAGAGCCAGCTGGAACGCCGCCCTTCTCAAGATTGGCATACAAGACATCGAGGTGCTGACGAATGCTAATCACCGCAGCTTCAGTTAGATTAATGCCGTTGTCATCCACCAAGCGACCGTGGGCTGCTTGGGCAATCTCAATACCTTCGCCGAGCATGCGCTCAAAAGCGCGCTCTTCTTGCGATACCAAAGGCACTTCAAGCAATAAAGTTGCTTGTTTAACGGGCGCATTGGGATCGATTTCTGCACTAGTAAAGATGAGTGTGCCGTTGCTATAGAACTCATAGGCACGACCATTGCGAGAAAGTCTAAAACCGCGTTTGCGCATCAAGGCATCAAAGTTGGCACCAGGGGTCGCCTCATCGAATAGAACATTGATACTCAACTGAATATCGCTCTCAGCAGCCATGGTGTCGAGCTCTTTAGCACTCTCTAGCATCGTATTGACGCTAGGCATATCTATCTGAGAACCCAAGGTCTCTGCAAGCGCTTGAGCACGTGAACAGAAATCAGATAACTCTAGGACACCAATTGGGCCACGGCGACTCGCCAGTTGAATTGCTAGCTGTAACTCTGAGTAAGACGCATCTGGGCGTAAAGCTTCCCAGTCTTCAGCGGCGTCAACATCAGCATTTAAACCTTCACACATCCAACGGACCGTTGAAGTTGCAGGAAGGTCATTCCAAGTATTGATTTCTTCTAAGATTTCAGCGCCATTAATACCCTCATCAAAACGGAGGGTGATAACGCAATCAATGCGAGGGTCGATTGAAAAACTCTCTGGGATGGAAGGCGTAGAAAAACTGGCATCACCAAATGTGGGCTCAGCACGCTCTTCTGAATCGGCGAAGCCTTGTCCAAAAGAAGGCTCTCTTGGGAGTTGATCCACTGCAGAATATTCACTGGCAGCTTTTGCCTTGCGGCGTGCACGGGCGTACTTGAGATTAAGGATGGCTACTGAAATCAGAATCAATAGACCTATCACAGCCAAAGCGAACTGCAAGTCAGACAAACCTAACATTGTCATGAATTGCTCTAGATCCACTTAAGCTGCCTCCACCATAGATACTGCAGATGAAATATCCACCGCAACAATACGAGATACACCCTGCTCTTGCATCGTGACACCAATCAACTGATGAGCGATTTCCATAGTGATCTTGTTATGTGAGATGAATACAAATTGAGTCTTATTAGACATTTTGGCAACCATCTGCGCATAACGCAAGGTGTTCGCATCATCCAACGGCGCATCCACCTCATCGAGTAAGCAGAACGGTGCTGGATTGAGGAGGAATAAAGAGAAGACCAAGGCAATTGCGGTTAAGGCCTTTTCACCACCAGACAGCAAGTAGATAGAACTATTTTTCTTACCTGGAGGCTGAGCCATCACTTGAACGCCAGCATCGAGAATCTCTTCGCCAGTCATCACCAACTCCGCATGACCACCGCCGAATAACTCTGGGAACAGTTTTCCGAAATGGGTGTTGACCTGATCAAAGGTGCCTTGCAAGAGGTCGCGAGTTTCCGCATCAATCTTGGCAATCGCATCAGTCAAAGTCTGCATCGCTTCGTTCAAGTCAGCAGATTGTGCATCCAAGAACTGCTTGCGTTCACGTGAACTAGAAAGTTCGTCTAAAGCAGCCATATTCACTGGGCCCAAAGACTGAATCTCATTACCAAGGCGAGTTACTTCGCTTTGTAAAGCACCCACCTTCAGGTCAGGGCTAAAGCTGGCTTCTAATGCGGTTAAGTCTGCTTCGGCATCTGAAAGTAAGGTTGCAAACTGTTCAAAGTTCAAACGGGCAGCCTGTTCACGCAACTGCAGATCGACCACTTTGTCGCGCATTGGCTGAAGGCTACGCTCAATCTGCATGCGCACTTCATCCGCTTCACGCAATTGATGCAATAAGGCATCTTGTTCGGTACGGGCATTGGCCAATGCAGCTTCACGAGCGCTACGAGCTAACAAGAGACCTTGCAATTTATCTTGCGCCTCTTCATCGCTCAGTGTTTCAAGTTCTTGCTCAGAGGTAGCCTGCTTATCCTGAATCTCCATGATTTGCACGCGCGCAGTACTTTGATCACGTTGCAAGTCAGCAATACGTTGCTGTAATGAGCGAGTGGCAAATGCCGCTTCTTGAGCAGACATCTCAGATGAACGTAACGCCTCACGAAGGCGATCACGCTCTTGGGTAGCCAGCTCAAGTTTTTCTTGAGCGATGGCGAGATTTTCTTGCAAGCCTTGCTTAGATTCTTCTGACTGAGCAAGCTCTTCTGCTGATTGCTCTTGCGTTTGAATCAATTGCTCCATTTGCTGGCGCAATTCACTCAACTCACCCTGAATCTGTTCGGCACGTTGGCTGTACTTTTCTTCGGCTTGAGTTAATTGCATTCTTTCCACTTCAAAGCCGTGTACTTCTTGTACAGCTTGCTCCGCAGCAATACGAGTTTGCTCAGCAACTTGATGGGCAGCCTGATAATTTGCGGTGCATTGATCCAGCTCACCTTGTAGCTCACTCTGAATTAACTTCTGTGCACGCAACTGCTTCTCGAGACCTTCCATCTCTTGAGCACGCGCCAACATACCAGCCTGCTCGGAGTCTGCTGCATACAACTGCACGCCAACGCGACTTACCAAATGGCCTTGTTGGGTTACGAAAGCGCCACCAGCAGGTAATTTCTCGCGGCGATGCAATGCATCTTCCAGACTATTGGCAATATAAATATTGTCTAACCACTCCTGCAATACAGCAGCGACACGCGGTGCGCCTGCGCTCTGAACGCGAGTTAACAGCGGAATGAAATCTGCTGGCACAGAAGTGTGAGCAGGAGAAATATCTTCTGTTAACAAAATCGCTAAACGACTTGGCGGAGCATCATTTGCTAAGGCTAAAGTTTCCTGAACACTCTTTGCCGTAACAGCGGCTAAGCGCTCGCGCAGCACTGACTCCAAAGCGGCTTCCCAACCACTCTCCACTTTGAGTTCTTGCCATAAACGCTTACTCTCTTTTAAGCCCTTGCTCTCAAGCCATGGGCCAATCTTGCCTTGAGCCTGTACGCTCGCTTGCAATGCTGTCAGCGCAGTGAGTTTCGCTTCAGTTTGAGCTAACTCTTGATTGGCTGATTGAATCTGTTGTTGCGCAGTATTACGAGCCTCATCCGCAGCGGGAACACGTTGTTGTGCCTCCCCTGCTTTTTGTCTTGCCTCATCTACTTTGCGTTGCGCCATAGCATGACGATCAATTGCCATTTGCAATGCTTCAGCATCAGGCCTGCGCATACCTGCAAGTTCAGCCTCCAGACGCGTATCGCGTCCTTTAAGCTCTTCTACTTGAGTTGTAATAGCTCTTACGCGCTCACCCAAACTGGCTAAGCGTTGATCAATCGTGGCTAAGTTCTCACGAGCATCATTGAGTTCGCGGGAGTGAATTTGATATGCCTCTTCGCGAGCTGGCATTTGCTCTTGCAAGCCAGATAAATCCGCAATGAGTGTTTGCTCTTTTTCTGCAGCCAAGCTGAGCTCTTGCTCAGCAGTGCGCTGCGCTTGCGCGGCATCGGTTTCTTGAACAGTCCAACGTTGTAGTTGAGCTTGTAAATCTTGGGATTGCTGTTGTAGACGCTGACGCGCTTCTTGCACGTAACGAATCTGTGACTCGACCTGGCTAACGTCAGCATTGGTTTGATACAGATCGCCTTGAGCCTGAGAAACCTTATCTTGCAAAGCATACTGTTCAGTACGCATGGTTTCAAGTTCAGTTTCAGCATGACGCATTTTTGCAGTCTGCTCTTCGAGACTTACTTGAGTATCGCGAATGCCATTGGCATGGCGCTCTTGCTCTTTACCTGCTTCGGTCTGACGTACAAACCAGAGCAACTGCTGCTGAGACTTCATCGCAGCAGATAACTCAGCATGACGCTCAGCTACAGTTGCCTGCTTCTCTAAGCGGGTAAGCTGTTGATCGAGCTCACGCAAAATGTCTTCTACGCGAACTAAGTTTTCTTTTGTATCTTCAAGACGGGAAGCCGTTTCTTTGCGACGCTCTTTATATTTAGATACGCCTGCAGCCTCTTCCAAGAAAACACGCAACTCTTCTGGCTTGGCTTCCAAGATGCGATTGATCGTGCCCTGCCCGATGATCGCGTAGCCTCTTGGACCCATACCGGTACCCAAGAAAATATCTTGAATGTCTTTACGGCGTACAACTTGATTGTTGACGTAATAACTAGAATTGCCATCACGCGTCAGAACACGTTTAATACCTAGTTCTGTAAAAGCACTCCACTGACCCTGAGCGCGTCCTTCTGAATTATCAAAAATCAGTTCGACACTGGCGCGGCCGGAAGGCTTACGCAAACCAGAACCATTAAAAATAACGTCCTGCATGGATTCACCGCGTAATTCACTAGCGCGAGATTCACCCAAAACCCAGCGTACCGCGTCAATAATGTTCGACTTTCCGCAGCCGTTAGGGCCCACAACACCGATCAATTGACCTGGCATTTCGAAGTGGGTTGGGTCGACGAAGGACTTAAAGCCGGAAAGTTTGATGGATTTCAGTTGCACGGCGTACTTTGCAGGGAAAAATGGGGTTCAAATAAGGGAGTAAAAATTATTACTAAAGTGGGAAGATGATAGCAAGCTTAGGGCTCCCCACACGGGTTTTTGCCCCACCGATATAATGATTAATCTACATCCAGGGACAAAAGCCCTTAACAATCTGATAGTTAACTGAAAAGCATGAGCCAATCACCACAAAGCATCATCGAACAAGCCTGGGAAAACCGCGCAAACCTGTCTCCTGAGGCCGTTTCTGGGGAAATCCGCAACGCCGTGAACGCCGTACTCGAAGGCCTCAATACAGGCAGCATTCGCGTAGCTGAGCGCCGTAGCGTCGGCAAATGGGAAGTAAACCAGTGGGTAAAAAAGGCAGTTTTGCTGTCTTTCCGCCTTGAGGACAACAAACCTATGGGTGCTGGTGGCTACACCCAGTTCTATGACAAGGTGCCGAGCAAATTCGAGAACTACACCGCTGAAGACTTCGCCAATGGCGGTTTTCGCGTAGTTCCCCCTGCAATGGCTCGCCGTGGCTCATTTATTGGCAAAAATGCCGTTTTAATGCCTTCTTACGTCAATATTGGCGCTTATGTAGGCGAAGGCACCATGGTTGATACCTGGGCGACTGTAGGCTCATGTGCCCAAATCGGTAAAAACGTACACCTCTCCGGTGGCGTCGGTATTGGTGGAGTTTTAGAGCCAATCCAAGCCGGCCCAGTGATTATTGAAGATAACTGCTTTATCGGTGCCCGCTCTGAGGTCGTTGAAGGGGTGGTTATTGAAGAAAACGCCGTTCTCTCTATGGGCGTATACATTGGTCAAAGCACTAAGATCTATGACCGCGAAACCGGTGAAATCCATTACGGCCGTGTGCCAGCGGGTTCTGTTGTGGTGCCAGGCTCCCTTCCTTCCGCTTGCGGCAAGTACAGCCTGTACGCAGCAATCATCGTGAAAAAGGTCGATGCTCAAACTAGAGCAAAGACTGCAATTAACGAACTCTTGCGCGATTAAGCTAAATCTATGAGCGCTACCCTTGAGTTAACTGAAGCCCTCATCTCCTGCCGCTCGGTAACCCCAGCGGACGGGGGCTGTCAGGAGCTCATCGCCAAACGGCTTCAAGCGATTGGCTTTCATACCGAGAGCGTCATCAGCGGCCCCGAGAGTTTTCAGGTCACCAATCTATGGGCAATCAAAAAAGGTACGGCAGGCGATCAGGGTGAAGTCTTGATGTTTGCTGGTCACACTGACGTTGTGCCAACTGGACCACTAGAAAAATGGACTAATGATCCATTCACCCCAACAATTCGGGATGGCATGCTGTACGGTCGTGGCGCCGCAGATATGAAAACCTCTCTTGCTGCATTCGTTGTTGCTACAGAAGAATTTGTAATCACCCACCCCAATCACAAAGGTTCCATTGCCTTTTTGATTACCAGTGATGAAGAAGGTCCAGCCAACGATGGCACCGTCATCATGTGTGAGCGCTTGCAAAAACAGGGGCAGCGTTTAGATTACTGCGTCATTGGTGAACCAACCTCAGTCGACCAATTAGGCGACATGATTAAGAATGGTCGCCGTGGATCACTCTCAGGCAAGCTACGAGTCAAGGGTATTCAGGCTCATATCGCCTACCCTCATCTTGGCAAGAATCCGATTCATATTTCAGCGCCAGCGATTCAAGCGCTTGTTGAAACTGAGTGGGATAAAGGCAATCAATATTTCCAACCTACTAGCTTTCAGATTTCCAATATTCATGCAGGTACTGGCGCGAATAATGTGATTCCTGGAGAGCTGGCGGTGGATTTCAACTTCCGTTTCTCTACCGAGAGCAAACCAGAAGAGCTGCGTAGTCGCCTAGAGTCAATCCTCAGCGCTGCAGGTCTTGAGTTTGAAATTGATTGGGTATTAGGCGGCAGCCCTTTCATTACTGGTGATGGCGCTCTAGCTGGTGCCTTACGCAAAGCGATCAAAGCGGAAACCAAAATTGATACTGAGCTATCCACCACTGGCGGCACGAGTGATGGCCGCTTCATTGCTAAGATCTGCAAAGAGGTTGTGGAGTTTGGCCCACTCAATGCAACAAGTCACAAAATTGATGAGTGCGTGAATGTGGATGATGTTGTGCCTCTCAAAAATATTTTCCGCAAGACTCTAGAGCAACTCGTTGCTTAAGACTGTTTAGCTAATTACCTCCCATACAAATTTCTCATGGACCCTGCGCCCCAGCAATCTCTGACGCTTGATCAATGTATTGATCAAGTTGCAAAACGACTAGAGGCGGCAGATTTATATTACGGACATGGTGCGGTTGATGCTGGGAGTGAGGCTCTGTGGATTGTCAGCAAACAGTTAGATCTCAGCCCCACTGAAGCACTGGATCATTTAGAGCAAGTCATGACTGCCGAGCAAATTGCTAAGGCTTTAAAAGTTACTGAAACTCGCATCTCTACACGTAAGCCATTGGCATATATTTTGGGTGAAGCCTGGTTAATGGGCGTACCGTTTTACTCCAGTGAGCAAAGTATTGTTCCTCGCTCCTGGATAGCCGAGCTCATTGCAGATGGCTCCTTAGAGCCTTGGCTACCAGCCGATGGTAAAGCACTTGACCTTTGCACTGGCAATGGCTCTTTAGCCATTTTGCTAGCCTTAGCTTGCCCCGATATTCATGTAAGCGCTTGTGATATTAGTTTGCCTGCATTAGCAGTGGCATCTCGCAACCTCGATCGGCATGGCCTTACTTCGCAAGTGGAACTTTTTGAAGGGGATCTCTGGGATGCGCTACCAGAACCCCATGAAGATAATCGTTTTGATCTCATCATTTGTAACCCACCTTACGTCAACGCCAATTCCATGAATGCCCTGCCCGCTGAATATCATGCGGAGCCTGCTCTCGCATTAGCAGGTGGCGATGACGGCATGGACCTTATCCGAAAAATTATTGCCGGAGCCCCGGATTACCTATCTGAACGTGGAGCCATTCTGATTGAGATTGGCAACGAGTATGAGCACTTTAAAAAAGCGTTTCCGCAGATCCCAGTAATTTGGATGGAAGTATCTGCAGGCGACGAGCAAGTATTACTCATTCAAGCAGAAGACTTGCGCTAAATTTTTGCTGTCTTAACTTAGCTCTGCTGCTGCTGAGATAGCTTGATCAATACGCTCTACCGGTATCACCCTTAATCCCGGAATCTTTGTCTTAGGCATATTAGCCTTCGGAATAATGGCCACAGTAAAACCGAGCTTTGCCGCTTCTTTTAAGCGCTCCTGACCTCGAGGGCATGGACGAATCTCTCCAGCCAAACCCACCTCACCAAATACGATTAATTCTTTAGGCAAGGCCTTATTTCGGATCGAGGATTGAATTGCTAGCAGCACTGCCAAGTCGGCCGCTGGTTCGGAAATCTTCACACCGCCTACTGCATTTAAGAAGACATCCTGATCAAAGCAGGCAACACCCGCGTGACGATGCAATACCGCTAAGAGCATTGCTAAGCGCGCCTGTTCTAAGCCAACCGCAAGACGGCGCGGATTAGGAATATGCGCCGTATCTACTAGTGCCTGAATCTCCACCAAGAGTGGGCGACTACCTTCTTGCGTAACCAATACACAGGCGCCCGGCACCATCTCCGCATGCTGGGATAGGAAAATAGCTGAAGGATTAGCAACGCCACGCAGACCTTTTTCAGTCATGGCAAATACACCCAGCTCATTAACAGCGCCAAAACGATTTTTAATTGAGCGCACTAATCTAAACGAAGAATGGGTATCACCCTCAAAATACAGAACCGTATCCACAATATGCTCCAGCACGCGAGGTCCAGCTAAGTGACCATCTTTAGTGACATGACCCACCATCAGAACGCAGATACCGCTGGATTTAGCAGCTCTAGTTAATTGCGCAGCACACTCTCGCACTTGTGCCACAGAGCCTGGAGCAGAGCTCAATACTTCTGAATACAAGGTCTGAATCGAATCAACTACCAAGACCTGCGGCTTCACCGTATCCATGATGGATAAGAGTTTTTCTAACTGAATCTCAGCCAGCACTTCTAATTGAGGAGCATCCAATGCAATCCGTTTTGCTCGTAATGCGATTTGCGCAGCAGATTCTTCGCCGCTACTGTAGAGAACATTCATGCCTGCAGCACTCATCTCTGCCAGCGCTTGTAGCAATAAAGTAGATTTACCAATGCCCGGATCACCGCCCAAGAGTACAACCCCGCCAGGAACCAGTCCGCCACCTAGCACGCGATCAAATTCTTCTACGCCAGTACTAAAACGCGGGAGATCTTCCGCACTAATAGCAGAGAGCTTTTGACGTGGGAGAGACTGCGCTAGACCTTGAAAGCGAGTATTCGAACTTACTTCAGGCAAGCCCTCTTCTAGCGTATTCCACGCCTGGCATGAAGGGCACTGCCCTTGCCATTTAGCAGAGCTGCCACCGCATGACTGACAGATATAGATTGTTTTAATCTTGGCCAAAGTATTACCTAGTAATTAATGAGTGGGTGCAGCAGTAATAATCAATTAATCGAGCTGTGTGCCCGCTTTATTCTCTTGAGCACGCTTAGGCGCATCTTTACGGCGTTGCTCAACATCTGCTGCACGAGCAGCTGCTGCTTTTTGCTTCTCTTCAAAATCCTTCTGATTAGCTGAGCGCTCAGCAGCTTTTTCAGCAGAGGCACGTTCAGCAATCTTTGCGGCATCACGCTGGTCTTTAATGCTTGCACGCAACTTCCGCTGCACCTCATGCAATTCCACTTCCTGTACACGAATTGGATCAATCTCTTTGCGGTACTCTGCCCGAGAATCTTTCAGGCAGCTGTTTACCCAGTACTTTTGATAGCACTCAGAGTTAGTTTTTTCCCAACGGTATTTAGCCCAATCGCGTTGCAACTCCAGCTCACGTTCAATCTTGTCGAGCTGCTCAAGCTGAGCCTCTTCAGCGGGGGTAGCAAGAGCCAGATTACTGAAGATGCAAACCAGTAGAAAAGCACCTAACGCAGCTAAGGAACGCAAAGAACTTGGCTTTCTCAAATCTCAACCTTTGCACCAAGCTCGACCAAACGATTGGCAGGAATCTTAAAGAAGTCAGATTGACGACCAGCGTTTTGGTACATCCAACAAAACAGGCGTTCACGCCACATCGCCATACCCGGAATTGCTGATGGGACGATCGTATCGCGCGATAAAAAGAATGACGTGTTCATTAAATCAAACTTCATGCCGAAGGTCTTCTCAATCACATCAATAATGGAACCCATGTCTGGGGTTTCTTTGAAGCCATAGATAGCGCGTACCACATGGATATTGCCGCCAAGATCTTTCATGGTAATGCGCTCTTCATCGCTGACATAGGGCACATCCCAAATACTGACCTTCAAAAAGAAGACTCTCTCATGTAGAACATGGTTATGTTTGAGGTTATGCAAGAAAGAAACTGGCAGGTAATCAACGTGCGCCGTGAGGAACACAGCGGTACCATCAACCCGATGCGGAGGGTGCTTGAGCAATGATTCAATGAAACCGCCAAGTTGAATACCCTCTTCCATTGCACGCTGACGCAAAATCTGACGACCCCTGAACCAAGTGATCAGACAGGTGAAGCACAATAAGCCAAGAGCCAATGGATACCAACCACCGTCTTTAATTTTAATTAAATTGGCGGTCCAGAAGGCAAGATCAACAACGAAAAAGGCGATTGTTACCAGGCTCACCAAAATGATATTCATCTTCCATTCGCGGAACATGACTACAGCCAGCAGAATGGTTGTAATCAACATGGTTGATGTCACCGAGATACCGTATGCTGCCGCCAGATTCATCGATCCCTTAAAAGAAACGACGGTTGCAACCACCATGAAAAGCAAAGCCCAGTTCACAATCGGAATATAGATCTGTCCTTGCTCAGAATCGGATGTGTGCAAGATATTCATGCGAGGCATAAAACCTAGCAAGATTGCCTGGCTAACCAAAGAATAAGCGCCAGAGATAACGGCCTGTGAAGCAATCACAGTAGCGGCCGTAGCCAAACCTACTGTTGGCCATAAAGCCCAGTCCGGCACCATTAAATAGAATGGGTTTTTAATCGCCTCTGGGTTGGATAGAACTAGAGCACCTTGGCCCAAATAATTAATTAATAGGCTAGGCAAAACCACGATCAACCAGGCATAGCGCACTGGGGTTCGTCCAAAGTGACCCATATCCAAGTACAAAGCTTCAACACCAGTAACAACCAATACAACTGCACCCATCACGATGTAAGCAGTTGTGGGATGACTAATGATGAAATTCACGGCATACCAAGGATTAAATGCTGAAATGATTTGTGGCGCATCACCAATATTGATCACGCCCAATACGGCCAGAGTTAAAAACCATGCCAGGGTGACAGGTCCAAATAATTTACCGACGGCAGCTGTGCCGTATTTCTGTATCAGAAATAGAGCAACCAAAATCACCAATGAAATGGGGATAATGAATTTATGTAATGCAGGGGCCGCAATCTCAATACCCTCTACTGCAGACAAAACCGAAATAGCTGGCGTAATCACAGACTCGCCGAGCAACATACATGCACCGAACATGCCGATGATCATGAAGAAGAAATAGCTCTTAGATTTACTATCGAAGGAACGTAAGGCGAGAGCCATTAATGAGAGAACACCACCCTCTCCTTTATTGTCTGCTCGCATGACGAACAAGACATACTTCACAGTCACCACCAAAATGAGAGCCCAGATCATCATTGAGATCACACCAAAAAGCGCTTCCGGTGTGAATGCGATTCCGTGCTCCGGATCAAAACATTCTTTCAGCGCATACAGTGGGCTGGTACCAATGTCACCAAAGACCACGCCAATTGCCGCAAGCATCATTACACCGAGGCTTTTTTTATGCTCGCCGCCTGTTCCATGAACCTCAACTGGGTTCAAAAGTGTAGAGCTTGAAAATTCTGGATTGCTAATGGACATCTCAAAACCTTAAGGTGATGTTGCACGGCAATATGTTACTCCTTATGCAGCCTGACTCAGGAGTCTTATTTGCCCTAAAAAACCGCTTATTCCAGCTCCGTTTGAAGGTATATCTCGACAGAGACCCCTAAAAAATGGTAGAATCTTAGCTTCAGACGCGGGGTGGAGCAGTCTGGCAGCTCGTCGGGCTCATAACCCGAAGGTCGTAGGTTCAAATCCTGCCCCCGCAACCAGTATTTATAAGGCTTTCAGGTCAATCGGCTTGAAAGCCTTTTTTGATTATTGGGCTCATGTAACCGCCATGTAAGAAAATAATGGCCATTCATGGGGGTTGACTAACTCGGAATCGGGAAAGTATGATTCATACATACCTTGAAAAACAGGTCTAGCCGTTTAGCGGAAGCTAGCGGCACACACTCTAGGAAACTAGAGCCAAACAGCCGCTATAAGCGGCTGTTTTTATTGCTAAATTAAGGGTGCACATGGACTACGTTTGTTTTATTGATGAAGCCGGGTGTCCAGGCGCACTCACAAGCGCCAGTGCCGAAATTCAGCCAGTCTTCCTAATTTCAGGCCTTTTTATTGAGCAGAAAAATATTACTCCACTTACAAAAGAATTTTTGAATGCCAAAAGGAAATACTTCCCAAAATTATTCGCTAATTCAACGCACGACCTAAATCACCTGCTGCATGAAATTAAGGGTGCTGATGACCTTAGAAAGCCCATAAGAAAAAAAGGTAAGCACGCCACAGCGCAACTTAGATTTATTGATGATGTATTAAGTCTTCTAGCAAAGTATGACGTGAAATTATTTTCACGCATCTGGGTTAAGGGCATAGCAAAGCCATTTAAAGGCATGTCCATTTACACAATCACTATCCATCACCTATTCCGAGCATTCAATGACTTTCTTGCAAAACGGGGGTGTACCGGAATAGCAATCGCAGACTTCAGAAATCTTCAACTTAACTCACCAATCTCACACACCATTCTGACCAGAAAACTGAAGGCAAGTGGCGATGAGTTTCCAAACATACTGGAGCTACCCGTTTTTGGGCACAGCCAAAACCATGCAATGCTACAGATTGCAGATGTAGTCTCTTCGACAATTTTATTTCCAATGGCAACGCATACATTTTGCAATGGGCATATTAAAAACAGATTACTGCACGCTAGAGATGGTTTTTTTAAGGTTAGGTTTGGCAAGCGCATTAAGAATCTGCAGGTCTCGTACTCATCCAGAGGGAGAAAACACTATGGAATTTCCGTTGATGATGGCCTTGAGAAGCCAAAAAGGACTGCTGGACTACTATTTAAGTAATGCCCGCTTCAGCGGGGTTTTTATTACCTGCCCGGGCAAACTCTAGCGTCTAGCCAGCTTCAATGCTTCGATGTTTTTAGTAAAAATAAAATAATTAAAGCGTCCAGCTCATCTAAAGAGATGCTATTTATTTCGCCGACCTCAAGGAGGGATTGCCATAGCTCCCACTCCTCTTGAATTATTCCCTGAACATATCTACCAGAGGCATCCTTCCAATTCGTAAATTCGCGGCGACGAGTTGCTAAGTAGCATTCAAATGCTTGTTGCCTCGTCATTCTCGTCCCACTGCATTTAAGTGTAATTTGATACGACTTGGGAAAATTATTTTATCTTTCATATTTTTTATTCGGCGATTGCGTCAATGCCGATGCTGCAACAATTTTAACTGTTGCGGCTTCCCTTGAGTCCTTTTTAAGTTTGCTAGCAATTGAAGCCGCCCTCTTTTAGGTGCACTCATTTACTGGATTTTTGATAACCATTGCCCCCATAAAAAATTCTTACAACTTCTGGAATTTATAGCGGAATGAGAGTGGTCCAGATCTAGATACATACCCTCATGACCCCCCCTTTTTATAGAAACGCAATCATATATAGGTACAAATTATTCAATTGACTGGCGCCATTCGCCATTCGAAACAACCTAAAATGCATATTAGAACAAGTTCAGTTAAACCATCCGGGACAACATGACAAAATCCTTGATGTTTAGCACCTCTATAAAATGAGTTTATCCACAATAAACAAAAGCAGCACCTTACATTTACATCCAAGGAGCAGGTAGTGAGTCAAGCAGGTATTTATTCAAATATGGGGGATGAATACCAGCTATTAACAGCCATTGACTGGGCCATCACCATCCTCAACTCAGACAACTTTCAATGGCTCGAGGTTGACTCGACTCAATGGGATGTAGATGATGTGGTGATTGGCTTAACCAATGGTCAAATTATTTGCTGTCAGTGCAAAAAGAATCAGCCCGAGCATAAAAGTTGGTCATTTTCAGACATAAAAGATGAATTAATAAAGGCAATAAAGACGCTATCGGGTGATCCGAGAACACAAGCATGTTTTTATTCTCGCACCCCTTTTGGCAATCTTTCAACACTAAAGGAATATAGCAATACCCAGCCAAACCAAAAGAGCTATTACGCCAACCTTGGTAAGAAAAAAGGTGATTTAGATATTAAATTTAAAGAGTTACTTAAGGAGCAAAAATCAAATCTCTCTACTTTTGAATTTTTAGGGAGATGCAACTTCTTAATGACCAAAGGATTTCCGGAAACTCATCGCGAGCTACCCGAAAGATTGAAAAATTTAGTAAACAACCCTGAAATTGCTATCAATGCTTTATATCAACATATCAGTCGGCTCGGGTCAAGAACGGGCGAAAGCATCAACGACTCAAGCGCATCTCCAAGACACAGATTAAATAAAGAAGATCTGGTAGAAATTCTTAGTGGGGTTGGATCATATCTAACGGCCTCAATAGATAGCAAGGAAGTGCGCAAATCTTTCGCAGGCACCTCTCGCATTGGGCGAGAGTGGCAGAGAGACATCGCGGGAACTAGAATCCCCAATCCTTTAAAAGAAAAGGTTCTTGAGGCCATCCTAGCTAAAGAGAAATCCATTCTTATCACTGGATCACCAGGCTCGGGAAAAACATGCTTGATGATTGATCTTCAAGAATCCTTGGAAGGTCTAGCTAAAACACAAGTCAATTTACTACCAATCTATATTCAAGCAAGAGAATATGCGGACATCATTAGCAGTCAAGAGCGCCAATCTAAAGGTTTGGATAGGGATTGGGTTGAAAAGGTGGCTCGATTAGCGGATGAGGGGCATGTTGTTGTATTAATAGACTCTCTTGACGTCCTTTCCATTGCGCGAGAACACGAGGCATTAGCCTACTTTTTAGCTCAAATAGATCGACTTCTAACCATTCAGCAAGTTACAGTTGTTACAAGCTGCCGTGACTTTGATCGCCATTATGACAAACGACTCGATGTGCGCAAATGGGGTCAAGAGTTCAAGTGCGCCAGTCTGCGTTGGGAAGCAGAGATTATTCCTATATTGAGAAATTTCAATGTAGATACCCAGAAAATTGATGCTTCAGCAAAAGAACTGATCAGCAATCCAAGAGAGCTTTCCATCTTTATTGACCTAATCAAACGTGGAATTGAATTTGGCACACTAACTAGTCAATCCCTGGCCCAGCTCTATCTTGACAAGATTATTGGCGCAGACCCCGCAATGGGTGATGGGGCATTAAAAGCAATAGAAGCAATGTCACAAGAAATGCTGGCATCGAAAAGCCTATCAATTCCCCAGCAACGCTTTAAAGCAAATGCACAAATTCAACGCGCCCTACTCAGCCATAACGTTTTACAAAAAAATAACTATGGGCACTTATCATTTGGTCACCAAACCTTGCTAGATGTTTTAGCCATAAGACATGCAATACGCCAGGGCCTCACCCTCCAGAAGTTCATTGAATCATTGCCTCCAGTGCCCTTTGTTAGACCTAGCATTCGAGCCTTTATTGACCACCTTGCGATGGGCGATAGGCATGAGTTTAGGAAACAATTGCGGGCAGCCCTAGCAAGTAAATCTCCGTTCCATATTCACCGCTTGATTGCAGAATCCTTTGCACAAAAAGAGCCGGAAGATGATGATTGGTCAATGGTTAGCCAATTGCGCAAGGAATACCATGCAGTATTCCAACTTATTTACAGCCAAGGAAAATCAATTGGATGGCACTATTTCTGGCGCAAAAATTTATTGCCTTTGATAGAACGAGAAAGAAATTCAGATGCGATGACTGCTTATGCAAGCACTATCTCCCGCTGGGTAAACGATGATGCATCTTATGTTTTGGGGTTCTGGGAAAAGTTGCCGTCTTTGAGCTGGGTAAATTCCAAGCAATTTCAACATCACCTTAGCTTTCTTCTTGCTGAAGTTGATATTGGTAATGCCGCCCATATGAAGCCAATACTTAATATATTGCTGGATTTACCCGACCAAGACCATGGCTTGCTTGGTCGCGCCGTAGTCAATTGCATTCAAGCTGGCGAAGGAGGAGACGAGCTCCTATGGAAATACGTGGCTGGCCAACTCACCAAAAAAGACATCCTTGACTACCGATTTGACGAGAAAATTTACTGTCAAGACTATCATTTTGGCAGCGACAGTAATGGTTTTTTTGAAAATCAAATGTTGCAATCCACAGCACTACTTGATTTAGCAGTAAATTCAATAAGCGAATGGCAAAAAATAAAGCTGGAGAGCCTGGGATACTCGGACGACTTTCTAATTCATACTTCTTATCAAAATACGCATACTAAATTCGATGACATCCACATTGATGGTACGCAAGTCCTGTTTAATGCAGTCGAAAAAACTATTCTCCATCAGTCCGACAAGCATACTCATTGGTGGAAAGCAAATAGTGAAAATTTGTGTTTTAGCGATATATTGGCATTAAGGTACTTTGGGCTGCTTGGCTGCACAAACTATCCCAAAGCGAACATATCTCTTATTGAAAAAATCCTGAGCAATAGAGAAAGCTATAAATTAGATCTTACCTATGAGTTAGGAAATCTAATTAATACATCATTTATTTATTTGAATTCAAATTCACAAAAAAATATAATGAGAACAATTGCCAATCTTTGGGAAGAGTTGGCTACTGATGAATACAAAAAAAACCATCTACTCAAAATACGTGCGAAATTAATCACAAAAATACCATCCCACCTTAGAACTTTTGAGGCACAGACTCTTATTGATCATGCCCTGAAATTACATGGCTATTTAGTACATCAACCAAACATTACCTCTCGCGGCGGCATGATTGGCGCTCCATTCTCTTTCGATGTGCTCTTCAGTCTAAGTGATCCAGGTATTCTCGGCATCCTAAAGCACTATGAAGGTCACTCCGAGCTTCATGATATTGACTTCCTGACTGGGGGAGAGAGGGAAGTTGGCGGTCAACTACGAGAAGCAGCTTCTCGTGATCCATTGCGTTTTTTGCGCTTACTCAACAATTACTGGCCAGAAATTGGCAACCGCTTTCGGGATGACATTATGTCCGGGGTCGCAAATTTTCTTTCCTATCGTCATCGAAATTTGCAACCAAGTTCTAATTGGTCACCCCTACATAAAGTCAATGATATAGAGGTTGCACAACATGCCCTTCGAGAATTAGAAATTCACCCCCTATATTGGCAGGATAATTCTTCAGCATCAAACGTCATCGAGGCATGTGCGCCACTTATAGACAGCTCAATGGATGCCGATCGTTTGGTGTTTTTGTCTCTAAGGTTTTTTAACTCAAAAAATGATAATCCATTTTCCAGCGAAAATATTGACCTCATAACAACTGGCATCAATATGAGGCGAGGACATATTACTGATGGATTGATGAGGCTGGCAACCAATCTCATAAAGAAAAATATTTCATTGTCCGACTTGCTGTTGTCGAGCCTACGCCGTCTTGCAAATGATTCACACCCCGCAATCCGAGCCCTTTTGTTGAAAAAACTCCCCTACCTACAAAGCCTGGACTCTCAACTTGGGTGGGAGCTTTTTGAGATAGCACAAGAAAAAGGCATGGGGAAAATGTGGAAATATGCTGAGCCATGCTTGTACCATGGATACAGCAAAAATTTTGAAAAAATAAAACCCATTCTAGAAGAAATCCTCAGAACAGGTGTCGACAACGATCTGGAAACTTGGGGGCGAATTTCAGCACTCGCCGCCCTTGAGGGAAAGACTTCACTTCCAGGCCTAATAAATCAACTTACCCATATCGACAATGCCAATGCTTGGCGTGGGTCAATGACTGTTTGGACAAATCCGCAAAATATCACTCAGCACGAAAATTCTTGTTTTAAAGGCATAAGTGCTGCGATTAGTATTGCTAGTCCTGACCCCAGCATGCTAGCCCAAACTATCGGCAATATTTTCAGGGTTAGCGAACATTCCATTTTGCCGCCTAACGAGATCATGGCGCGCTACTTTGAAGTTCTTCGATCCCACGCGCCCGGCAAGCATCACAGCTTTTTTGGTATAGACGAATGGCTTAATGCCATCGCTCAAATTGATGCTCAATATGCGTTATCCGTATGCGAGCAATATATAGCCTGCATCATCGAATTAGGCGCCTACATATTTGATCATGAAAATAATCTCGCTCAACTTCTGACCCGGTTATTTTATGAAGCCGAAGAGATCGAAGGTGTCGATCAAGGGGAAATGCTAAGGCGAGTAATTGCCTTACAGGATCTTATGCTATCCCTTGGGGTTGATGGAATTACCCAATGGCTACAAAAAGCTGAAAGTCGATAAGCAACAGCCAGTTTTTGTCATCCATTCAAATAAATAGCTGCCAAGACTTTCAGTCCTTACACAAACAAACTGCAAAAAAGGGGTTGAGCTACACCCCTTTATCCCGAAATAAACTATCAACTGGTACGCTGAGCGCAGTTGCAAGCTTCACGAGGATTTCCAAGGAAGGATTGGCCACTAATCGCTCAATCTTGCTAACTAGCGTTCTATCTACACCCGCCTCCAAGGCGAGGCGCTCTTGAGCCAACCCTCTCTCAAGGCGAATTCTTTTGATATTGAAAGCCAGGGCATTCTTTTTTCTGGCAAGCTCCTTTTCCCACATGGCGATTCTCCCTTAACTACAAGGGTTATCACCGATCCTTGGCTATAAATCCACGGATTATGGGCCACGGTTTTAAAGCTACAATTTAAATATTAATTTTTAAAACTAGTGGATGACTTATGAAGGCAATACTTACCGTTATTTTGGCAGCGGCAGCGCTCATTTCCCATCCTGCATCTTCCCAAACCAACCAAGATCTTTACATCAAAGAATTAAATCAAATTGGCGCCCAGCTGCTTGACAAGAAAATTGATAGAACAACATTTTTCAAGGAAAGTCTTGCCGCAACAAAGACATACTTGCCAAACGACAAACTTACGCAAAGTTTTTTCCAGTCTTTAATTGAATATTCCGAACAGCTAGACAGAAAAGTTATTACTAAGAAAAAGTATGAGGAGTTATACGAGGCTAGAACTGAAAGGTACAAAACCGCCATTGAAAACAAAGAAAGGGCTGAGCGTCAAGCAGAACTAGAGAACGACCGCTTGAGACAAGCGCAAGCAGATGCCTACAACGAGGGTATTCGCCAACAAAGAAATGCCATGGCTGGAGCAGCAGCCTTACAAGGGGTTGGCAGAGCCTTCAATAACTCATTCGGCCAATCGATCACCCCACCGCCTCAAATCTGCAATTACTACGGCGGCACAAGGTATTGCTACTGAAATCAACGGGAAATAGCATGCAAGAGCGTGACTGGCAAACAGTTGCCATAAACTATCGAGAGCACCTATTTTGGACGCTGGTTCTAGTGCAACTGATAGTACTTTCAGTAATTATCATTCCCAATCCAGACCTGGCGAAATGGGCGAAGAATTTATTGGGCCCCTGGTATTACCATGACTTTATTTGGATGATAATTTCTGCCCTCGGCCTGGGGTGTATTTTAATAATTTCTAAAGCGCTTGAGAGGCTTGTCTTTCTAAATCTAGAGCAATAACAAACCATAACACCCACACTATGCCAACCGATATGAATAGCGAATTGCCCAACGAAGGCAATCAGGAGAGCTTCAAGACAGAATCCCGGAATTCAACGGCCAAAATATCGAGCCCACTGGTAGATGCTTGGCGTAAGACAATGGCAGAATCTACTCTAACCCCGCAGGAGAAGATCGAGGCGACAAAGGTACTAATGAAGCTACGCCAAGCACAGGAGAAAAACAAAGCCCTGTTTGCTACGCTTGGTCTTGGTCATAATGGACTACCGCTTGATAAAGCAGAAAAATCAAAATCTGGGAAATTGAAATGACTCGCATTGGAAACTTTGATCTGTATGCGTGCCCCAAATGCCAGCAAATTCATATTAAGTCAAACTACTCCTCCATTAGCCTTTACAACTCACCGCTGCCAATGGAGATGCCGCCTGATGCTTTTTACGCCCCAACAGATTTAAAGATCTGTCAGCAATGCGGAGAAAAGTCTTTCTTTTCCGAGTACATCCTGACGGGCCATATGGAGCCGTTGAGATTCAAAGAACAGGGGATAGATCCAAGAAATCTTTTTCCACACCTAGCTGACCTCCCCCGCACCCACCCCCTCCCCAATCCAAAAGAAATCCTCAGCAGAATTAACGATGAGAGTTTTTACCAGTTTGGCCGGAAAACTCCTAAATCCCACATTTCAGTTTGGATAGGCAAATGCAAGCAACACCTCCGATCTTTCTGTGCTTAATTGCCCCGGATTAATTTCAAGATGCTTCTACAGGCTGAGCGATGAATGACTTAAGCCAATATGGAGTAATGCATCGAAAAACGTATATTTAGTCCCGCGGTTACTTTGAAGGTCTTTGAGAATGAGAATTACCCTCTGGAAGTTACACCAATTAGCCTGTTGTGATTTTGCGCCCCACCCCAGGGAAAAGATGGATAGCTATCCAGTATTTCTCAGTCCTGCCGCAATGCCATTAATGGCAATATGAATTCCTCTCTGCACTCGCTCATCATGCTTACCCGCGCGGTAGCGTCGAACGAGCTCTACCTGCAAATGATGAAGTGGATCAATATAAGGGAAACGATTTCTAATGGATCTAGCTAAAGCTGGATTCTTAGCCAAACGAACCTTCTCGCCAGTTACTAAATTCAGGGCATCAACTGTTTTGTTCCACTCAGTCTCGATAGCGCCAAAGATTTTCTTGCGTAACTTCACATCAGGTACAAGCTCGCTATAGCGCGATGCCAGTGCTAGATCGCTTTTAGCCAAAGCCATGTCCATGTTGGACAATAAAGTTCTAAAGAAAGGCCATTCTTTGTACATCTTTTGCAAAAGACTGAGCGCAGCTTTCTTATCAGCAGCTTTGGGCTGATTTAAGAATTCCTGCACAGCAGAACCAAAGCCATACCAACCTGGAAGTGTTAGGCGGCACTGACCCCAACTAAAGCCCCAAGGGATGGCGCGAAGGTCTTCAATCTTTTGACTCGCCTTACGACTTGCAGGACGTGAGCCAATATTAAGTTTGGCAATCTCCCGAATGGGGGTCGCATCAAAGAAATACTCCGCAAATCCTGAGGTCTCATACACAAGACTGCGGTAAGCATCCATACTCGCCTGTGAGATTTGAGCTGCGGTATCTAAGAATGCCTTGCTTGCCTGTTTAGTTGGCTTTAATAAAGTAGCCTCCAAGGTTGCGGCAACCAAGGTCTCTAAATTCCGCCTACCAATCTCGGGATTGGCGTATTTCGATCCAATGACTTCACCCTGCTCTGTCAATCGAATTTGACCGCGTACAGTACCCGGAGGCTGCGCCAGAATAGCTTCATAGCTTGGTCCACCTCCACGACCTACTGTTCCACCCCTGCCATGGAATAGACGCAATTTCACACCATGCTTATCTTCTAATGGCTCAAAGACCTTAACTAAGGCGAGCTCTGCGCAATACAGCTCCCAATTGCTGGTGACGATACCGCCGTCCTTATTGGAGTCAGAGTAACCCAACATAATGTCCTGCTCAGCGCCAGACCGTTTCACCAAATCCAAGACACCCGGCAAAGCATAAAACTCTTGCATGATGGGGGCGGCATTACGCAAATCTTCAATCGTCTCAAATAGAGGTACGACAATCAGATCAGCTGAGGCCTTTTTACCTAAAGTCTCATGCATTAGCCCCACTTCTTTCTGAAGCAATAAGACTTCCAATAGGTCACTTACAGTTTCAGTATGGCTAATGATGTAATGACGAATGGTTTCATTGCCAAAGAGTTGGCGCATTTTCTTAGCCATCTCAAAGATAGCAATTTCTGAAACTGCAAACTCAGAATATCCATGGCCCACCACGCGCAGCGGCCTTGGATCTTTTAATAGCTCCAGCAAGAGCTCACGCTTTTGCTCTTCAGAAAGACTCGAGTAATCAGCCTGAATGGATGCGACATTAAGCAGCTCGGCAAGTACAGCTTCATGCATATCTGAGCTTTGACGCAAATCCACAGTAGCCAAATGAAAGCCAAATACCTCAACTGTCCTAATCAAGCCACGAAGGCGACGATTGGATAACGCTTTGGCACCTTGAGATGCCAACGACGCTTCTATTATCTTAAGGTCTGCTAGGAATTCCTGCGCAGTAGCATAGGGATTTTGAGGTGCCACGGCATGACGAGCCGCATCAGTGCCAGTTAATATTTTCAAAGCAGCGGCCAGCCTAGAATACATACCCGTAAGCGCCCTGCGGTAAGGCTCATCCTGGCGATGTTCATTGGTATCAGGTGAAGCGGCAGCTAACTCTTGCATCTTTTTAGGAAACTTTAGGAGCAAAGCAGAGACTGACAACTCCCTTCCCAGGTGATGAACTTCAGTTAGGTAGTGACGTAATACCATTTCAGCCTGTCGTGAAACTGCGTACTCTAGGGTTTTAGCGCTGACATTGGGGTTACCATCGCGATCCCCGCCAATCCATTGACCCATCTTTAGGAAGCTGGCGACTGAGTTTCCAGCGAGCGAATCCTCTAATTGAGCATAGATCTTTGGAATCTCTCTCAAGAAAGTAGTTTCGTAATACGTCAGCGCATTCTCAATCTCATCAGCAACGGTAAGCTTGGTAAATCGCAATAGACGGGTGTGCCAGAGCTGCAGGACACGTGCGCGAATTTGCTCTTCGTTGGCCTTGAGCTCTTTATTGAGCAAAGCATCCTTCTCAGGGTTATTGGCCTTGGATGACTCTTTAATCTGGTCACGTGCAGTTAATAAGTTCGCGATTTCACGCTCAGCCTCCAAAATGCTCGTTCTTTGCACTTCTGTCGGATGAGCGGTAAGAACCGGTGAAATCAAACTACCTTCTAACGTCTTCGAAATCATCTTGCTCGTCACGCCAGCGGCATGAAGCTTTTTCATGGCCACAGGAATGCTGCCATCCTGATAGCTACCAATCCGCTCATACGATACTCGGCGACGAATGTGATGCCTATCCTCAGCCAAGTTAGCTAAATGACTAAAGTATGTAAAGGCTCTGAGTACCTTCATTGCACTGTCACTACTTAATCCCTTGAGTAGCTTGGTTAACTCTTGATTCGCTTTTTGATTGGCATCGCGGTGAAAGGAAACAGACAGTTTCCTCACTTGCTCTACCAGTCCAAAAACAGCGTCACCTTCTTGCTCTCGAACAATATCGCCTAATATTTTTCCTAATAGGCGTATGTCATCAATTAAAGGAAGCTCAGTATTTTTTGGGTTGGCCATTTAATTTATTTCTTAATGAATGCGTCTAAGAATTTTTGCAGAATCGGATTGCTAGATTGGTCTTTCCTCACGCACAACAGGATGCGACGCTTAGCCCACTCTTCTTCAATAGGTACAGCAATCAGATTGTTATCTTGTAGATTGATAGCCTGCTCGGTGGCAAAGGGTAAGAAACCTACACCCAACCCCGCTGATACTGCCTTTTGAATTGCCTCAAAACTTCTAACTTCAATGCGAGTTCTCATTACCTTATCGAGCTTACTTGCTTCCATAGCGAGCAAGCGCATGAGATTGGCGCTTGATTCCAGGCCAACAACCTCATAATCAAGAATCTTTGAGTACGTTAAGTTCTTAACCTTACTTAAAGGGTGCCCCTTTGGGAAAACAGCACATAGGCGATCCGTTTCATAGTCGTGCAATTCAAGCCCATTGGTTACAGAACCATTAATAATGAAAGCGACATCAATCTCTGCGGACAAGAGGCTTTTAACAGCCTCATCACTCCAGCGCTCCTGGACCACCACGCGATAGTCTGGGTATTTTTTTAAGAACTTAGCAAGATCGTGTGGAAAGCGGTGCGTCATCACTGAGGTTGATGCCATTACCCGCAATACCCCCTTGCTACCCGTTTCATAGTCAGTCATTTCTGACTGCATCTTATTAATATCAACGAGCAAGTCTTTAGCATGCTTCACCAAAGCTGAGCCCGCACTGGTTAACTCAATCCCACGAGAAGATCGATCAAACAGTGAGGCTTTAAATCTATGCTCCAGCAACGCAATTCGCCTACTTGCTGCTGCCAAACTCATATTGGACTCATCTGCAGCCTTCGTGAGGCTGCCAAGCTCTGCTGCTTTAACGAATAGAGCTAATGAATCTACATCAGGGAGCATATTTTCTTCTCATCAAACTTACCGCATAACAAATGGATTTCCACTAACAGCGCCACTGTTAATCCACACACTTTTCACCTGTAAGAATTCTTTAATTGCATCTTGGCCATTTTCGCGGCCAAGACCAGAGTCCTTGTATCCACCAAATGGTGCCATATAACTAATAGCACGATAGGTATTAATCCAAATCGTACCTGCTTTTAGTTTCTCTGACATACGAAGTGCTCTACCAATATCCTTAGTCCAAGCAGCAGCAGCCAAGCCGAAACGAATATCGTTGGCGATAGAAACCGCATCATTTTCATCTTTGAACTTGATGATTGAGAGTACAGGGCCAAATACCTCCTCCTGGGCGATACGCATGGTATTTTTTACATCGCCAAAAATAGTGGGCTCTACAAACCAACCCTTTTCGCAGCCAGGGGCTTTACCTGGGGATCCTCCGAGCAAAAGGGTCGCACCGTCTTTCTTGGCGATTTCAATGTAATCGAGAACTTTTTGATACTGCGGAAGCGTCGTAACTGGTCCAACTTGAGTGGTTGACTCCATTGGATTGCCCATCTTAGCTGTACGGGCAACTTCTAATAATTTGGCCACTACTTCGTCATAAATGCTCTCCTGAACCAATAGGCGTGACCCAGCAATACAGGTCTGACCGGTTGCGGCGAAGATTCCTGACACGGCTCCAAACACAGCCTGCTCAATATCCGCATCTTCAAAAATGATGTTCGGTGATTTTCCACCCAACTCCATTGCCGTATGTTTTAGATGGGCTGCAGCCTGTTGATTAATCAACTTACCAGTAGCATCAGATCCAGTAAAACTAATCTTACTAACTAAGGGATGCTCAACTAGTGCTGCGCCAACTTCCGATCCAAACCCGGTAATAACGTTAAATACGCCCGGAGGGAAACCTGCCTCGTCAAATAAACGAGCAAACTCCAGGGTGGAGGCAGAAGTAAACTCAGATGGCTTGATAACAATCGTGCAACCTGCAGCTAATGCAGGAGCAATCTTCCAGGCTGCCAACATCAGAGGTGAGTTCCACGGAGTGATTGCAGCTACAACACCAACAGGCTCATTGCGAGTAAAGCAGAAATAGCCTTTTTTATCTAAAGGTAATGTGCTGCCTTGAATTTTGTCAGCCAATCCACCAAAGTAGTAATACCACTGCGGAATGTAATTTAGCTGCCCAAACATTTCAGCAAATAACTTGCCGTTATCTTGCACTTCGATCTCAGCTAACTTCTTTGCATCACGAGCAATCAAATCACCAAGGCGATGCATCAACATACCTCGTTGACTTGCGCTCATTTCAGCCCAAGCCCCTTTAGTAAGTGCGGCATAGGCAGCATTAACAGCCTTATCAACATCTTTTGGGGTGCACCTTGGGATCTCAGCCCAAACTTCACCATTAAATGGGTTGCTACTTTCAAACCAGGCACCCTCTGCTGGATTAACCCATTCGCCACCTACCAATAGTTGAAAACGCTTCATTACCCACTCCAATCAATGTCTCATTAGCAATTTATATGCCCCAATCCTAGATCTGGCTAGGGATTACTGCTATCTTAAATTGCTATTACTCATTCCATGAAATAGAATATTCTGATCGAATCCATTCCGAATACGCATAAGGGCAAATCATGGACCTCAAGCAATTAAGAGCACTAGTAACCATAGCTGAGACCGGCAACGTAACCAAGGCAGCAGAGCTCTTAAATATCGTCCAACCAGCGGTTTCTCGCCAATTAAAGCTCCTAGAGGAGGACGTTGGAACGCCCCTGTTTGACCGGGAGAGTCACGGCATGAAATTAAACGAGGCCGGAACAACCCTAGTTGAATACGCCCGCAGAATCCTGCATGAGGTTGATAAGGCCAGAGCGGAAATCAGACCCTCTCAAAACTCAGTTAGCGGCATTGTGACCGTGGGTCTATTGCCCAGTACCTGTGATCTGCTATCAAGCGCTTTAATTGGCGCAATTAAAAAAGATTACCCAGAGATTCGAGTTCGCATTTCTACCGGCTATGCAGGCCACCTTCAAGACTGGTTAAGTAATGGTGAAATTGATGCAGCCCTTTTGTATGACACAAAACCATCTCCATCAATTCAGATTGAGCCATTGCTAGAGGAGCGTCTGTGGGTAATTGGATTGCCTGATAGCGGCCTGAAGAAGAAGAAATTGAGTATTGGCGACTTAACTGACAGGCCATTCATCCTTCCAAGCCAGCCCCATGGATTGAGAAGCCTTGTTGATCAGGCATGCAAGCTTTTAAAGATCGAACTCAATGTAGCCGCTGAAACAAACTCTTTGAATGTGCAAAAAAGTTTAGTACTCGGCGGTAATGGCGTCACGATATTACCCAGTATTGCCGTTGCGGATGAGCTTGCAAGGCAAGAGCTTGTTGGCTCACCGCTTCAAGACGATGTATTAACCAGAAAGATTGTTCTGGCAACACCGACAACCAGAAGAATTACACCAGCTGCTCGCTGCGTAACTACCGAGCTGACTAGATGCATGAAAGATAAAGTTAGCACCGGGAGTTGGCCCGGTGCTAAATGGATAGGTCAATAATATCTATAAGAATTACTCGATCTTTGCACCGCTAATCTTAATGAGCTCAGCGTAACGACTAAGGTCTTTTTTCCATACAGCAGAAAAATCAGCAGGAGATCCACCCTTCGGCTCAGCACCCATATCAGATAAGGACTTGATAACTTCGGGCGTCTTCAGAACATTATTGAGGGCAGTGTTTAATCGAGTCACAATAGCATCTGGAGTGCCAGCTGGGACTGCGATACCAAACCAAGTACTCAACTGAACGCCGGGGAATCCAGCCTCTCTCATCGTTGGCACATCAGGAATAGCAGCAAGCCTCTTATCTGAAGTAACGCCTAAAGCGCGCACCTTGCCGCTCTTCACTTGATTGATTACGCCATTGTTAAACATATAATCAATCTGACCTCCCATTACATCCACTAATGCAGGAGTATTACCCTTGTAAGGAATATGGAGGACGAAAATGCCTGCCTGAGACTTAAACAACTCACCAGTTAAGTGCCCAGAGTTTCCATTCCCACCTGAACCATAAGAAAGTCTTCCCGGATTTGCTTTTGCTGCCGCAACAATATCCTTTACAGACTTATAGGGTGATTTTTCTCCAACCACCAAGACACTTGGCGCTGCCGTGAATTCAATCACAGGCACAAAATCCTTGATTGGGTCAAATGGAACTTTTTCGTACATGTTTGGATTTGACGCATTGGTTGAGCTGGTCGCCAAAAGCAATGTGTATCCATCTGGTTGAGCCTTCACAAATGCCTGTGTAGCAATATTGCCACCTGCCCCAGCAATATTTTCAACCACAACCTGCTTACCAAATTGGTTGGTTAAACCAATACCAATTAAACGTCCGATCGCGTCAGCAGAGCCACCAACTGGCCATGGAACAATCAACTTAATTGGCTTATCAGGATAGTTAGCCTGGGCACTTACACCCAATGAGAATGCGCTAATGGCCAAACCACATACAATCGATTTTAAAAAAGTTCGCTTCATAAATCTCCCCCACTTTTAGCCTTTATTAAATCAAAGGCAAGTTTTATATAAATATTTGGTTAAAAAGGCTGTAAACCTAATGTCGCACGGAATCTATTTTTGACATAGACACCATCTCTAGATGGCAAAGCTCTTGGTGGCTCATCCGCCGTAATTAATACTTGATTAAAGGTTGTTGCTGACTTTTGATTAATGCGCTTAGCAATCTCTGCATAACCATCATCAGAAGTAATTAAATGTGCATCAGCAATCCCTGAAGCTTTAGCTATGCCAACCAAATCAGCTCCTAAACTTGCATGACTACGTTGCATGCCAGTTTCACCAAAGTGGCCGTTATCCAATACAACGATAGTCAAGTTCTTGGGGGCTTGTACGCCGATAGTCATCAAACTACCAATACCCATTAACTGTTCACCGTCACCAGTAATGACAACTACTTTTTTCTCTGGTTGAGCCAATGCCAAACCTAGACCTAGGGAAGTAGATCCGCCCATAGCACCCCAAAGGTAAAAGTTCTCATGGCGATCACCCGCAGCAAATACGTCATATGAAGGTGAGCCAAGGCCAGTAACTACCAGTGCATCAGGAACGGCCTTTAGCAAGTTCGCCACAAATTCACGACGACTTACAGTGTGTTTAGCTAGTGCATTAGACATTATTTGCGCTCCCATTTTTTACGACCAATTAATTTTTGTGAGAGCAAAACAGCTACTTGCTCACCAGCCAAGAAGGCAGCATCCAAGGCCGCGCTTACCACTTCGCCAACTTCCTCTGGCTCAGAAGCTCTCATCACAGTAATGCCCATCAACTCTAAGGCCTGCTGTGTAGTTTTACCCATTGGACCTTGCCATGGATTGAACTCAGCATATTCGCCACGCATAGTGACCAATGTAAGGAACGGGAAGTTGCAGCTTCTTAACAATGAAAACATATTGACGCAGTTACCAACGCCGCTACTTTGCATTAACAAGGCTGCGCGATCGCCACCTAACCAGGCGCCACTTACAACTGCTACGCCCTCTTCCTCGGTAGTTAAAACTACGTCTTTAATATCTGGGTCAGCGATAGCTGCGCGGATGGCATATGCATGCCCCGCATCTGGAACATAAGCAACTTGCTTAATGTCGCCGTCCTTGAGGGCCTTAAAAACCGCCTTTTGCCACTCTGGTGAATCGTTATGTGTTGTGCTCATATCCACTTTCATCTAAGTAATGGTGTTATCTTAATTTGTTATGGATACAAATATGAAATAGAATTTTCTGATTGATTTAATCTCATTTTGAGATTGAAGGTGCAACAAAAAGCCAGCTGCTCGAGCTGGCGTAGTGGAATCTACTTTTTGCAGTGCCCCGTCTCAGCTTGAGGCATGTTGAAGAATCAAATTTCTCAAAATTGAGAGACGTCCGGCAAAAAAATGATCTGCACCCGGTACAACTGTCACTATCTGATTATCGGGTGTTGCCCATTCAAACACTGACTTCAATGGAACTCTCTCATCAAGCTCACCATGAATCACAAGGGCATTTTGTATGCCTTGTGGCGTGTCATAAAACCGACCACCTTCAACTTCACCATACGGCATACCAGCAAGACACACTGTTTGCGCGGGCTCACCCAATTCCTCAAGAACCTTTGCAACTTTTGCCTGAACATAGGCGCCAAAGGAAAAACCAACAAGCACCAATGGAAGGTTAGTTTTTGCTCGGAACTGCTTTATAAGCTCGAGCATATCCTGGGTCTCACCTTCACCGTAATCATGTGATCCAGCAGAGGCGCCAACACCACGAAAGTTGGGGCGAACCACCAACCAACCCTCTTCAGCAAACCCTTTTGCAAGGAAATGAGGAATCTTGTGCTGCGCACTACCACCCAAAAGTGGCTGTGGATGTGCAATCACAACTAAACCCTTAGGCTGACCTACGGGAGGGCTGTCAACAACAGCCTCGATTGCTCCCGCTGGGCCCTCAAGAAACTCAATTCCCTTGTTCAATGTTCAATTCCAGTTAAATAGACTGCGTCAATTCTGGCACAGCCGTATTCAAGTCAGCCACGAGACCATAATCAGCAACGCTAAAGATCGGCGCCTCAGGATCTTTGTTAATCGCTACGATCACCTTGGAGTCTTTCATACCGGCTAAGTGCTGGATAGCGCCAGAAATACCGACAGCGATGTAGAGCTGTGGAGCAACAATCTTGCCAGTTTGACCTACTTGGTAGTCATTGGGCACATATCCAGCATCTACTGCGGCACGGGAAGCTCCTAATGCAGCACCAAGCTTGTCAGCCAATGGCACCACGATCTCTTGATACTTCTCGCCAGAACCTAAACCACGACCACCAGAAACAATGATCTTGGCAGCAGTAAGCTCCGGACGATCAGATTTAGTCAACTCACGACCTACAAAGGATGACTTACCAGCAGAGTCAGCGGCGGCGGCTTTTTCTACAGCGGCAGAGCCACCTGTAGCAGCTACCGGATCAAATCCAGTAGTACGAACCGTGATTACTTTGATTGGGTCAGTAGATTGCACGGTAGCAGTTGCATTACCCGCGTAGATTGGACGCTCGAAAGTATCCGCCGAAATAACTTTAGTGATGTCGGATAACTGGGCAACATCTAACTTTGCAGCAACGCGTGGCAATACATTCTTACCGTTGGCAGTAGCTGGAGCGAGGATATGGCTATAGCTGCCCGCAATTGAAAGGATCTGTGCAGCTAAAGGCTCAGCCAGTTGATCGGCTAAGGCTGGAGCATCAATCTGGATCACCTTACGTACACCAGCAATTTGCGACGCTGCATTTGCTGCGGCATCGGAGCTATTTCCAGCTACCAGCACATCAACCTCTGGTGAGCATAGGAGCGCAGCTGCTACCGCATTAAGCGTAGCTGCCTTTAAGGATTGATTATCGTGTTCAGCAATAACAAGTGCGGCCATTTAAATCACCTTCGCTTCATTTTTTAATTTATCAACAAGAGCTGCTACATCAGCAACCATCACACCTGCAGAGCGCTTCGGTGGCTCTTCTACTTTCAGAGTTTTAAGTCGTGGCGCAACATCAACGCCAAGCTCCTCAATCTTCATGACATCCAAAGTCTTTTTCTTAGCCTTCATAATGCTTGGCAAAGTCACATAACGTGGCTCGTTCAAGCGTAAGTCAGTTGTGATTACGGCCGGCAAGGAGAGCGCGATAGTTTCTAAACCACCATCGACTTCGCGAGTCACAGTGGCTTTACCATCAGCAACAACTACCTTGGAGGCAAATGTCGCTTGCGGAATGTCCATTAAGCTTGCCAACATTTGACCGACTTGATTGCTATCGTCGTCAATTGCTTGCTTACCCAAAATAATGATTTGCGCCTGATCTTTATCGGAAAGAGCCTTAAGAATCTTCGCAACACCTAAAGGCTGAACATCTTGATCTGTTTCCAGCAAGATGCCACGATCAGCGCCAATAGCTAAAGCAGTGCGGAGGGTTTCTTGACACATTGCTGGGCCAACTGAAACAGCAACAACCTCAGTAGCAAGGCCGGCTTCTTTTAGACGTACAGCCTCCTCAACTGCGATTTCATCAAAAGGGTTCATGCTCATTTTGACATTTGCCAGATCGACACCAGAGTTATCTGATTTCACCCGAATTTTGACGTTGTAATCCACAACGCGTTTGACTGCCACTAAGATTTTCATACACACATTCCAAAAGTTATATTGTTTTAGAGCTCTTTAAACTAGCGATCTTGTCAGCAGAAAACCCAAGCCCCTCAAGAATTGATTCGCTATGTTGACCAACACCTGGAACTGGGTCCATGCGACAGTCATATTGATCATTTAGGCCAGGAGGAAGCATGGCAGGAATATCCCCAACAGGCGAATCCACATAACGCCATCTATGACGCGCGCCCAGCTGCGGGTGATCCCATAAATCTTTCATCGTATTTACTTGAGCATTTGCGATCTGAGCATCCTCAAGTCTCTCTGTCGCTACATCAATCGAGAGTTCAGCGAAACAGTCATCAATAATCTTTTTAAGTGCATCACGATTTTCGTTGCGTTTGAAATTAGAGGAAAACTTTTCATCACTTGCTAATTCAGAATTCAAAAGAACTTTTTCGCAGAATAACTTCCACTCACGTTCATTCTGCAAGCCCAGCATTACCGTATTTCCACCGGCAACACCAAATGGTCCGTATGGATAAATCGTTGCATGTGAGGCACCGGTGCGGGGTGGAGGCTCAGCCCCATCAAATGCGTAATACATTGGGTAGCTCATCCACTCGCCTAGCGATTCAAGCATCGAGACATCAATGTGTGAACCTATATTCGTCTTATTTCTTAAAAGTAAAGCGCTCAGAATATTGGTATAGGCATACATTCCAGCAGCAATATCAGCAATAGAGTTACCTGCCTTGCTTGGTGATTCCTTGGTACCAGTTACAGATAAGAATCCGGCTTCACTTTGAATGAGTAAGTCATACGCCTTCTTGTTAGTGTATGGGCCAAAATTTCCATAACCAGAAATATCGCAAATAATCAGTCGTGGATTTATCTTTTTTAATTCCTCTACAGATAAGCCCATTCTTGAAGTAGCACCCGGCGCTAGGTTCTGCACAAACACATCTGCTGTCTTTAATAGAGATTTTAAAATCTCCAACGCCTCAGGCTGCTTCAAATCCAAGGCCAAACTCTCTTTTGAACGGTTTGCCCAAACAAAGTGAGAGGACATACCCTTCACTCGTTGGTCGTATCCCCTAGCAAAGTCACCCACTTCAGGGCGCTCTACCTTAATCACGCGAGCACCTAGATCAGCTAGTTGACGTGTACAGAATGGAGCTGCTACAGCGTGCTCAAGAGAAACTACCGTAACACCATCCAATGGACGAACGCTCATATTGGCACCTATTAGAAAGACCGTGGAAGGCCGAGGATATGCTCGGCAACGTAGGAGTAGATTAAGTTGGTAGAGATTGGCGCCACTTGATAGAGGCGAGTCTCACGGAACTTACGTTCTACGTCATACTCGTTAGCAAATCCAAAGCCACCGTGAGTCTGCAAGCAAACGTTAGCGGCTTCCCAGGAGGCTTTGGCAGCTAAGTACTTGGCCATGTTTGATTCAGCTCCACAGGGCTGTTTGGCATCAAAGAGTTCGCAAGCCTTAAAGCGCATGAGGTTGGCCGCTTCAGTTTCAATAAAAGAATCCGCAATCGGAAATTGAATGCCTTGGTTCTTACCAATAGGTCGATCAAAGACGACGCGCTCATTGGCATAGCGACGGGCTTTGTCAACAAACCAATAGGCATCGCCAATACATTCGGCGGCAATGAGGGTGCGCTCGGCATTCAGGCCGTCAAGAATGTATTTAAAGCCTTTGCCTTCTTCACCAATCAGGTTCTCGGCAGGAATTTCCAAGTTATCAAAGAACACTTCATTGGTTTCGTGGTTCACCATATTGGCAATCGGCTGGATGGTCATTCCTTTGCCAATTGCTTCTTTAAGATCAACGATAAAGATCGACATACCCTCAGATTTCTTGGTCACTTCTGCAAGGGGGGTGGTACGCGCCAAAAGAATCATCAAATCAGAATGCTGAATACGGGAGATCCACACCTTCTGACCATTGACTACATACTTGTCACCTTTTTTAACGGCGGTAGTCTTGAGCTTGGTAGTGTCGGTGCCTGTTGTTGGCTCAGTGACCGCCATAGTTTGCAGGCGCAATTCACCTGTAGCGATCTTTGGCAGGTAGAGTTTTTTCTGCGCATCAGAGCCATGGCGTAGCAATGTACCCATGTTGTACATCTGGCCGTGGCAAGAACCTGCATTACCACCTGAGAAGTTAATCTCTTCCATGATGACTGAAGCTTCAGCTAAACCAAGACCTGAGCCGCCATATTCTTCGGGAATTAATGCCGCCAACCAGCCTGCTTGCGCCATCGCATCGACGAAGGCTTCTGGGTAGTCGCGCTCATGGTCAACTTTTTGCCAATAGGCTGAATCGAAGCTACCGCATAGGTCGCGCAAAGCCTCGCGCATGTCTTGGTATTGGTCTGGTTTTGGAATTGGGTGGTTCATGGAAGTCTCCGTACGATTTAAGCTAACTAAATGATCTTCTTTTGCCCGAGAATTCGGAATTGGAATTAACCAAAGAGTCCCTTCGAAAAATTCGAATGCAGGGAATTGACCTTAAAAATGCCTATACAGATGGGTTAGGAGCCCAAATGAGATTAATTTCAACCTCTTTTAGGCGCCAAATAACTACTGAGAAACAATTGCTAAAGTTCGGCGAGCCAATAAAACTACCGGACGATCAATCATTCGGCCATCAAGCTTTACAGCCCCACCATGAGATTCTTCATCAGCCCGAATAACCCGATTCGCCCAGTCAATTTCTTCTTCTGTAGGCATAAAGGCATTTCTAACAATCTCAACTTGTTTTGGATGGATACAGAGCTTTCCACCAAATCCCATGCGTTTAGCGCGTTGGGCGTCATCTGCAATTCGAACTACATCATCAGTTGATGGCGTAACCCCGTCAATTGGGGGCGCTAGTTGAGCAAGTCGAGATGCAACAACCATCCGGAATCTTGCCGGAAGCAGCTCAGACTCCTGAACATCGCAAACCATTCCCAAGTCTGCCTGCAGATCTATATTTCCTAAGGCCAGCCTCAAGACAGAGCTCGCGCCAGCAACCTCTGCAATATTGTCAATTCCAAGCGCACTTTCAATCAATGGAATGATTGCAACATTACCCAATGCTTGAGCTACACCATTAATTTGATCAGCCGATTCACTCTTAGGGATCATCACACAAGAAATTGATAACTCTTTTGCCAGGACCATATCTTGAACATAATGCTTGCTACCAGGAGCGTTTGTTCTGATAACCAATCGCTTCTTTTGTTCTGGCGTAAAGTCGCTCCACGCCATACGAATAAGGTTTCTAGCCACTTCTTTTTCTTCATCAGCTACAGAATCCTCTAGATCAATAAAGACGCCATCTGTACCGCTAGCCAATGCCTTGGCAAAGCGCTCTGGCCTGGTGCCCGGAACAAATAAGAAGTTTGTCCCATGTTGAAGTGTTGAGTGTGTATCTTTCATTTTTACGCCAAAACAGCAGTTGCCTGCATAGTTAAATAACCTTCATGGTCTTGCGCCCAAATAGAAATTGTTTTTCCTGAGGGATCCTTCTCCAAATCCGGTTTAGCGCTTACTTTAAAGATATTGATGTCAAAAGTTGGACGAATGGCACGGAATTCAAAACTTTTGAGCGTGCAACTCGGAATGCTTTGACGCACTAAGTTAACCAAGAGGGTCGCAATAAGCGGGCCATGAACAATTAAGCCTGGATAGCCCTCAACTTCGGTAACGTACTTACGGTCGTAATGGATTCGATGGCCATTGAATGTCAACGCAGAGTAACGGAATAGCAGAACTGCATCAGGGGAGATGGTCTTAGTCCATTTCGCATCAGTCGGTGCTGGTGTAGGGGCTACTGGCTTGTCTTCGGGCCCTGGCGCGTCACGGTAAACAATGTCATGCTCTTCGATCAGTGCTAAACCATCTTGATTAGAGAGCTCATGCTTAACCACTACAAATATCAAGTCCCCTGTACGGCCCGCCTTGTGTGTGACAGACTCAATCCTTGAGACTCGCTTAATTTCATCGCCAACGGAAATCGGCGCAAGCCATTGAACCCGACTTCCAGCCCACATACGGCGCGGCAACGGAACTGGAGGTAAAAAGCCGCCACGTTTAGGATGGCCATCTTCACTAATTTCAGACTGAAGTGTGTGTGGCAAAAAATAAAGCCAGTGCCATAGCTCAGGTAGGTGAGTGCCTTTCTCCGGCTCAGGATCAGTCCTATCCAGGGTAGCCGACAAAGCGCGTACTGGAGCAGATGTAACGGTATCAGATAGTGATTCGGTTTTACCGAGCCACTCTTGAAGGTGGGCGATGGTTTGGGGTTCGATTCTCATAATCCACATATTCCACCGAAACCATGTAAATATGAATTTCAATTTAACTAACGGCAACTTCGAATAATTCGAAGGCAAGGTCACCAGATTAGTCGTGAAAGTACTTATACTTCGAAGACCCTTAAGGCCGGGTGACTATCGCCAACCATGAAATAAATGAACCATAAAAAAATCAAAGCAATTATCTTTGATTGCGACGGGACGCTAGTTAGTAGCGAAGCACCCACGGCAAGCTTGATAACGCAAATTCTCCTTAGCGAGGGTCACGAGACTAACTTTGAAGAGATATTGAATATCTCTAGAGGTGAAAAACTCTCTGCGTTGGTAGAAAAATTACAAGCTAAGTTTTCTGGATTAGATCCTCATCAATTTATTGAGGTCTATAACAATCAAATCCTGAATCAACTTAAAACGGATCTTGTTCCAGACCCCACCACTATCGAGGTCCTTGAAAATCTGACATTAGCAAGGTGTGTGGCCTCAAATGGCTCACGCGAAAGAACTGAGATCGCGCTGAAGACATCCGGCATTCTCCAATTTTTTAATGGCTTGATAGTAAGCGCCTACGACATTAATGCATGGAAGCCAGATCCTAAGATCATCCTGCACTCAGCCTCCCTGCTTAATGCCGCCCCTAGCGAGTGTCTTGTAATTGATGACAGTATTGATGGTCTTAAGGCTGGACTATCAGCAGGAGCTCAATTAGCCTCCTTTAGAGTTCCCGAGCATAAGCTTGGAAATCTAAAGGGCTCGGTCACTCAAATCAATGATTTGAGTGAGATATTTCGACTTATCTAACCTGTTGCCAGACTTACTTGATGGAATATTTCTTAAATAGCACCTGGGTGCCATTTCTTGCACATCCATCAGCCACTAGGTTGTCGTAGAGCTTTTTGGCTAGGGCTAATGCAGGTAAAGCTAACCCTGCTTTCTCGGCTTCATCCAATGCAATACCCAAGTCTTTTAAGAAGTGCTCCACATAGAAACCAGGTGCAAAGTCATCGGCAATCATCTTTGCGCCAACGTTAATCAACTGAAATCCAGATGCAGCGCCACCGCCGATTGACTCCATTACCGTCTCGGGATTTAGCCCCACTGATTTGGCGTAACCCAGACCTTCACTCACCCCCATAATTGTTCCAGCAATCACGATCTGATTGCACATCTTGGTATGTTGACCGGCTCCAGGACCGCCCTGTAAGACAACATTGGATCCCATGATTTTCAGAATCGGAAGCACAGAGTCAAAATCAGACTGCTTACCACCTACCATGATGGAGAGCTTGGCATTGCGGGCGCCAATATCGCCACCTGATACTGGCGCATCCAGGCTATGACAACCACGCTTTTCAGCCTCCTCGGCTATCTTCTTGGCCAAAGAAGGGCTGGATGTAGTCATATCAATAAGGTAAGCACTCTTAGCTCTATCGAGAATATTGCCAGCGCCCAAATACACCTCTTCAACATCGGATGGATAGCCAACCATGGTGATGATGACATCGGACTCAGCAGCAAGATCGCCAATCGCGTCAAACCATTTAGCCCCTTTGGCCACTAAATCATTGGTCTTTGCTTTTGAACGATTAAATACATTTAATGGATGCCCAGCAGCCAACAAATGCCCTGCCATGCTTTGACCCATGATTCCTAGGCCAATAAAACCGATTCTGAACTTGCCACTAGTTTGACTCACTTTTTACCCCACTATATTGACTATATTTATACGGTGAAAATGTAAGCTCTGAAGAATTCACAATCACATTCAACGAATGAATTCATAGCCATGTAAATTTCTATATGGATAGATAATAGCCAATTCAAGAGACTGTTGCTCAAGCCAACCATCACCTCAATTCACCGCAAGTAAATTCTCCAACACTGCAATAACAGCAGCCTTATGCTCTAGATCAACGTCTACTGCGCTATCTACATCCTCAGCAATCTGATTTCTTTTGAGTATGGTTTGGTAGTCAATACCATGTGCCCCGCATACTTCTTTTAAGGCATCAAAATGCGCCATCAGCACTTGTTGATTGCTGATGATTGATTCTGCGTACTTGCTCTCATTCTTGAGCTCACCCTGAATATGGGCATATGCCATCCTCATGACATTGATTGCAGACAGGTATTGCAATAGCCAATACTCACCAACCCACACCTGGATTGCGATAATAATACGGTTTAAGGCGCTTACAAACTGGGCATCTAACATGGTGTAGGTCTTTTCTGAGATCACCGCTTTAATGCGTAAAGTCTCCAGCTCATTGCCAAGATGAGCATAGGCTGCGGCAGCCAGCTGATGATTGGTCATGTGCTCATAAGCAGCACTTAATGGTTTTTGGTTCATTTTGTGTGTTTCCTGATTTTGTTTACCTGATCAATAATTTCTACCCGACGCTGTAACTCACAGGTCTCATGAGCTTTGCGCACCATATCTAAGACATAAGCCAAACGTGTTCCATCTTGCGTATCAATGCGCCCCATCCGCATATCCCTGTACAGCCTTGCCATCTCCATCCGGATCGTTTCGGCATCATTGAGCCTGATCTTGTGCATGCTATTTAAGGGGGTAGGGTTCAGAACTTCGCCTTGATCGTGCTGGGTTTGAGAGCCATCTTCTGACCCAGCTCCTACACTAGGGTGAGGCTCCATATTGCCAGCCCCCAAAGGTGTTAACTCGTCTTGTCTCATGGCTGGGTTCCAGGCAATGTAAGTTGGCTGCCTGAAGCATCTAACGCATCGCCCTCTTCTCCCAGGCTCGACTCATCATCACATCCAGCAATGGAGCAAACCGTTTGCGCCTTTTCATAGAGTGTTTTAGCGCTGGTTAAATGACATAAGTCCAAATGCCCATCATTGCAAAGTTCCACCCAATGCTCGCAGATAGCATCCAAGAGCTCATCCAATACAGCGCGTACCAGTTGACCCATCCGGGCCGTGTGGTTAACTTCAATGAGATTCATTTGCTCAGCTAATATTTTTATATGAAGTCTATTGAGCTTGATCAGATTTGCCTCCCCGCTATTCACAGATGATTGCTCGAGATGAACCTCATCCAAGTCATGATCAATGAAATAGGCTAGTTCGTAAACCTTAGTTAATTGCTGAGTCATTTTTTTTATCCTTATTAAGTATTTGAAGTCGGGTATCACACAGATCGTTAAGAGCCATCTGATTCAAATGCTTTTGGTCTAACGCCATCCAATTCATTGAGTAAGTTTTCTCATTCTTTAATGGATTGTTTAGCTTTATATATGGCATATCTAAGTAGCTCCTAATAATTGGGAATGCACGAGATTTAATTGCTGCATTCCAAGTATTCCCATTTATTTCTTTAGATTGCTTAGGTTTAGTCTTTTTGGTGGGAATTCCCATTTTTGGGTTTGCTCCCTCCCAATTTTTGACCCCTCATTTTTTTCCAATGCAGGGCTCCAGTTACGGTAAGCATTGCTCACAAACTGACTCAAGAATTGCCCCTCAGCTCTATTAATAGGTTTCCAAGTAATTGCAAATAAGCTACATACACCGCTCAGACTTCCTCCTCGCCGAGTTTGATAGATAAAACCATGTGCTATCAACTCCTTTACCGCCTTGGTCATGGTGTTTTTGGACAGCCCCCTAACAATGGCAGTTTTGGCTGATATGTATATGGAGCCATTATTGTTGCCTCTATAAAAATGAAGTGCCTCAACAAGCATGGCTCTGGCTGAGTAGCTCAAATCCTTATAGGCAGCACTATTTAGAACTTCTGAGGGTATCTGCACGAATGGCTCAATTTGCTTCTTAGGGCGTGACTGAGCGACACCCCTACGGTGCCTATCCTCAGCCATGGGACACCTCCGCATACCCGCCGGCTTGATATTCCGCAACCCCTTTACCAATGTGATTGCGCGATTCCGCCCTCAATGATTCACCATTCAAGAGCTTGGCAATTTCAGAGATGGGCCACAATAGACGCCCGCCTACTTTTACAGGTTTGATGCCATAACAATGCCCTGTTAAGCAGTAGTTTTTTCTAACAGTTTTTGCTGAGCATTTAGCCGATTTCGCAAATACTTCTGTTGTTGCTAAGTCTGGTAATTGCATAACGATTGACTCCTTTATATCCCGACGAATTTCGGTACATAGTCAATTTATGCAATACGATGCCCTACGGATAGACGGTCTCTGCAGAGACCATCAGTGTCTCTGCAGAGACACTGTGAGTTTTAAACAACATTATTTAGCTGCTTTTCTCTTCGGCTTACCTTCTGGGTAAAGAAGCCATTCATAAATAGTTTGCTCAATATTGTTGCTCGAGTATTTGAAATTAACATCACCCCTCTTGGCAAAGTCAATTAGCAGCCCTTTTAGACTAAGCTTGGCTTGATTTTTACTTTTAAAGTTACCTAATTTATATAGTCTATTGGCCTCATTACGCATTTTTATTGTCGGCTCATGGCGCACTTTTCTTGCATCTTTCAAACTCGCGCCCCTTGCCTCTGCGAAATCCTCTTGAAGATATTCATCAAAGATGCAGTAACTGGCCACCCCAAGCAACCGAAATGAGTCTAGGAGATGAGATATATCAGTCTGATTCATATCGCCATCCAGAATCTTAGCTTTCTCAACTCTTCTACTTAGGGAGTGCAAAGCTTCTCGCGCTGACACATAGGCACCAAGTAATTGGCGTTCTTCAGGAGATTCGTAGGCTTTTTTCAAAGCAGCCCAATTATCCGAATCTCGTAGATTTGACTTACAACCTTCTACATCAATCTTTACCCGAAGCCTTTTAGCTGCACTCATATATAGATTTATTGCCTCAGCTAACGCATCGTCTAGCTTACCCTGGATTAGTGATGTGTTTAGAGAAGGATTATTTCCATTACTTGCGCCGGGCAGATTCTTCTCATGACTCTTATGTTGTTTTTTCATAAGACGTTAAGCCTCTTTACCGTTGACCACCAAACGCTTAATCTTCGGAATGCCGCTCTTCTTGGCCTGCGACAAATCCCATTGCTGCTGCATACCAAGCCACAAGCCCGGTGAAGTACCAAGCCATGCGGATAGCCTGAGCGCCATGTCAGCAGAGATTCCTGCTTTTCCATTCAATATCTTGGAAAAAGTTGGGCGCGAGACTTTTAATTGCTCGGCCGCATCTGTAACCCTTAAATTCTCAGGCATCCATTCCCGTAACACTTCGCTAGGGTGAGATGGATTACGCATGAAGCTCAGCTACACTCAACCGTAAACCAACGGAATGCAAGATTCTATTCATGGTATCTAGCGTTGGATTACTACTCTCATCCAAAGAATCAATTTCTACAATCCCGTTTGCCTGGGCCACATAGCGCAACGAAACCAATAGAGCCTCTTTATCATTCAACTCCATGACAGCATCCAAATAGGCCGCCCCCTCTGTTGGATTAGCCAATGAAGAAAGGAAAGAATCTCCATGGCTTTTATCGCGCCCACCCATAGCTATGCCTCCTTGCCGTTCACTACTAAACGCTTAATCTTGGGAATACGGCCTTTCTTGGCTTGACATAAATCCCATTGCAACTGCATACCAAGCCATAAGTCTGGCGAAGTACCAAGCCATGCGGACAGCCTTAATGCCATGTCCGCAGAGATTCCCGCTTTTCCATTCAATATCTTAGAAAAAGTTGGGCGCGAGACTTTCAATTGCTCAGCGGCATCCGTAACCGTTAAATTCTCGGGCATCCATTCCCGTAGTACTTCGCTAGGATGCGCCGGATTGTGCATATCCCCCATATTCATTCCTCTTAGTGGTAATCCTGATAATTGACCAAAACGGCATCATCGCCCTCAAATCTGAATGTTATCCGCCAATTGCCATTCACTGATACCGACCAATGCTTATCCAAGTTACCGGATAGTAGATGAAGATTCCAAGCAGGGGCCCTCATATCGTTTTCATCCTTAGCATTATTTAAAGCCGTTAACAGTATTTGCAACTTCTTTGCATGGTGGGCTTGAATCCCTTCCTTACTTCCCGTGAGAAAGAAGATTTCTAAGCCTTTGTGCTTGAATGATTTAATCATTGGTTAAAGTGTAGCGTGTAAGTTAACAGTTAACAAGTAATTTATCGAATATTTTTATGTCTGGGCAGAAGTACCGCCAACCACTTTAAGCAATTGCGCGCCATCCTGAGGCTTAAATTCAATGCCTGCCTGCTCCAAAATCCAAGCCTCATATTTGGTATGCCAAATAGCCAACAATTCAATAGGGCGCGATATATAGTGCCTTTCAGCCGTTGCGCTTGGCTTATGCCCCTTAATTTCAGCAACAATCCCCACAGGCATCTCTACCCATTCAGCCAATGAAGCAAAAGTGCGGCGCAATCCATGAATGGTTACGGGCGGCAACTGAGCAAGGTCTAAAGCGCGATGATGAGAAACGCTTGGGTCGGTATATCTTCCATCCTTAGATAAGGGACTACTAAACACCCATTCATTGCGCCTTGGTAAATTCTCAATCAAGCTTTTTAAATAAGGGGTGAGCGGTATTTTCCTGCCCTGCTCTTCCACCTTGTCTTTGAGCCACAAGGCATTCCATTGAAAATCAACATCAACCCATTTCAGATTTGCCATTTCTTCCCGCCGCGCGCCCGTTAGGATTACCGCTTGTAGGTAGACTTTAGCAACTTTGCTATTTAGGGAATTAACCGCCTTAAACCACGGCTTTAGCTGAGCGCGTTGCAATACATCAAAACGCTTACTTTTACGACTGGGCACTTCATCGCGTAATTCCTTGCTCTCTACTGCGCTCACATCAATAATTTTTAAATACTCAGGCCTGATTGAGCACCAACGCCAAAACGCTCTAAACATTTCAAACCCTTGACGGGCATTATTGGCTCTTGTTGAAGCTTCGACCTTTTGCCAGTCGGCCAATACATTGGCTGAAATATCGGCCATCCGCATAGACATGAGAGGATATAAAACACCCGCCTTGGTTTTCTCTTTACTGCGTTTTCTTTCCTCGCCGCCTGCCTGAGATAAGTTCTCATGGTCTTTTAAGTGCCTCGCGCCCCATTTCTTGCCTCTCTCAATATGAGGTCTAGTCATTTTGTCTTTTTGGTAATCAAGATACTCATTCCACACTTGACCCACCAAAAGCTCTTTGCTTTCTTCATCGGCGGCTTTAGCGTCGGATTCTTCTTTTTGGGCTTTAGCCAACTCTCTAGGGTCAATACCTTGGTCGGTTAATGCTTTAAGTCGGTTTGCTTCTGCTTGGGCCTTGCTAATGGTGTAGGTGCGAACATCACCAATAGTGAGTCTAAGGGTCTTGCTATGTAGCTTAGTTTGGAAAATATAGGACTTAGCGCCTGCGGCAGTAGCCCTTAGACCCAATCCGGCAGACTTGCCATCCCAAAGGATGGATTGCTCTTTTCCAGCTTCGCACTTGTAAGCCTCAACCCTGCCAGCCGTAAAGTTTTGGTTCTTTGTCATCCCGTTTATACCCCGAAAAAGGTTCATGTAACCACTATGTAACCTAATAATAGCAATATAAGGGAATATTTAGCAATACTTAGGGTATCGTCAAAATCGTTAAAACCTATATATATCAATATATTAAGCCATTTTGGTAATATTTAGGAATACTCAGAAATACCAATATATTCGGGCTCATAACCCGAAGGTCGTAGGTTCAAATCCTGCCCCCGCAACCAAGATTTACGCTCTAAGCCCTTATTTATAAGGGCTTTTTGCTTTTCTGGGCTTTGACAAGCAACTCAAAAGCATCAAAGTGATTAGTTTGATGGATTCAGATCCCCTACTTTGCTTGATCATGACTCAATGTTCTAATCAGATTAAGCCCAATCAAGGAACTTAGCTGTGACAGATAAATCCACTCTAGAGCGCTCAAAAAAGCTGAAAGCTAAGGAGCCAAATTCTTTAGCTGATGCTGCCAATAGCAAGCCTATTGATATCAATCAGGCTTCTACTGAAAAACACGAGGCTAGCCGCCCCATAAGAGTCACCAAAAGTAAGCGCGAGATTATGGAAGAGTTAAGTCGTGAACGATTCCCCTGGGAGTAGTAGTTTATTAATCGACCAATGAAAAACCGCCCGAGGGCGGTTTTTTAATCCTTTGATGCCTTCTTAATGCGTATGTCCCTGCGGGCTCATC
>JACCDY010613192.1_pt1 | contig 50873 bp, 51 predicted proteins | sample 7446391 | NCBI WGS metagenome assembly JACCDY01 (sample SAMN15323451, study PRJNA562643) | freshwater metagenome | isolation source: river surface water | place: USA:Blue River Watershed | collected 2017-08-18
GTCCTAAACCGTCAACAGTGCCACCACCTCCTCCTGGTCCTAAACCGTCAACAGTGCCACCACCTCCTCCTGGTCCTAAACCGTCAACAGTGCCACCACCCCCTCAACCAGAACCATCTTTTTTGAATTCCTTATGGTCAAGAAGTCGTAGTTTAATACCTAATTATGAAAAACTAACTCCTGGTCAACAAAAACTACTAGATGTTGTAACAACAGGAGGTAAAATTATAGGTGCAAGTGCACTTGCAGCTTTATTGATTAAGGGATTAAGAAAAGGTGGATCATATTCTAGGAAAAACAGACGAGGTAATTCTCGCGATAGAAAAACAAGACGTAGAAATAGGTAGAAATGACAATATTATCACAACTTGAAAAAACAATGGGATTGTCTACATGGCAATTAACTTTTTTAAGTATTTTGATTATTTTTGTTGCTAATTATTTAACAATTATCTTTATACAACGTTTCAATGAACCCAAACCCTTAACTTCCGGTGATCTCCTGATGTCCCCCCAAAAGGGTGATCTCCTCGCTGAAGGATTTTCAGATATGAAAGGATCACAAGCAAATGAGACAAAATATGAATGGCTCAATAATGATCGTCTGTATGATCAATTCTATGCATCTATTTATGACCAACTGGTTCAAGGTTCTAATCGTAATCAAATAGAGGTTGCTCTTTTAATGGAAAAATGGAAATTCAGTGATCGTGGTCCAAATGAACTTCGAATCTTGGATGCAGGATGTGGTACTGGTGTAACAACACTTGCTTTTGCCAAAACAGGTGTTAATAAAGTTGTCGGTCTAGATAAAAGTCAGGCAATGATTGACTTCGCTAGAACAACAAATATCAATCGTTCAGTTCTTACAGATACAGAAAAGAAAAATATAGAATGGAGAACAGCAAATCTTCTTGATGCTAATGCATGTAAACCACAAGAATTTGATGCTGCATGTGCTCTTTACTTCACGATCTATTATTTGCGTGATATTGATGGTTTCTTCAGAAATATGTCCCTATGGGTCCGTCCTGGAGGAAAACTTGCAGTTCAAGTAGTTAATAAATATAAATTCGATCCTATTCTCGATTCTGCAAGTCCATTTGTCTTCTCTGTTCAAAAATATACAAAGAAAAGAGTTCAAAAATCAAAGGTTGTCTTCGACAAATTTGACTATGAAGCCGACTTTCATTTAGAAGATGACGACGAAAATGTTGCAGAATTCAGAGAAACATTCCGTTTCCGTGATAACTCTGTCCGTCGCCAACGTCATACCTTCAATATGCCGGCCATAAATGTCATTGTCAAAAAAGCCAAAGCCGCAGGCTGGCTATATGATGGTTATATTGACGAATTAGCCGCAGGCTTCGAATATTCTTATCTTCTTCTCTTCCATCATTAAATCTTTTCAACACGTTCTGGACCGACATGAACCAACATTGTTGAAAGCTGTTGTTGTCCAACTGTCTTATAGTCAAATGTACAACTATGTGTTTCTGCAGTTACATGTGAAGTACAATAAATCTTTCCACAACGGCATTTGAGTCCAAGAATACCAATCTTCTTATTACACTGTTCACAGCGGTTCTTCTTAGAATCAGAATCCATGTCGATACTTATAATATTGATTTACATTTAAATATAAATCAATTTTATAACATATATAGACACATGAGTTTTTGGTCAAAATCTCCTGGACCACATTTTTCGCATTATATTAAAAGTATATTTGCAAGTCCATCGGAACCACGAAAACTTGTAAATACTTCTAATTATAAAATTACAAATAGTTCAAAATATACAATTAATCGAGCTACAAATGAAGATATGCATCTAATTGTCCGATTTTGGAAAGATCATTTTCGTCGCCCTGCAGGCCCTATTTGTATTGTAGATCCAGATGAATTATTGATTCCAGATAATCAAAATATTCTTCTTGTTGCAAAAGATTTAGATGGTACAATTATTGGAACAATTATGTCACAGCCATTAGGACAATTAAAAAGAATTAGTGTTAGTCGATCATGGACACCTTGGAGGGCTCGTTGGATTGATATGTTCTGTGTACATTATAGTAAATGGCATCAAGGTATTGGATCTGCATTACTGACGGCATTACAAAGAGAACATGAATCAATCAATCAAGAAGTTTGTTTTTTTATGAAGGAAGGAAGTCCTTTATCAATGCCATCATTACGTGCGTCAACATTTGTTTTTAGAACAGTGGGTCGTAATGAGTCTACACCGAAAGTTGAAGAATGGACTCCAGATCAATTCCTAACTTTTGCCCAAACTATTGTTACTAAAAGTCCATGTTTGATTCACTCACTTACTGGAAATAAAACGAAGATTTTCTCTTATAATGGTTTTCGTGGAAGAATAATTGCTGCATTTGTTGATGGACATGAAAAAGACTATGAAGGTATTAAATCGATTCTATGGGCCTCAGGATATATTAAACATGGAGAATTAATGGATTCTGAGCTTGCAGAAGCCGCAACTCAGTTAAGTGCTGCTGCGGCTTATGCATTTGATAGTCCTTTTGTATGGATGGATGCCAGACATATAGGGAAGGAAGTTATTGAGAAAGGAAAATGGTCTTTTGATGGTGCATATCATTTATATGTATATCATATGGATACTGGAATTTATTTTAATGGTGATGTTTTTTTAATTCTTTAGACGGATCCACGAACAGCTGCAGATGCGACTTGATATATTTTTTCGCAATTACTGTAATATTCGAGAAGAACTTTTCTAGCTTCTGAATTAATTTGTTCAAGAGCAGGAATACCATTAGCAATTAGTGCAGGATTAATACTTATTCCTATTTGTCCAGTTGGTGATTTTTGAATTCTGAATAGTTTTCTGAAAATGAGTTCAACACGTTTAGCATGAGCTATTTGATAATTCCAGAGTGCTGAAACACCTTGACGCGCTTTCTTTATTGCATCTGGTTTAAGAACCATATCTTTATCACGTACAGCACATGCTTGTCCTTTACCTGTATATTTAATTGCACTCATCATCTGAGGTCCTGCTGCAACATTAAACTCTGGTTCTTTATCGGAATATTGGGCTGCAAGTACCTTAATAGCATTTTCATATTCTGCACGAGTTCTTTCTGATAATTGTATATTCTTCTCGAGAACAAAGAAGAGGAAGTTGAACGCATTGAGACCAGGAACTTTAGTAATAGGATCTCCTTGACTTAATGTAGGTGTCTTCAAAGAGTCTTCGATAAAGCGTGTATTACATATATATGATCGTGCTGCAGGTGGAATTTTAGGACCAAGAGCATCAACTTGTAATAGTTGGAATGATCGCGAAACACAATGTGCAAGTGGTTTGGCTCTTAATGCACTAATAGAAGTTTCATAATCAAGACCTAATACTTTACCTCGTGGTCCTACAATACCACGTCGACTAGTTTTCTCCTTAATACGAGTTAAGGTAGATGCGCTTCCACTTAACCATTCACTCATAATTGTTTTGAAAAATTCGGGCAATGAAGGAATATCTGATTCTGCGGGTTCATAATTTTCAGGACGTAGAATAATGTTTACACCAATACTTGATAATGTTTTATCAGGTGTAGGACTTGTTAATTGACTTATTTGAATAACAGGTCTTCCATCATTAGATGTTAATAAGTTAAATGTAATTGATGGTTGAATAGTCTGAGTACGACCATACATACCTGGATACAACTGTTGTTGTTGTGCTGATGAGGGTGTATAATTATTATCAGTTAAAGTACCAGATGTTCCTTGTCCAACAATAGTTAAATTTGGATATCCATGTACAGAGAATCGATTTCCTCCGAGAGTTGTATCAAGTATACCAGCACGTACTAATTCTTCAAATGTGAATGGTTGAGCACCGCCTCGTTGCCCGGCGGTGGGCTGCGAACCGCCACTCTGCCCAGTGACATATATCATTTTAGGTAAATCTGTACCTGTAAGTCCAAGTTCAGCTGCTGATATGATATTTGATCCTGAGGCAGAGCCACCTCGAGCACCATATGAAATAGCAGCACCTGGAGCAACTCTTTTAGTTTGTCCAGGAGCTACACGTGCCTGGATATATTTCTTTTCGCCAGGAATCAATGAAGAATTATCAACGAGAGTGAGACCAAGAGCTACATAGATTTGCAATAGTCTTACATAAAAGTATGATAGGGCAAGACAATTATTGCGAACAACTTGTTTATCTTCTTCGTTTTTGGGATTAGTAATATCTGAAACTTTGGCAAAGAAAAGTCGCCCAGACTTATCCTGTTTTGGTTGAAGACGAATTTCAGTGAAGAAATGTTGAAGAGAATCTGCCCCTAGAATTAAAAACTCCCTACATGTTGCTTCATCTTGTAAACGAAAAAGATCTTTTTCCGTAAATTCTTCGGTTATATATTTGAAGATTCGATTCATTAAATACGCTGGACTACTTGTCGCCCTTAACATACCTTTTCTATCTAGTGACGAATCTGATCCAATTACTGCTGTTGAAGCACCTGCTCCCATATCTATTTGGAATCGATAATAAATGGTTCAAGAATAGTATTCGCTGCCTCTAGACGACGAAGACATTTATTTAATGTTGCAACACTAATATCACATACTTCTGCAATATTACTAATAGTAATACCTATATCCTTTTGCCGGAGCACAATAAAGGCAATGACACCAGCAGCAAGTGATGGAGGAATATTTTCAATTGAGATATTTTTCTCTTCAGCAGCTCGACAGACACGAATACATGCTTGTTGAATAGAATCACGTTGATGACGAGGAAGTGCCAGTTTACTGAGAGGGACATCAATATAATCTTCCGCATGTGTCGTACCACTTTGTGTTTTTACTTCAATTACAGGAGTTGTACTAGTCTTCTTCTGTTGTGCCAATGTCAAAATCTCAAGAGAATACTTCAATGCCTTGGTGAAAGTGGTTGTACTAATATTAAACATTTCAGCAATCTCAGTATGTTTACGTGGACTATTATTGTTTTTGAGAACGAGATAAGTGCATGATGCCAAGATCGCATCGCGGCTTAGACCACGACGATCACAAAGCTCATGAATTTTAACAAACATATCTTTTACATCTTCCAAGACAGATGTTCCAAGACCATGATTTGTTGCGATGATATTTAGACGCTCATATACCTGAAGAAGAGATCGTTCTTTATAGGGCATTGAATTCCATGTATGAAATTGTCTAATACGATGCATTGTCTTTGCATTTCCACGACCTGCCAAGATTACTGTACCGAGTGATGATTCAGGAAGACGATGATCTTGTGGAGGACCAATACGACAAGGATCTGCACCACGATCTTCATTAGCGAAGAAACGGTATTCTGCACTTTGATCGAACCCTCGCTCTAAAAGTAGACCACATGCCTTACATACATATACTTCTTCGAAAATACGATTTTCTTCACCACAATTACAAGTAATTTCAGGTGCAATAAATTTCTTTCTCTCCTCAACAATTGCTGCTAATGCTTTTGACCAACTGTTCTCTTCACCTGATCCACCACCTATTGTTTCCGTAATTGATGTCATTGCTTTAAGTTCACAGTTAATAATATAACAAAGTCTTTATATTCTTTTCAATCGTCTCACAAACAATCATTTTTTCGTAGCCCCTGTTAGGTATGGCGACCACGTCACAACAAATAGGAGCAGAAAATCGAGGAAATATGTTACCAACTGACATGCCTTCACAGACAAGTGCTTTTGGTGTTCTTGGTCCTGATTATGATTACGCTAGTGAACTTGTTTTACCTGGTGATATTGGTGTTCGTCGTTCTGGTACATTTGGTGCAGTAATGGACGGTGTTAAAGGTGTAAATTACTATATGGATGCAATTGCCTTCGGCCAAAGTAGTAATTTTATGACCGCTGGTATGCCATTCAAACGATATGGTATTAACTATTTTATTAAAACCGGCACTCAGTGTTCTAATGGTGCAGATATGTATTCTTATATTGAACTTATTCCTAAAGGTGATGCATTAGGAAAGAATTTCCAACGTGGAATGGCTAGTGTTGGCTATAAAACAGAGCTTAGAGGACTCGCTCCCGGTGTTATTGAAGATGTTAAGGCTGGAATGGATCCCGTGGCTCTTATGAAGCCCTTATTTGGAACAGGATATAGTCGCTGCAAAAAAGTTACAAAACGGGTTGGTGATGAAAGCGGACGAATCAAAGATAGTGAAGGTAATTCATGGGTTGATAATCCGAAGACTGTTCAATACATTGGTGGACTACCTTATCAGACAAAATGGGTACGCGATGTCGATATTGACGCTGATGAATGGTCTGACACTCCTAAAACAATGAATCGTGATGGAAGTCCTCGTGTGGAGTCCTTCCTTGATAAACCTGATAAGTTCCTGGATGAAATGCCACTTTCACAGCTCTTGAAAATTGCTTCAATACTTCTAATTGCAAATATTGCAGTTTACAAGTATCGTTATTAAAAAGGTACCGGTTGAAATTTATCTTGAATTTGATAGAATTTTATTGTATTCCACTTTGTCTGCAAAAAATGTAACCTTTCATCTAAATTATTTTTCATCTCCTCTTTTGTTTCTTTTGGACCATTAAAATACATCATATATTTATATTTAGTTGGTATTTCACTGATAGGATAAGTAAATCCAGATTCAACAAATTTCCATCCGCCTGGTAAGTCACGTATATCAATTTTATATCCATCATAGAAGAGAAATACAAAATTTTCAATATTGTCGCATGACATAGTAATATCCATTATATATTAATAGTTTTATCATATTCTTTAAATACAGGAAGGTCTAAAACCCTTTATAAACAAGTGCAGCCGCCAAAGCACCTAATACCTGCATGACCATATAGGCAGCATATTCCTTACCAGTCATACTACCACTGTAGAACATAGCGGTACTGACTGCCGGATTTACATGTCCACCACTAATTGATCCAATAAGGAAAATGATGGCCGCCAATGTCAAGCCAATGACAATTGCGGATCCACCAGAAACAAAAATAGACATCACAAGAGCAAAAGTCCCCAATAATTCAGATATTAGTGCAGCAGGTTTCATCTCTAATTGTAATGTCGACAAATTTGTATAAAGTCTTCATCGAGAGGACTCGAAGAAGATAAATTAATGACCCCTGCACCATCTGTCCTAAGTGTTAATACATGTGTACCATCTTCCTTAGAACTTACATTTAGATAGAGAATTGACTTGTAGGGGAAGAAGAATTTTTGTGGACCTGCAGTAACAGAGAATCCGTGTATATACGTTTGTACTTCGAGTGTCTTCTTCTTTTCTGTTGCTGCACAGGCATCAGGTGTTATTTGAACCGACATTTTATTGTTCACACACTTCTAAAACTTCATAGTGTCAATCTTTTATACTAATTCATTTAATAAGTAGAAATGGCTCCAACAGTATTCACTTATGAAGATCCAAAGATCGACTATTTAACTTCAGGAATAAAATTTTCAGGGAGATGCGAAGAGGATTCAACATTTGTATTCAAAAATAGAGTCCTCTCTATAGACCGACGTTCAGACGAAATACTTCTCTTCCTCACTGAAAATCAAATTATTCAACTTGTAGGGCTTAAAGCTGTAAGAGACACTTACGACGCTATCATTGCATGGCTGAGCGCTTAACGAAGTTACGATCTGCTTTGAAGATTGCTGATTTCACGGGACTAGTACGCTTAGTATATGTAGTGAGAGCACCAAGCATACGGAATACGGTCAGAGAACCAAGACGATGCACAGCCGCTTTCAAAGCACTATGACGACGGCCTACAGAGGCATCAGAGTCATAACCGAAACGCGTGAGCCTACCGGCTTTGAGGGACCCAATACCTTTACTTCTATGAACTGTCCGCCATTTACCGGGGGCACCCATATTACGCACACAGCTCGCTGTCACTTTACGGCCAGAGCGTCGTGTATAAGCCTTGCGTCTAATAGTTCCTCGTTTACAAGTACGACTCATTTCTATTAATATTGCAGAATAGAGATGTTACAGTTCGCTGGTCTAGCTGCTATTCTAAATCAAATCAATCCAGGTTTAGGAGATCGTGTGACAGGTTCAATTACAGACAAAGTGTCTGAACATTTGACAGAACCTATCTCTAAAAGTTATAAATATGGATTTGCAAATGGCTGCATGGCAGGTATTCTCCTAACTGTAATTACTTATAAAATTGCGAAGAAGATACAATCTAAAACTTCGACGAATAATAATAATTAAGGTGAATAAATGTCTAAAAGTCCGGATCACGATTTTCACGTAATTAATGAAGAATCAAGTGGTGAAGAAAAAGAATCAACAATGAGCGTTTCGCAAATAATTATAAAACCAGATGAGGAAAAAATTATTAAAGTTACAGAGATTGATTTGAAAAAAATAACTGAACTAGTTAATAAACAGACTCTTAAAGGTTATAAGGCAGGATATAGTGATGGCTTTGATGCTGGTTCAGAATACCATGATTTATTTTCTTTTTCACTCGGTGTATCATTTGGTATAACAATTACAGCATTTATATTACTATTTAACAATAAATAAAAAAATTGATAGATTATACTATACTAACTAATTATAAGTAAATAGTTACTATGGCAGCTAAGATTAAGCGTATTCAAACAGAGTTTAAGATTCTGAATGAGGAGGGTTCAACTGATTATTCGGCGGTATTTGCAAGTGAGGACAATCCATTTAATTGGATTGTGACAATTGCAGGTCCTCCTGATTCAGTGTATGAAGGTATTCGATACAAGTTGGAAGTTACCTTTGGGGATCAATATCCATTTAAGCCACCTACTATTAAATTTCTGACACCGATTTACCATGCCAATGTTATGTTGACAACTGGTGAGATCTGTCTAGATATTCTTAAGGATAATTGGTCTCCTGTATTGACCATTCCTAAGGTTGTGATTTCATTGCGACTCTTGATGGCTGCTCCAAATGTATCTTCTGCACTTAATCATGATGCAGGGATCCTATTTGAGAAGGATCCTATTGCTCTCAAAGCAAAGGTACAAGAAATGGCAGCAAAGTATCCTGTATAATTAATATACAAAAAATTGATATTTAATATTTTTTTACTGCATATTAAGAATTATGAATAAATACACATTTTATTTGGGAGCATTTGCAGCTTCAGTGAGTTCATCTGTATTTACATGGATTGCAACTGAAAATTATTGGTATAATAAAAAACATTTTGAAAAGGATACGTCCGGTTGATGAATAATTTTACCAATTTTTAATGTATTATTTAATAGATTATGGCTACATCACCAAGTACAAGTCCAAAATTAGTTCCAGATTCTGCAGGCTTTATTGATTTAAGTCCAAGGATAGAAACAATTACTGGATTACCCGAATATTTAAAAAAATTATTACCTGTTAAAGTTAATGTAGATCACTCTTTTGAAATTCAACAAATGAATTTAGATTCATATGAAATTTATGAAATGTCTAATATTGCTGCATCCATTTCACAACAAACTCTTGTTAGTGATTCATTCAAAGCCAATTATGTTGGCTTAAGAGGTTTTCCTAATGCTCAAGAAATTTATCGTAAAATTGTGCTATTAGAAGATATTAAAAATAATCCAACATTAGATTATGAAGATTTAAAAACAATTAGGGAAATAACTTCGAGGATGAAAAATAGTGTTGATCCACTTGCAACCCAGATACTTACATTACAAGTTAAAAATCAACAGGGTGAAATAAAAGTAATTAATAAAGACAATATGAATGAAGTAAAAGATATTGATTATAGTGATGATTTAAAACAATTAGTAACAGTAGTTGATTCTTTAAAAACAAAATATGATGATACTACACCATATATGTCATATCCATTAATTGAGAATATACCAACTACACCAGGTGGTTTAGAGGTTAATTTTTCAAAGGGATCTGGTTTAACACCAAAAGAGTATGGAAAAATAGCTCAATCTGCAAGTGCAGCTTTTGTAAAGTACGTTGAAATGCCTGATCCTGGTAATCCTGAGTTTGCCGCATTAATTTCAACTATTGGTACAACTACAACCGTCTCTACAACTTCTTCCCCTCAATAAACAATACAATAAAAAACTGACAAATTTATTGATTTTTGATAGAACAATAGACGATAGTATAATCACAGAAATGAGCACAACTTCCAAGAACTTGAAGGTTATTGCCCCTGACGCTGATTGCGAGCTCGATTTTGAGCTTGCTACTAATTATTCTTATTCGCTGGACAAATTCCAGAAGCACGCAATTCGCGCAATTAATGCCGAGGAGAATGTGCTTGTAACAGCGAAGACAGGATCAGGTAAGACTCTCGTAGGAGAATATCAAATTGCTCATAGTTTGAAGGCGGGTCGTCGTGTATTTTATACGACTCCTGTTAAGTCTTTGAGTAATCAGAAATATCATGACTTGAAACACACCTTTCCAGACGCTCGTGTCGGTATTATGACCGGCGACATTAAGTGCATGCCAGATGCAGATGTCGTCATTATGACCACGGAGATTCTGAGGAATCTATTGTTGAAGCAGGGTACCTGTACTGCAGGACTCGGCCTCACCGCAAGTCTTTCACTAGATAATCTTGATGCAGTAGTATTTGATGAATGCCACTACATTAATGATCCCGATCGTGGACGTGTTTGGGAGGAGACTTTGATTCTCCTTCCCCACAACGTTAAGGTCGTATTGTTGAGCGCAACAATTGATCGCCCTGAGCTATTCGGTAGCTGGGTCAGTCAAGTACGTCAGCGCCCAATCTCACTAATTGCAACAACTCATCGTGTTGTTCCTCTTACTCATAGTGCCCTTAAATGTGGTGCATCAGGTGAACTGGAATTTACACAGATTTGTGTCACTAATCCCGAAACTGGTAAGGAGGTCTTTGACCGTACTGCCTATAGGGCCTGGCAACAGGGTAAGTTTAATGATTACAAGAAGGAGCAAGATTTCAAGAAGCAGGCAGCTGTCCACAAGGCAGATGTCGCGGCAACCAAAGCCGCTGCCAAGGCAGCTGGTGAAGCAGTACCACACGGTCTTCCAGCCGCTGAGGGTAAGTATCACCAGACTTCATATGTCCATCAAATCAATTTGACGGTGAATACATTGAAAGCCAAGGAACTACTTCCTGCAATCTTCTTCGTCTTTGATCGTAAGATGTGTGAAAAGTATGCCGCAGCAATTGAAGGAGCCGTTATCGACAGCTCCGATGCCGCGCAAGTATCACATATTATTGACTATCATCTACGTGCACATAAGGAGCAGCTACAAACTGTGAAACAATACCATCTTATCACTGATCTCTTGAAGAAGGGAATTGGCTACCATCATAGTGGCCTTCTCCCAGTTCTGAAGGAGATTGTTGAAATTCTGTTCGCTAAAGGGCTCGTGAAAGTCTTGTTCTGTACAGAGACATTTGCTGTTGGCATTAATATGCCTACTCGCACTGTCGTCTTTACAGATCTAAGGAAACATGACAATGGAGGAATTCGGCCCGTAAGGCCCGATGAATATATCCAGATGGCAGGCCGTGCAGGTCGCCGAGGAAAGGATACACAGGGTACAGTACTATACTTGCCTGCTCATAAACCGCTTGATCTACATGAGATGGCAGCTGTTATGGGGGGTTCACTACCTGTTATTCAAAGTCGTATGGAATTCTCTTATGAGTTCATCCTGAAGACATTCCATGCAGGGAATGACTGCTGGTTGAAGGTTATCAATGAATCATATTGGTACCAACAAGAGATCGCCGCGCTGGCCTCATATGAAGAGGCCGCAAAGGAAGCCGCTAAGGTGGCTCGTACATTCGCCGCAACTAATCAACTAAATGATGATGCGACAATCACTGAACTAAATGAATATGATAAGCTAGTTGCAGCTGTGAAGACTTCCGTCAACGCAGATCGCCGTGCTCATCAACGAACATTTGATCAGTGGCAAAATAAACACATGGGTGCTAAGTGGAATACAGCAATTAAGGCCTGGCCAGAGTTCAAGAAACTCCTCGCTAAGGCTACACTAGCAAACAACGAATTCAAGGCAGCATCGGCACATTTGACCGATCCCCGCCAACTGATTCAGCCCAAGATTGACTATCTTGTGCAACATAGTTTCCTCGACTCAGAAAATAAACTGACAGAGAAGGGTATCATGGCAACCGAAGTCAATGAGGGTCATCCAATTATGATGACAGAGCTGTACCTAAGTGGTGCTCTCAAGGGTAATCCTCATGCCGTGGCCGCTTTGGCCGCTTTCATGACCGAACGATCGGTCCACGATGATGAGTTGGAGTCCGTCTATGACGAGATTCAACCAATCATTGATCAATTGCTGGCTATTAAGACGACGCTGGCAGACAAGTCAACAGAAGTATGGCGTATCTCAACCCAATATGTAAATATTGCATATGATTGGATTATGGGAAAGACAGCAGCAGACATCTGTGAATCTTATGGTATCTTCGAGGGAAATCTCACACGGCTAATCATGAAGCTATACAACCTCCAGGAAGAACTAAATTCACTCGCTACAATTACAAATGATGTCGCAACCCTTGATGCTCTTAGGTCATTGAACCTCGTACAAGGCATTGCTATTCCTGATTCCCTCTATTTGAAGATTTAGAGCGACTTCTAAACAAAAATAAAAAGGCGTAAAGCCATTTTTAGTATAGTGCATCCGCAACACGATACCACACCAAACGACGAGGTCTACTACACTGCCAACACATCATACAAATAAATAATGTTATTAAACTTCCTGCTGTAACACCTTGAGCTATTCCAGCTTCGAAATATGTATTACAAAAATTATTTTTTGTATCTATTAAATCCATCTCTAATTGTCTTTGCGTGATAATTTTAAATATCACTTCGCTTCAAACACCATTCGTTCTTTCCATTTGTGAGTAGCAGGATTATATGCATAACGTACAGTTAAATGAGTACCTAATTCAATAGGTGCAGTAGTCTTCATGCTAAAAGTCATAGCCCATACCTTAATATAAATCTTCGCTTTCATTTTTTCTTTATCAAATCCAATTACAATAACTTCGACTGGATCGTTGCTACCCGTTTCTAAGTAACGTGTAAAGTGTGCAATTCGTTCAAATTGCCGCGCTGCTCTAGAAACTTCATTCATTCTAAAAGTCAGTGCATATTGTTCCGCCACTGCTTCAATTAATAAAGCGGAATTTTTAATAAGTCGCTGATTATATAAATCAGCATAACGTCTAATAGGACTAGTAGCGTGACAATATAGTTCACCACCAAATCCATAATGGCCTGTGGGGCCTGGGCCACAAACATATGTGGCCGCTGAATTAGAGAGTGCTGATGCAACTGTATTATCCACAATTGATTGTAACATCTCTAATTGTTCTTTCTTTGGCCCAGAATGAGCCCTAAAGATTCCCTGTGATCCGATGACCTTTGCTGCTTGTAGGTTATAAAACTTCATTAGCTCAGCGATCCATTCGTGAGAATCGGATACAGGGTGACCTGCAATTTCTGAAGCTACCTCTTCTAAAACAGAAACAGGAAAATCTTCAGATGCAGCGGAGTATACATTTTCATAAGTGTAACTCTTTTTATTCTTCAAATTAAATTTATTAAACTTCACTTCGACAATCTTTGAACCAGAATCATTGTCTGGAACAAAACGGAATGAAAGTGAAATTACTGGTTTTGGTGCCCCATCTGCTGTTAAAGAACAGATTCCTTCCGAAAATACTGGTGGTAGCATGGGACGTACAACAGATCCATTATCATAAATGGTCTGTAATGTCATTTGTGCATAAAGGTCAATTGGTGAGCCTACACGAATGACATCATCAACATCTGCAATTGAAATAATAACGTCCCATGACCCATTTCCAGTTATTGTCCGAGGAGGGACAAAACGGAATGAAATCACATCATCAATATCTTTGCAGTTTTCAGGATCAATATTAGCAGTCATCCAACCTTCATCAATAAGTTTGCGACTGTCCTTCTCACATCCAGATTCAATAGAAGGACTCACAATACCAGATACCTTACAATAAGGGGAGGTAGTGTGTGCTAGAGCGGCTCTCTCCACTGCCATATCACCAGCAACTCCTAAAAGTCGTACTAGATTGGCACGGGGAAACATATCACCACGATTAAATTCACTAAATTCGACGAGCGCAATACGATTTTGTGTTCGATCACGTTCTGAACATCCCACACGCATCGGTGGATACCGATTATCAAATGGATAGAATAAATAGATAGGTACATTACGTGCCGTCAGACCATAAATAGTCATAGACTTCAGATCGAGTAGACCTGCGAGTTGCGGATGAGTTGCTCTTTTAATAACTTTCAATTCGCCTAATGGCGAACGTTCAATTAAGTCTCCATGCAATGCAGGATTAGCCAATCGAGCTCCATCAAACTCTGTAAGTACTTCTTTATAATCATTACTCATAATAGAGAAATGATTATAGTTCTTCGTTAATAAAATACCTTGCATTCTAATAGTGTTTCTATTAAAAATATTTAAATAATAATCAATCATTTTTTATTTCTATTAAGGTGTAATAATCTCATTTTCTTCGGGAACTGCTTTGAGACGTTTCATACCTGCAGATTTAATCAATTTACCTTGTGTAACAATGCGTGGACTAATACACATTGTTTCTAGTTCTTGAATAAGTAACTTGGTTGCATATGGAATCTGAAGAGAAGAGAAGTTAGTAGTATTATTACAAGACTTACATTCCCAGATACCAGAAACAGGATTAGATATTGCAAGGAGACCACATTCACGACAGACGTGACAAGGGAAAGCATCTGAACATTCCATAAATCGTTCTTTGGTGAATTCAGTGATACCATGAGCTGCAACACAATCACGTTCCATTTCTCCGAAGCGAAGACCACCATCACGTGCACGACCTTCTGCCGGCTGTCTAGTCAACATAACAAGAGGACCAGAAGCACGACTATGTAACTTATCAGCAGAACAATGACGTAGACGCTGGTAATAACATGGTCCAACGAAGATTGATACATCCATCATTCGACCTGTAAATCCATCGTATAAAATTTCATTACCATGAGGTTCAAGACCATATTCATCACATAATATTTTGGAAATACCATCAACAGTAACAGAATTGAAAGGTGTACCATCACCGAGAGCTCCAGCATAACAACCTGCTTTACCCAACAAGGTTTCCATTAACTGAGCAATGGTCATACGTGAGGGAATGCAATGTGGGTTAATAATAACGTCTGGAGTGAGACCTGAAACACTAACAGGCATGTCTTCAGGATTGAGAATCATACCCATAGTACCTTTTTGTCCGTGACGACTCGAGAATTTATCACCAATTTCGGGAATACGATCTTGACGAGTACGAATCTTCACGAATGAATATCCTTCGCCGTTACGATTACGATAAATCTTATCAATATAGCCGACTTCATTGTTACGAGGAGTACGACTGACATCACGGAATCGTTTAGCACCCGTGGGTACAACAGTACCTGTTGGTACCCGCAACGGGACAACCTTACCAATCAATACATCATCAGGATCAACATATGTATTTTCAGGAACAAATCCATCTTCACCTAGTTTTTCATAATTAGCATGTTTCATTTGTTTAGTAAACATAGGATCAGGTTTACAGAAACGCTCTTCTTCACCTGATGATTGATTCTTCCGTTCTTCATCCTTATAGGTGCGATAGAAGATAGAACGGAATAGACCACGTTCCAAAGCTGCACGATTCATCATATTACTATCTTCTTGATTATAACCTGTATACGTCATAATAGCAACAACAATATTTTGACCTGCAGGTAGACTTTGTGCACCATAGATTTTACTCATAAATGGACTTACAAGAGGAACTTCATTATAACAGAGTACATGAGCCATAGCATCGAAACGCTCACGGAAATTGAGTGCATACATACCCATAGCTTGTTTACCCATTGAGCTTTGATAAGCATTACGAGGACTCTGATTATGATCAGGGAATGGAATATTTGATGCTAGAGATCCAAGAGATGTAGAGGGATGAATCTCAGCATGAGTATGTGAGGAACCCTTGACAGCGGTTTCATGATCAAACATTGCAATGTAAGCACCATCAATTTCTCCTGCATCCAAATATTCAATTAGATGATTATTTCCAGGAGTCTCCCATTCTAATAGTTGATTCCAGTCATTAATAGCTTGTACTTCTGCTTTCAAAGATCCTGTTTTATCAGATGCAATTTCCCTCAAGGCTGCAGCATTATATAGAGGACGCATTGCACGACCAGCTTCAGTAGTGATCCAAATCTCTTTATAAGAGATCTTCCATACAATACCAGTATATCGATGAATAATACCAGCACGTTTTGCGTAACGCAGTGCATTAACAGTACGTTTACAATCAGCAGGCGCCAATGTACCGATCCATGCACCATTTAGGAATACACGTGTCTCTTTTTGTTTTTCCGCAACTGTTGTTGCTTTAAGGGGTCTCAATGTACCAAACGTCTGTAGCCAATCACTTACAACAGCAGCCGATGAATAGATTGAAACAAGAGCAGTTGAACTGAAGTTCTTCACTACACCTACAGTACCACCTTCTGGTGTTTCGCATGGGCAAATGAGACCATGTTGAGTATTGTGAAGTTTACGAGGAGCAATTAATTTACCAGTCTTTTCAATTGGAGTTGAAATACGTCGTAAATGTGAAATTGCTGACATATAATTAAGACGATTTAGAACTTGACTAACACCAATTTTAGCTGCACCGCCGACTTTTAGAGAACCAAAATTACCAGTAGCCATTGAACTCTTCAAATTGACATCCAGAATTGTTGATTTAATAATCTTTTGAATATTATTAATATTTACGATTTCCTCGAAATTATTGTTTGCACGCCATGAACCAGCATGAATCTCCTTACCAAGAGATGCACGAATATCCTTTACCATACGACTCGTAAAAGTTTTACGGAAAAGATCTGCGAGCAGAAACCCTGGAATATCAACACGTTTATTTGGATATGCATCACGATCATCAATAGGCATGCGATTCCAGGCGACCCATAGAACTTTACGTGTCATATGTCCTAGGAAGCATGCTTTTTCATAATCCTTATCAGCAGATCCAATATGAGGGAACAATTCTTCGGCAAGGATTTCATGGATCGCAACATTACGTTGATTGCGTACAGACCATGTAATGAAATGATGAGAAAGCCATGCATATGCATCAGCCTGCGTCTTTACGGAAGATGCCTCTTCAATAGATTCAATAAGAACGCCATTGAAAGTTGAATCACCATCAGGTCCAAGGATCAGATCAATAATATCTTTATCAGCTTCGACACCAAGTGCACGGAAAAGGATAAATAGAGGGATTTCAGTCTTAACACGAGGGACATTTGCTCGAAGTAGAAGAAGCTGTGGGTTCTTAGGATGATATACGATACGTACAGCATTACTTTTAGGAACTTGATCATTATCAGGTCCAATACATTTAATTTCAACAACTTCCATATCACGAGCAGTATTACGATTATTGCGGAAAACAAATGGACGGTTTTCTGACATGCGCTCCTGACTGATAATTGCACGTTCACCACCTTGAATAATGAAATACCCACCAAGATCTTCTGAACATTCTCCAATTTGACTTGGATGAATATTTGGTTGATCTGATAGCAGGCAGAATTTGGATCCTACCATCACAGGCACCTTTCCTAAATGTACATTTGGGAAAAGACGTGTGCGTGTTTCTCTGATACCACCACGACTATTATCAATGAAAGTTGTTGAGACTTTAACATCGACATTTAGTGGTGCGGCATATGTGAGATTGCGTAGACGAGCATCATTTGGCAACATGGGCTGGATAGCGCCATTGTTTTCAAAGATGGTCGGTTTACGCATGGTAATACGCTCAAATTCTAGTTTAATTTCATAATCATTAGTTGTTTTAGCAATTTGTTGTACTGTAGTACCTTCTTCTACTTGCTCTTCTTCATTAATATTTTCTTCAACAACTGTTTTATTTCCTAATAGTGCATTGGCTGTAGTAGTACTAACACCAATCGCTGATGCAAGAGCACTTCTTGGTCCAGCAATAGGAGTATCTGGACTTCCATGGACAACGATAGGATTTACCATATGAATAATTTCTGGAATATCTTTCTCAATAAATTGATTATAAGATTCAATCTGATTACTAATAATCTGACGGCCATTATTTTGACCGAAATATGATTGCAAAATATGTCTGTATGATGGGAGCATATTGTTTACAGAAACCTTGTCCATTGAAACCTGTCTTTATTTCTCAGTTTTTGATACTCTTGAACTATATATTGCTGTGGCTTTAAGTTTGTTTAATACAATTAGGAGTAAATGTCTACGACAGGCGAAGTAAGGACAATAAAGATTAATGGAGGCACTGCTACTGCTACTGCCTCTGCCTCTGATATACAGGAGCCACTTGAGACTCCTGATGGAGTAATGATCAAAGGTGGTTCATACATCAGTGAAGTTGGTCAGAAAACGTCAAGACGAGGTGGCGGTAGAAGAACCCGTCGAATTGGTGGTGCACTAGGAGTTACTGAATCAGAACCAGCTCCTAAAAGTTCTATTGGTGAACCGCCCCTGAACGGAGTTCAGGGTAGCGTTAGACATCGGGCTTTGCCAGATGGTGAACCAATTATTAATGTGACTAAGGTAATGATGAACGCACAAAGGGGTGGAAATGAGACTGCATCAAAAACAAATATTCCCCCACCTCCAGTTCTGGATGCAACAATACCAAAAGTGACAGAATCGGTAATACAACAGGGTGCAGGAACAACAAAGGTAATTTTGAAGTCGAAGAATCGTACTGCTAAAATATTATTGAAGAAAAAAATAGGTGGTTCAGCCTCCGGCTCAGCAACAGTGATATCAGAACAGCAGGGAGGTTCAGTAAATCAGAAAGGGAAGAAAACCAGAAGATTGGTTTTGAAACATGTTTCTAAGCGTTTGAAGAAAACTCGCCATGTTGTTAAGCAGGCGAAAGAGATGCCACTTGCAGATTTGAAGAAGATTTTAATAACGAAGAAGTTAATTAAGTCGACTAGTAAAGCTCCTGAATCTATTCTTCGTCAGATCTATGCTGATTCTCTAATTGTTGGTAAAAAGACACTATAAAGTAGTATGGAAGGTTTAGTACAAATTGTTGGTCTTTTATTGATTTGTTTAATGTTTGTTGCAATCGCTATGCAACAACGCAGGTCATCCGAAGGCTTTGAGGGTGCTCCTTTAAAGGATGCTAATACAATGATATTATCCAGAGAACCTGATCTCTGTTCATCACTTCCTGCTGTTGATTGTAATAAGACATTAGGATGTGAATATAGTGCGGATGTGGGTCTTTGTGTGAAGAAACATGAAGTACGTGAAGCTGCGGCACATGGAGACGTAATGCGTTCTGCAATTGATCATTTCGAAAACTATATGCCTAATGCGGGTCCTCAACCATCTAATGCTGAAATGTATTAAAAAATTGATGCTAAATATCAATAAATATAGAATATTAGTATTAATCATTTATTGAATGATTCATAAGGATATGTTTTCTCATCTTATACCTGTTGCAAGAAATCATGGAAAATCTATTTCAACTTATATTCACATAGCTGTTTTAATGAAAGGAAAGCGAGTTCTTGTTATGGCGAAGAATAAGGTCGGATCAAGGAAACAAGGCTGTGGATATGCAAATAGAATGATTCATGCAGAAATTGCAGTTATAAAAAAAATGGGTGATATGAAGGCCCTTAAAGGTCTAACACTTGTTGTTTTGAGATATGGGCCTGGTGTGAAAGGCTGGGTATATTCTAAGCCGTGTCCACACTGTTCTATAATCTTAGAAAAAATAATGCGTGAATATGGCCTACAAAAAGTATATTATTCTACATGATACGATAAAAGATACCTAAAGATTAATTGCGAATTTATTAGTAGTTTACTTTTTAGTGCCAGACGCAATGTATGAAGAATACACACGATTTTGGCGGCAATATACGGAGACATATGGTCCAAAGACTGCAATTTTCTTGCAAGTAGGTTCGTTCTATGAATTATATGATATCCAGGCCCCTAATGGTCAAACTCAGATGAATGTCAAAGAAATTGTTGATTTCCTCGGCATTCAGCTTACTATTAAAAAAGATGATTTTGGTGATGGTCGCGTTGGTCTTTTTGCTGGTTTCCCTGATTATGTCCTCCATAAATGGGCTGGTAAATTGACAACAGCAGGTTGGAATGTAATTGTTGTTAATCAATATAAGGATAAACATGGAAAAGTTGTTGAGAGAAAAGTTGCTCGTATTTTGACTCCTGCAACTCATATTGAAGCACTATCAACTTCAGAATCACCTACAATTATTGCAGTTTGGATTGTGCCTTCGGCCTCTGCTCCACCTCTTTTCGGAGCAGCAACCTTTGATCTTAGTACTGGATCTACATATACAACACATGGTCAAATGCGCGGAACTGCAGATGCATATACTTCAGATGAACTACTCCACTTCCTATCTGTCTTTAGTCCTAGAGAACTAATTGTATTCTGGCGTTCAGCTACAAAACCACCATCAGAAGATGGTTTACGTGCACAATTAAATTATGGACGTCAACAAAATGTTCTTCATGTTCGCCATGTACCAGATCAAGGAGCTTTTGAAATGGAGACGGCTCGTGAAGAATATCTTCGCCGTCTTTTCACCCCTAAAAGTCTTCTGGGACTTCGTCCCTATCTCCAATTAGATAATGAACTACAAGAGAGAGCATTGTGTTCTCTTCTTCGTTTTGTTGAAGATTATCAACCAACAGCATTTCAACTTCTACAACAAACGCGCACATGGACTCCTGATCATCTTCTCTTAATGGGTAATCATGCACTCAATCAACTTCAGATTCTTTCAGGACAAGAAGGACAAAGCGGTATTCTTGACCTATTCAAATATACTGCAACTACTCCTTTCGGTAAACGTGCTCTTAGGAATCGTCTTCTTAGTCCATCAGCCGATGTTACCACAATTGAAACGCGTCTTCAAGAAGTTGATAAGATGGTCGCTTTGTCCGCCGAAAAACAAAAAGAAATCTTCAAAAATCTTCGACTCATTTATGATCTCCCTCGTCTTCACAGAAAAATGGTTTGTGCAGATGTGACCGCAGCCGATCTTCTCGCTCTTCAAAGTTCTTACTTTGGTATTACTGAACTATTTTCAGTCTTGAAAGAAGATTCTGGTCCTAGTAAATATCTAAGTAAAACATTAAAAGAACTATTTGATCTCGAGCAAGCAGCTGCTCAATTAGAAAATAAAACATTCCTGATTGCAGCTCAACACCCAACAATTGCAGCCATTGAAGAAAAATTAGCACTAGAAGATTTATCGGTCAAAAATTTTATAACAGTTATTCGACAAATTGCTGCTGATTCTAAAGAATCTTCAATTAGATTAGAAAAATCAGATAAAATTCCATATAAAATTACTGGTACAAAAACAGTTCTTAATAATTTGAAAGGATATATTTCTACTAGTGCTGGTAGTAAAGCTCTAAAAGTCTTACCAGAAGAACAACGGAAATTTACCATACATACTACAAAAGCAAGCGGACATTGTATTGAATCCGATTGGTTAGATAAAGTTAACCTGCAAATTCTAGGACTACGTGAACGTCTACAAGTTCAATTTGAACTGATCTTACCTGATATTTGTGCAACATTCTGTACAAAAACACAAGATTTATGGGCACCTTTAATTGAAAAAATAGAAACTATTGATATATGTATTGGTCTGGCAAATGAAGCAAGAGCACGTAATTGGTGTCGTCCACTAATTGTTTCAAATGCCTCGGCGGGGCTTAAAGCAACTGGTCTTCGTCACCCACTTATTGAGGAAATTCTAACTAAAGTTCGTTACATCAGTCATGATATTAGTCTTGGATCAAATACAGATGTAAAGGGTTGGCTTGTATATGGTATGAATGCTTCTGGTAAATCTTCGCTAATGAAATCTATTGGTATTGCTGTTCATTTAGCACAAGTTGGTTGCTACGTTCCTGCGACATCATTTGAATTGAGTCCTTATAGAGCACTATTTACAAGAATTCTCAATCAAGATAATCTTTGGGCAGGTCTTTCGTCTTTTGCTGTTGAAATGACGGAAATGCGCGATATTTTGAAATCTGCCGATCAGCGCACATTAGTTCTTGGTGATGAACTGTGTGCTGGTACAGAATCCGTATCTGCTAAAGCACTTGTAGCCGCTGGTATTGAATGGCTCTCCCAACGTGGATCATCATATGTATTCGCCACACACTTACATGGATTAATAGATGTTCTTCCAGATCCTGAAACCCTGGCCCTAAAAGTCTGGCATCTAAAAGTCTCAACAGATCCATTCACTGGTAAATTAGTTTATCATCGCAATTTGGAACCTGGACCCGGGTCTAGTCTTTATGGTCTAGAAGTTGCAAAAGCTATGGATGTTCCACTCGCTTTCTTGGATAAAGCCCATCAAATTCGTCGTCGACTATTAGGATCTGTTGCCGATGAAGAGGCACCGAAGTCGGCATGGAATGGAATCGTAACACGACGAGCATGTGAACTATGTGGCTCCGCTGTTGTTGCAGATTTAGAAGTACATCATATTCAACAAAGAGCAGATGGTGGATCTAATCATGCCTCTAATCTAATGGTTTTGTGTGCGACATGTCATGACAAACATCATATTGAGCCTCAGACTTCTCTTGCATCAGTACCCCTAACAGTAACTAGTGAAGGACATGAACGTATTATTATGGAAGCCCCAGTGTCGACAAAGAAGAAAGGATTTACAACTGAAGAAAATGAAATTATTATGAAAGAATTGACAAATTACCCAAATCTTCCTCTAAAAAAAATGGTAGCTCGTCTCAAAATGTCACATGGAATAACGGTTTCAGAAGCTACTCTTAGAAAAATGCGTCAATAAAAATAACATAGATATTGAAAATATCGTAATTATTTTTATCTCCTGGCCGCCGCTAATCGAGCAGCATATGATGATCCACCTCCTGATGCCTGAGCTGCTGCTGCAGCTGCAGCGGCCTCAGCAGCACGAGCTGCCTGGAAAGCAACAGTCTCCTCTTCAGGAAGAGCGGGAATATCCGCCTTATCAAGACGAACATTAAGATCAGTGATTAGTCCACGGAGCTCTTCGAGCTCCCGACGAATACCACGAATTTCACTCTGTAAAGGGTTACGACCCTGATAGTTAAGGGAACCACCATACAATACACTAGTCATCTTCTTATTTGCAGCCGGACTTATATATTTTGTAGTTTAACGCACTAGACACCTAAAAATTGACAACAATTCACTTATAGACATTTTAATCAGAGATGATCATTCCTATTCGTTGTTTTACATGTGGAAATATGTTGGCTGATAAATGGCGGTATTATCAACGACAGGTAAATGAATATCGTAAACGTGATGGTGGTCAAAATGGTATAGTTTATCTTGATACAACAACTCTTCCGGTTACAGCCGAAAGTCAAGCTCTCAAGGATTTGAATCTACGTCGTTATTGTTGTCGTAAAGTGTTACTCACTCATGTTGATTTGATTGATAAGATTTAATAAGGTATGCAAATAGAATAGATATGGAGATTTTTTTGCCCTCATTCTTAATTATACTTTTAGCAGCTGTTGTTACTTTCGTTGTTCTACCTCGGTTTAGTCCTTATATATTAACTATTCTAGCAATTGCTCTTCTTGTTTTTGGTGTATATCATCATTATTCTCTTTTTAAGGATGAATATAGACTAGCTACTTGGTATCGTAACACTTCTTTCGTTGCCCCGGCACTTGTATTAGGTGTTGCTCTCTTCTTCATTTTGGGCTATATCTTGACATTCTTTGGTAGTTCTGGTGTTCCAGTTCCAGCAGTACCAACTGAGATTACCGGTGCATTTAATACTGTTAAAACTGCTGTAGGTAATGTCACCAGTCGCGTAACTAATGCAGTTAACGAAAGTGTAAATCGTGGTCTTAATAATGGAATCCGATTCAATAACTCGAGAAGCAGGAATAATTCTTTAGCTAATAAACTTCCTTAAAGATAAGTAGTAAATGGTTAAAAAAACACGTAAGTCAGGTTCAGCTCACAGTATAACTGCGAGCCAAACGCTTCGCGGTGGCAAAAAGGGTATTCTAAGTATCCCAGAGTTACGGCACGCTTTTGAACATATTGAATCATTTGGTCGTAAATGTGCAGCTTCAGTTCATGCTAAAAAAACAACTAAAGCATCTGCTGCTGCTAGCTATGCTAAAGAATGGAAGAAGACCTTTGGACGATCATTACCTACTAAAAGTGCCATGGCTTCAATTGAACATTATATGTCATTAAGCCCTGGAGGAAAGCAACGAGGTGGTATGGCTCCTGTATCTGGTTCCGAGTTACAGCCAGGTATCTATGCTGCTCCTACATTACCTGGTCAAACAGATGGTGCAGGTTATACTGCTCATGGATCTTTCTTACCTTATGTTGAGAAAGGTTTCAGTGTAGGTATTCCTCAAGATGGCCTTGCCTCTATGTGTGGTAAACAAGACAGTTTCCCTATGCCTGCTGCAAATCTTGGTTCTAATGCAGTCACACCTATGGGTGCAACTCCAGTTGGTTCAACTACTTATATGAAAGGAGGTAGACGTACTAGACGCCGTGGTCTACGCAGAAGTCAACGCGGTTCAGGCTCTAATGAAATTAGAGCCCAAACACTACGCGGTGGATCTGCTTCACTCGCTGCTGCCTTTAGACCTATGTTATCATCAAATCCTCCTGGTGTTGGACATGATGCGCAAATGATGTTTAAGAGTGCAGCACTCCCGGCAAGTCCAGACCCTACTCAACCTGCATTCAATTATAAGGCAAATGATGTTATGGTACCTAATTTTGATGGTCTTGGTGTCATTGATCGCAATTTGAATAAAGAGATTGTTGTCGGCAAAAATTAATGCCTAATTGAGTATAAATCCATTTAAAATATAAGGAAAGTCATTAGAATTATTTAATGACTTCTCGTATAAATAACGCTGATGAGGGTCGACGTGTGGCTAAAGATGTAATTCATAAATACTTTACCACACAACCATATCCCTATACTAAACATCATATTGACAGTTATGATCAATTTTTGTCAACTGATCTTATTTCAATTCTTCGTGCAAATAATCCGATTCGAATCTATAAAAATATTATAAAATCAAAAGACACTCGCGAACGTATTAATTACGCGTATAATATTGAACTCTATGTTGGTGGACTAGAAGGTGATAAAATTAAAATAGGCACACCGGTTCTAAATTTAGATAATTCAAGTGATGTTCGTGTATTATTTCCTAATGAGGCTCGTCTTCGTAATTTAACATATGCAGCTGATGTAAAAGTTGATATTCATGTAAAAGTTGTTATTAAAGATGAACAAGCCGATGGATCTATTGTCACAGGAAAACCGATCGATCTTGAATTTCAAGATCTAAATCTCTTCAGTTTACCTATTATGCTTCATAGTCGTTATTGTCTATTACATGGAAAACCAAAAGAATTTTTACAACAAGCAGGTGAGTGTCCATTTGATAATGGAGGCTATTTTATTGTTGATGGATCTGAAAAAGTTCTGATTAGTCGTCAAGAGGCTGCTTTTAATACTTTATATTTAACTAAACGTGATAAAGGTCCAGAATCCGATAAAGTAAGCACAGATGGATATGTAGCATCTCTTAATCCTGAATCAAGAACAATTACATGTGCTTCTTTCGCAATTTCTAGACAATCTGGTATCATTTATATTACTTTACCAATGATTCGTGCCCCTATAAATATGTTTGTTGTATTCCGAGCTCTTGGAATACAATCTGACGAAGATATTGTACGCATGATTTTCCCAGATCCTTCCAGTGCTGATTCCCAGTTCCTTCAAGATAAATTAATTCCATCAATTATTGATGCATATCCTTTTTTGACGAAGACTTTGGCAATACAATATATGAAAACACTTACTAAAGGTTTTACTGAAGCTACTGTATTAGATGTTCTTCAAAATCGTCTCTTCTCACATGTCCCTAATAGTCCTGGTGCACGAGCTAATTATCTGGCCGAATGTATTCGTTCTCTTCTTCGTGTAGATCAAGGATTTGAAGAACCACCTAGTCGTGACGATACCAGAAATCAAAGATGTCTCAATAGTGGTTTCCTTGTACAAGATATGTTTAATAAATCATATAAAGACTGGAAAGAAATGGTACGACGTGCGATAGATTATGAATATGCGTATCATACTTCTGTATATCAAGGACAGAACTTTGTTAATATCTTTTCAGATGCTAATCGTTCTACCATTTTTAAAATTGGATATATTACCGATCTCATGATGAAAGCCTTCAAAGGTAAATGGGGATCTGGTCTCGGTGAAGAGAAGACGGGTGTTCTTCAAGCACTTAGTCGTCTCTCCTACCTAGATTTCATGAGTCACTGTCGACGAGTTGTTCTTGATTTTGATACTAGTCAAAAATTAGTTCGTCCTCGACAACTTCATACAAGTCAATACGGTTTCTTCTGTACTAATGAAACACCTAGTGGTGCCTCTATCGGTATTACTAAAAATCTTACGATTTTGGCAACAATTAGTACTGGTATGAAACCAGCACCTCTCATTGATTGGTTGATGAATCGTGGTGGTGTTATGCCTTGTGCATCTGTTACTGCAAATGAAAAATCTTTCTATGTTCCCGTGATTATTAATAATGGTATAATTGGATATACAGCAAATCCACTAATTCTCCTAAAAGTCTTAAAAGCAATGAAACATACAGGTTTCTTACCTTATTTTGTTTCAATTTCTTTCAGTTATAATCAACGCAGATTAATGATTTTCACTGATGAAGGACGTCCTTTGAGACCTCTTATTATGATTGGTCCTAATGGTGAATTCCCTATTTCTAAAATTGCATCAACGAAGACTTGGCGTGATTTAATTATGGGTACACATCCAGCTCGTAAAGATGCTGACTTATCAAGTCCATTCTTCGTTGATCCACTTGCCGATCGTGCAGAGGGTAAACCGACCGCTGAAGATTATTTAAAAGCAATGCTTCCCTATGAAAGTGTAATTGAATATATTGATCCTTATGAACAAAATGAAATTCTTATTGCAAATTTCAAAGAGCATATTATTCCTGGACAAACAACACACATTGAAATTCATCCATCAACAATTCTATCATTACTTACATCTCTCATTCCTTATCCAAATCATAATCAAAGTCCTCGTAACCAGCTCTCTGACAGTCAAAGCAAACAGGCAATAAGTATATATGCAACAAATTGGAAAAATCGTTTTGATAATTCTGGACATATAGCATCATATAGTGAAGCTCCTATTAGTAGAACTTTGTATTATGACTATTTAGCTGAAGGACGTATTCCTTATGGTACAAACTGTATATTAGCAATTTGCACATATCAGGGATATAATCGTGATGATGGATTTGTGTTCAATAAAAATGCATTAGAACGAGGACTCTTCAGATCTATAGCATATCGTTCATATGAATTCTACGAAGAGCATGACAAAACAACAAATATGAAGAAGAAGATCGGAAACCCTGCACAGATTGGTCAATGGTTAGATATTCGTCCTGGACTTGATTACACAAAGTTAGATGAACGTGGTATTGTCAAAATCGGTGAATATGTTGATGAAGATACTGTAATTGTTGGTGGTTATTTCCAAGCCGAAACTGGCAAATATAGAGATGCATCATTAACACCAAAAGTATGGACACGGGGTATTGTTGAATCAGTTAATATAACAGTTAATAATGAAGGTTTACGTCTTGTAAAAGTACGTGTTGTTCAAGATCGTAGTCCCGAATTAGGAGATAAATTCTCTAATCGTCATGGACAAAAAGGAACATTAGGTGCCCTCATTCCACAAACAGATATGCCGCGAACTAAAGATGGTATTGTACCTGATGTAATTGCTAATCCACATGCAATTCCTAGTCGTATGACAATGGCTATGTTATTAGAAACTATATTAGGAAAAGCAACCGCCTGTCATGGTTCAATCGGTGATGCAACAGCATTTATGAATGAAGGTAATCCAACCGATGATATTGGTGCAGTTTTGGAAAATATGTATGGATATGAGCGTTATGGAAATGAAGTCCTTTATGATGGAACTACTGGTAAACAATTAGAGGTAGAAATCTTTATTGGACCTACTTATTATATGAGATTGAAGCATATGGTAGAAGATAAATGGCAAGTTCGTACAACTGGACGTAAAGAGGCGAAGACTCATCAACCGACTGGTGGTCGTGGAAATGAAGGTGGTATTCGTTTTGGTGAACTAGAACGTGATGTCGTTGTTACACATGGTACTGCTGCCTTTTTACGTGAGACTCTGATGAAACGTTCTGATGGTGTTAAAATGCCAATTTGCAGTGGCTGTGGTACTGTTCCTATTTATAATGAACGTTTAGGAATTGCTGTATGTCCCTTATGTCAGGGACCATTTAAATATTCTGGTACATCGGCTGATACTTTGGAAATGATTCCCCCATTAACAAAACCTATTGCACCAATTGTAAAAGTTGAAATGCCCTATTGTCTAAAAGTTTTGGAAGGAGAATTATCATTCTATGCAAATGTGGGTATGCGTATTATTCCTACTGCAGGTATTGATCGTTTAAATGATGAAAATATTATTGTACGACCAAGTCAAGAAATTGGTAATGCTCCAATTATGCTTCCTGAATTCAAAATCCCTGATGTTAATGTCCCAATGCTTGAACCCGTCGATGTTGGTGGTGCCGCTAAACCAATTAAACCTATTATGCCGAATTTGAAGGATCTAGTATCTTTGGCTAATCAGGTTGGAATGACATTAGTTCCTGCAAATTCTGCTATGGCCAGAAATTTAGTTGAACCAAATTTACAGAATGAAGAAGTCCAAATAGGTCTCAATCCTAAAAGTACGAATAATGAAAAGATTATTGAAGGCAGTGCAGATGATGAAATGCCAGAAGTTCCTGAAGAAGGGGAAGAAGAAGTACAAGTATTGCCAGGTGGGATTCCGCAACCCATAAAAGTACTTGGATCTAAGGTACCACCACAAAATGCGAAGATTATACAACCTGCTCCATTAATGACAAATGAACAAATGGCATCTATGCTAGTTAATACAGCAATTAATCAACCGCAAGTATTTGCTGCGGCTGCTAATCAAATGAATCAGGCTATGATGCCAACAGTTCCAACTGTAATTGTTGATACCAGTCCACGAGCATTAGCTCTTGACGGACTTCTACCAACCTCTGCACCATCGCAAAATAATACATTAAGAAATCGTCGAAATCGAAATGAAATGGGTCCTGCAGCTCCGGCTAATCAACCACCTCCAGCTGCAGCTCCAGCAAATAATGGTACAATTGTTGTTAATAAATTGGGCTAAAAGGAGGGCTGCCTAAAACTGACGAAAAAAAATACTATTAGAGGAGTAAGCAGAATGTCATTTGAATTGATTGATGCATTGTATCGTTCTCGTCTAACAGTATTATCTTTGCTAGACAGACGTGGTTATAATATTAAACCATTTGAGCGTTTCTCTACACGACAGATTGAACTAATGTTGGGTGATTCTGGTAGTTCAGGTAGCGCCCATGCACTTGATTTCAGAGCCGAAAAGAAAGATGAGGCTGATAAACAAATGTGTCATGTAATTTATTATTTACATAAGTTTCGTAAATTTGATGACTTTATTGATGATTTAAAATTATCCGATGATGATTTGGCTCGTAGTGAATTCTTCGTACTTTTAAATGATGAAGTCATTGATGCACATCATAAGTCAGCAATTAAGCATTGGCATTTACGTAAACTAAAAGTACATTTCTACAGTTTATATCGACTTGTCAATAATCCTCTAGATCATGTACTACAACCTAAATTTGAAATTATTCCCCAAGATAAACATCAAGATTTACTGGCGGCGATTAATTGTAGATCGAAGGGTCAGTTACCTGTTCTAAGATATCACACTGATGTTGTAACACGTTGTCTTGGACTTGTTCCTGATGATATTGTTAAGATTACGAGACCCAGTGAATCTGCTGGTGAATCAATTATTTATAGTGTTTGTAAGCCGTTAGGCTAATGTTATATTTCGTTAGGAATGCCTGCGCCAACAGTCAATTTAGAAGAGGGATTTGCGGTCCAAGGATCTTCAGTCAAAACTGAATTTCAAAATAGACTCAATATTCTTAAAGATAGAAAAAGGAATGCGGATGCATATTTTGCTAGTACAACAAGTAATGAGCAGAATACTCTAAATGGTCAAATTAATGCTCTAAAAAGAATTTTTGCAGATTATGTTAAATCTGGAGGAGTAGAGAATGCAATAAATCAAGATAAAGACAATAACCCTCCTAATGGTCCAAATGCAACAATTACAGATAGAATTAAAGAAATTAATGATAAGTATAATAATTATAAAACTAATGTTTATGACGAATTGAAAACATTACGGCAAGAAGTATTAGCAACAGTTGATGTAAATACATTTGCATCAAATGTAACTAATCAAATTGAACGTATAAATACATTGAAAGATCAATTGAAAAGTGAAGAAGATAATTTATCAACAGCCTATACACGAAATAAAATGGTTGAAACACAAGATTCTGCAGTCAGTTATCATCAAACTTGGGGATTCCTCGAAAGACCCTTAAAAAAGAGATCAATACCTATTCTAATTGTTCTTACAGTTATTTTCGCTGTTGCAGCTGTTATTGGAATCTATTTATTAGTAACAATGTCTCCTGCTAATATTACTAATAGTAATACAAATACATTGGGGACTGAATCATTTACAAATAAAATAACAGGTATGTTTTCAAGGAATAGTGTATAATTGTGTATGCGCAGAAAAACAGATATAACGTTAGAATGGCTTCAATTTGTCCTGGTGGTAATGTTCAATATACAGATACGCAGTTAGATGCAATATATACAGGTTCTGCAACAAACAAGACTGTTATTAGTCCTGCTGGTCTTCCATCAGATGCAAATCGTCAACCAGAAACATATTTGCTTACTGATTCATTCTTGCAAACCCATGTTAGACAATTAAAAAGTTCAAATATTATTCCGGCTCCGCCTGATTTTACTCATCAAAAAGGTCGAAGTGAAAGTGATATCATCTCTGAATATGTTACCAAAGTTCGTGCTATGAAGGATGGTATCAGAGATGAATATTGTTTCTATATGGGTCGTTATAAGTATACAATCACTCAACTTTTTGAGAAGATTTCTAATGCAACGGCTGGAGAAACTTCTGGCATGGGTCAAATTCAGAGTTTAACAGAAAAGAGCATTCGATTGAATCGTAGATTACAGGATATTAGTCAGATTTCAAATGCTATATCTGAAGATCAATATGCTACTACTCGTCAATTTCAGAGCCAGATCAATGATGCCAATGATAAGATCCAGAAGTATGTTGATACTTTAAAGGCTCAAGCTGCAATTTTGCAAAAAGAGGCACCTACGGTTGAAATAAAGAAACGTATGGTTGCGTATACTAAAGAAAAAGCTGGTGCACATAAAAATCTATTATCACTTTACTTCTTCCTTGATGTTGTTGCATTAGGACTTTTATTCTATGTTTACAAGGCATCTGCATAAATCCCCGGCTAACACAATTTACTTATCTATTTTAATGATATTTAAGATTAGATATGTCAAGAGCAACACAACTCCAGAATGATGTTCAATTAGGTCTCGATATAGCAACGGCAACCAATTTTGCTTCATTGAAACAATCTGGACAACTTAATCAATATCTAATTGACAATAAAGAAAACGTTTTGGATAGAATTATTGATAGTAAAAACGACAATATTGCTAAAACTATTAGTGATATGGATCGTGCTATAGATACTCAGAATAGTACATATATGTATTATAAAAGAAACAACGATTTTTTGAAGCTTGGTGAAGATCCTGTAAAGAGGATGCAACAGGATGTTCGTAACTTGCAAGAAGATCGTGATAGTGCTCAAAGACAATATGAAATTAATCAATGGACATCCGGCAATCGTGCTGATACCTTATTTATATATCAAGTTATTTTCATTGCTGTCCTAGTACAGGCTCTATTTACTGGACTATGGCGTATGGGAATAATTAGTGCTGGTTTTGTTGCTTTCCTTGCATTCTGGTTAGTAGTTATTGTTCTATTTACTACTTTGAATCGTGCTCAATACACTTCATACTCTCGTAATAAGAGATTCTGGAATAAACGCGATTTCCCTCGTTTCGGTGGTCCTCCTATTCCGACACCTGACTGTCCTGCTGCCACATCTCTCATTAAGAAATCATATGAATCGGCTGCTAGTGCAGTTACAGATGCCCCTAATACATTTATTAGCAGTTTACAAAAAGGACTTGATTCAGTAGGAAGTGCAGCAAATGCAGCATCTTCTGGTTTAAGTAATCTGAAAACGTAATAGATATGGCTAATGCTGATTGTCTTCCTAATACAGGGGCTAAATGGACTAAGAATCAGGAATATATAAATTCATGTGCAAATAGTGGTGCAATTAATAATATAAGAAATAATTTTATTGGTGAACAAGTTAATTACAGAAAACAATTCGAAGATTTGAAGGCTTTAGCTCAATCAGAAATTACTGATACTGAAAACCTTTTAGGAGCTATGACAAATGCAAATAATGCTTCATCTTATCTTCAGAAGATGGCCGAAGAAGAAAAAGAACTTCGAAAAAAAATGGATAATATGAAAAGTAAAGCCGAAGCCCTAAATGTTACTTTTAATGAACATAAACAGGATAATGAAGAAATTAAGAAAAAACCGAAGGTTATTGTATTACAAGATTATATATTAGCTTCGTTTTCATTATTTTATTTAATAACATCAGTAATTTTCATTTTCTATTTGACAAAAAAATCAGGATATAGTGGTAAGACATTTATAATTAGTCTTGCATTCTTTGCATTATTAGGATTTTTCATTGCTTCTTTACTCGTAAAAGCGGGTTAAATACCCAAATCTTGATCCCAGCGTGTTGCATCATCTGATGACATAAACACGACAACATGACGGAACAATTCCTTCTTGTTCTCAATAACTGGATCACCAAGTTCTTCAATTAGACGCTTCTTAAGTTCATTATCATTGAACTTCTTAGCGCCTGAATTTGTACCCTCATCAGCATACCATTGTTGATATGCACGACGGACTTCCTGGAAAGTGACTTCATTGCCAATTGCTTTACCACCTCTGCGAATACAGCCATAGTAGAATTTAGCAAATGAATCATATGATTCCTTATAGTCTGTAACTGCTGCCATAACAATCTTAGGAGCAATGAGAGCACGTTTACGATATTCAGTATTATAGATATGAACTAGTTTTGAGAAGAAGTGAACACGCCATTTACGCAACTTACGATCAAGTTGTTCATCCTGATAAAACACTTGTTTTGCAGGATTATATTCTGGGTTATCTGCTTTAACGAATTTAGACATGAATGGTACGACACGAATACGACGCCAAGTACCACCATCTTGACTATTAACAGGAATTAGTTTATTACACATAATAATCATCTTACCTGCGATCTTGAATGAAACGGGTTCTTTGTATAGACCACGAATCATCATATAATCTTCACCTGAAAATTGCTTCATCTGTGCTGCATTGAGAGGTTCAGTCTCATCAGGTTCAGACAAATAGATAAAGCGCTTATTACGAATAGCAATAAGTTCAGGAGCTGCTGCACCTGCATCACCACGTTTACGTGTTAATGCGGTTGCTTGTAGTGAACATGCATAATCACCGAAAGTGATCCGCATTAGTTCTGTAATTTTTGATTTACCATTACCGCCACGACCAGTCCAGGTATAGAACTCCTGAGCCTTATTGGCGCCCTCCAAACATGATGCCAAGAGACGCCACACATAGTCACGCTCATCTACATCATGGAAGAGTTTCTCAAAGAAATCGTCAATCTCCGCATAAATTGGATCATCACGAATTTCTTCATATGGAATATAAGGGATAGCGTCCATATCAGGACACCGACCCATTTGGAAACTGACCATATCATCAGGTTGGCCTTTTCTGAAGACAATACAAGGATTATCTTCGTCAGGTCCTTGTAGATCAAGGATACCATTAGCACAACCAACAAGATTAGGTTTCAGATTCATCTTTTCACTGAAGCCATCTTCATAGAAGATGCCTTCACATTCTTTCATAACACTATCTTTAAAACTAGCATTATACAATTGTTTCTCAAAACGGATCAATGCTTCGAAGTCTTTATAATCTTCGGAGTTCTTGAAGTTCTTCGAATCTACACTTGTTGCAAACTTCGATCGCTGACGGTTCTGAGCCGCAGCAATTAAAGTAATCAATTTAGTGGAAATATGGTTACGAATCTCAATACCTTTTGCAAGCTTACGCCATACATGATTCTTGAATTCATACCAGTCTACCGACTTAGAATCGGCAGTACTACGATAATGTCCAGAGAAGATTTCAAACATGATCTGCGCCACATGATTGTGATTGCATTCATATACCTTATTCTGGATTTTATCAATGAGATCATCATCAACAATTTCTTTGTATCGTTGAGGATTATCGAGTTTAGCCCAGAATCGTAGTGATGCAAGAGTTAACTTGCTATCGGTTTCACCACGATTCCAATTCTTGAGCCAATCGGCTCTCAACCCATTAATATTATTCATACGGAATTTCTCCGATTTTGCACTGACTTCCATCCATACATCAAACATTTCAAGACTAGAGTCAATAGTATGTAGACACCAGCCGACTTCTAGCCATGTATGGAATCCGTCCATGCGTTCTTTTGACAGACACTCACGTGCCAATGTCTTTGCCAACTCTATTTGTCCTTCATCATATCCGCGGAATTGAGCCCATTCAGGGATCTTACCACCAACTGTATCAACAGCTGTAGACGTTTCGACAATTTCATTTTCTTCTTCTTCTTTTAACGCCTTTGGAGCAGGCGCTGCTATTTCAGCTTTTGGTTTTTTCAACAGTTCCCAAAGTTCTTCCATTTCTGGACGAACCTTGATATCTGTAATTTCCAGATTGTATCGAATACTGAACATTTCAATTAGATCACGAGATCCAAAATCTTCAACTTCTCCATATGTTAGTTCATCTGTTACAGGATCATACTCGTAGACATTAGCCAACAAATATGGTGGAATGTCTGGTTTGGATTCTCCATAAAAGAGCCAACCATTCCTACCTGAAGAGATTGCTTCATCATAAACATCTTTATCTGCATTAATGTATTGTGTACCTTCAAAAGATTCTGAAACAATACCTGCATCTAAGATAGCTGTTCGAAGACAACTTTGATGTTCAACACTTAGGATAAGATCAGGACTGATAATATGAATACCGTCTTTGATGATCTTTTCTCCTGCACGTTTTTGTTCATATGGCATAGGACGAAGACAAACGAAGAATCGCGGTGGCATACTGAGAGTCTTCAAGTCATAGAATTTCTTGAGGATTTCGGTAAAACCGGCGATGAAGTTTCCAATATGTTCTTCAGTAAAACGACGAAATAGCTGTCCCGTGGGCGAGTACTTGAAGTCCAAGTCCACAAGAAGCGGTGAATATTTATCAACACGACGTTGCTCAACAAGATTGAGCGGACGAAGTTTGAGAACAAATAAATAATTGTGTAATTCATTTAAGAATGTGGGATAATCTTCGTCAGATACCATCCAACGACCAGTAATTGCTCCCATTCCCGTCAAAGAATATGGATGACGACCCTCCACCTTACGCGCTGCCAAGAATTTGACGAGCGATGTATCATGAAGTGATGTCATTTTTATGTGTGACGAATATTTACTTGAAAATTTTACGCAGGAGTCGGACGCCTCAATTTTTTTGGATCGCCGGCGGCGACTACTTAAAGACAAATACGGAAAAATTTGAATCTTCGGCCCTCCCATTAAATTATAAGTAAAACAATGGAAGAAATTACAATTGACGATTACGTTCAGCGAATTAATTCAAAAATGGTGAATCAGCTATCATATTCTATTACAAATATGGAAGGAGGCAAGAAAATTTTGAAGATGAGTATGGATAATCTAATTGTCCTTGAAACAGAGTTAATGCGTGAAGTCTTTTTTGTTTATACACCTGTAAAACGTATATAATTTGTCGATAAAACACTTGCACCAGACGTTACAGGTAAAGGTCCCTGATAGACATATGTAAAACTCTCTCCTGGATTAAGTAATCCTAAATATGAATCTGCATTAATAGCTGTATTAGCATATAAATGAACAACACTATCTGTAGGCGGTCCAATATGACCAAATCGCATACAATCAAATTGTTGCTTAGGCCATACATTTAGAGAATCAAGATCTAAAGCTAATGTCTGTGCACCACCTGCCGCCCTAAATGTCGTTACCCATCCCAGTGTACTTATATTTGTTCCAACCACTTGTGCTGGTGTAACTGTTGCAATATTTACAGTTGAAAAACCGATTCGACGACGTGCTGGTAAATCCGCTTGCAATGTCGAAATATTATTTTTATTTGTCACCGTCATACAGGCATCTACCGCCGCATATGATGCCAATGTACTAAATGCACTGCTCAAATAATTTACATTGTTTCCCAAAGTACTAACATACGTACTAAGTGACGATACATTTGATCTTGTCTGCACTAATAGACATGAATCTACTGCAACATATGACGCTAGCGTACTAAATGCAGTACTTGTATAGGCAAAACTACTAATAGTTTCATAATTCAATACTATTGAACTTGGTCCATTAATAAATGTCTGATTCACAGTTGAATAAATATTATTACTATTCACATTAATATTTGTTATAGCAGGAAATTGGGCCCATGTACCTATTAAACCAGGCCCTGCTCCTAAAAGTGCGTTGATGTCAGAAATAATTGGACCTAAATTTGTACTCAGTTGTGCAACATTTACACCATCTCCACCATCAACACCATAGGCTATATTACGAATCCTCTTATTATTAAACCATGTACCACATGTAACTTCTAATGTACATATTTTTGCATCATCCAATATTTCTTGTGACATATCCCTCTATTTGTCATTATTAAAAGCTTTTATGCCTTATATATCGCACTCAAATTAATTACTAAATGCTAAACCTCCTTGTCCACTCATCACACGTAATACATTATAATTACGAGCATACATTCTTAATTGTCGATTTGTATTAAGACACGCAGAATCAAATGTAAAACTCACAGTAAAATCATCTAATCTTGATGCATTACAAGTACCGGAAGGCTGCATATCTTCAGGTTTTAGACCAAATGAATAAACATAAATATGTTTTGTAGGTATTCTTGAATGATGCTCATATGTCTGTGCTTGACGGAAATATTCAGCCTGTTTGGCATCAAATCTATCATTTCCATTAAAAACTAGCTTTGCATTAGCAAATGTATCACGACCATTAGGACTATATTCAAAATAGTCATTACCGCTGAGAGAGTTACCTTCCTGAGAACAAGATGTTACGTCTGGAATTACCCAGACAATCTCTTTTAGTGGATGATTGAATTCCATTTGATTTGAAAAGTTCTCCGCACGGTCTGCAATTCCGAGTCCAGTATTGAATTGTAATTGCTCAATCAACATTTCATGGGGCTGCACAACAAACTTCTTACGCTCATCCGTATCTAGATAAATATAATTTGCCCATAATGAAATATCAATAGCATTCCATGGCTGTCCCGCATAATCCAATGGTGCAATCAAGTTTACATCAGAACGAATTAGAGACGCCGGAGGCCTTAAATCAAATGTAAAACGAACTTCATGATATTGTAATGCTATTAATGGTAAATATAGTCCAGGACAACGATTAAACCAGAATTGTAGTGGTACACGGAAACGATATTTATTAGTTCCTGCACTACTACTACTTCCTGAACCTGCATCACAACCATTTGGAACTGCATTAAATTGTAGCGCAATATCCGTTGTATGCTTTCCAATCATACGACGATAACCGGCCTGTTTAGATTCATCCAATGATATTTCTGACCAGATTTCAAGCCAATCACCATATTGACGATCAATAAGCTGTCCTCCTATTTGCATATCTACGGTCTTTATTGCAGCATGTCCAATAGAATTACAGAAACCAACCCAAGTACTAGTTGCTGGTGTACCGGTCGCCGTGTAGCCGGCCTGCTCTTGAAGTAGCGCTGGAACCTCTATCTCCAAATGCATTGCACCAAGAAGGTCACCGACACGATCAATTACTATTTCCATTCTATGTCCAAATTTGCCATTAGAATTTTGATCACGTTGTTGGATCCATTCCATCGAAAAATTTGTATGGCGTCGATATATCAGTTTAAAAAATGTTATTTGCGGATTACCCGTTATAAATACATCCTGGGCGCCGTATGCAATTAATTGAATTAATGCTCCACCTGCCATAGCTTCTATTAGTAGTTGTGTTTGACTTATTGCCGCTAAAAGGCGCATAAAAATTGACTGCTGTAGATTCAGAACTTAGACTATTAGGATATACAATTAGATAGAAGAATGTCTGAATCCACTACTTCAACAGAAGCACCTAAAGCCGCGGCTGCCATGAAATTCTGTCCTGTTTGTCGATATTACTTGTATTTGAATATGTCTGAAGGAAAGATGTCTCGTCTTTGTCGTTCTTGCGGCTATTCAGAAGATGAATTGACTGGTGGTCTAGTCAGTTTCACCAACCTTGAAGAAAAGGTTAATGAAGGTTATAAGATCCTTGTAAACGAATTTACACGCGATGATCCCACGCTGCCCCACGTCGACAACATTAAATGTAAAAATGAAGGCTGTGCTTCAAATAGGAGCGGCACAAAATCTGATGTTATTTATATTAAATATGATGCTGTTAATATGAAATTCCTCTATATTTGCAATGTATGTGGTGATCAATGGCGTAGTCGTTAATTACCCATCAAATAAAAAATTTGATTTTTAACGTTTTACATATATATTTATAGAATAATGCAACAATATATTACACATTATGGCCAGATGAAGAGTTATGATCCTACTAATGTTCGATCAGATCTTTTAATTGATGAACTATTTGATAGGGCAAGTAAAACACATGATCTAATTACGCAAAGTGAAGGTAATGAAAAAGAGATGTACATGGTACTTAAAGGCAGTGAGACTAAAGATGGATATTATATTAAATTATACAATAATCAACTAATTGTATTAATTTATTATAAGGAAGGTCTTAAACATGGACATTCATACTCATGGTATTTAACAGGACAACGTCAATATGAACAGTTATTCATGGAAAATAATCTCCATGGATTTTATACTCATTGGAATATTAATGGGGATATTATTGAAATTATTAGATATTCTAATGGTTTCAAAGATGGATTTAATATTAAATATGCAAATGAATCAGATGATATTATTGAACTTAATAGTTAAAAATAAAATTGATACATATGAATTTTATTTTTAATTAGTAACATTATAATATGCAACAATATATTGACACATTTGGATACATCAAGAATTATAATCCACATGAAGTAAGTAGTTTGCTCCTGATTAAAGAACTATTTGGAACTGTTCCAAAAGATCATCGTGTTCTACAGGAAAAAAATGGTCTAGGATGGATTTATACATATATGGTTAATTCAGATGGTCAAAAGAATGGATATTATGTATCTACATATGAAAATAATTTAATTGAAATTAATTATTATACAAATAATACACGCAATGGTAAATTTTATTCATGGAATCATAATGGTTCCAGAAAATCAGAAACATTATTTATTAACGATATTCCACATGGTTATTATACACAATGGAATGAAGATAATCAAATTATGAATATTACACGATATGATAGTGGATATTTTGATGGTTTTCATATTGAATATAATCATGAAACTAATGACATTGATGAACTAACTCGATATAAACAGATGCGTATTTAATTTCTACGATTCTTACGTGATGATTTTCGTCCTCTGCTTTTAGATCGATTTCTACGAGTATTTTTTCTATTATATCTCCTCCTTTTACCGCTTCGCGTTAGCTTTGCTGAGGAACCACCACCTTGTGCACCTGCACCACCACCTTCTGCACCTGCACCACCACCTTCTGCACCTGCTGCAGGACATTGTATATATGGCAATGGACCAACAATAGGGTTAATTACATAAGGCATAATTCGGCGGTCTGCAACAGGCATTGGTCCAATTTCCAATTCATCAATTAGATGTTCAATAAATATTCTTGAAGGTGCATTTAATCCTGTATATCCATTATTTGTAAACATTAATTCTTCTTGTGGAGTTATATGTCCATTAATAGACCCTAATAATTGTGCCATACCCGGATTTAATGCTGCTCTCATATGTACAAACATTGGTAAAAATGCTTCATAATTAGTATAACCTTCCGCATAAAAGTGATTTAAAATATCAGTTGCTGTCGCCAGATTAACCATGTATTTAAATCCTGCATAACGTTTTTCTGGACCAACATTAAATCGATGAGGTAATGGATTTAGTCCAGGAGTATTTGTTTGAATATTCTGACCTAATTCTTCATTAAATTCTCTAACAGCAGCACGTAATGCACTATTAGCAGCTTGATCTTGATCTTCAATAGCTCCTTTTGGAAGACCTGATTTAGTCCAAGGAAAGACTATTCTACCAAACCCATCTGAGTTAGGATTAACATTTAATTTAATTTTATGTGGATTTGTTACTTTAATACAATAATCTCCTGAATGAGGTGCATTTTTTCTATTATAGTTAGCTGGTACATTATTATTTCTAATAAATATATGATTTTGCCCATCTACTGATTCATATGCACCAAAATGACCATCAGGTAATTGTCTGAAGAATTGAGTAGTTTTATTAGTAAACCCATCAAAATCACCTAATCTTCTGCTTGTAATCCATCTTTCGCGAATTATTAATATATAATTATTATATTGACTATCAGGTTCATTAATTATTACAGCTAGTATACTATTTGTATCAGGTTCTTGAGCTCTAACTGCAGGTTCACGTGCCTCATAGGCTGGTCTTGCAGGTCTACGATTTAATCCATAGGCTGGTCTACGATTTAATCCATAGGCTGGTCTACGATTTAATCCAGGGAAAGATCTATATTCACTAGCTGGTGGTGGTGGTTGATAACCTTCTCTAGCATGTGGAGGTACATATGCCATTATATTAATCTATTATACACTAACATATTTTTTTAATATGGTCGGATGTGATGAAGAAATCCAATTCAGAATTAGAACCGGACAGCATTTTCCGCAATTGAAATTTTTATTATTAACCAAAAAAGCAATCCATGAAAGCCGTTCCAATCCATGTCTCAATAAAAATTCTTTTACGCGCCCACCTGCTACTTCGGAAAATAACCAATCCTCTATCACTACCAATAACTCTCTAGAAATCATTTCCCTAAAAGTCCGTTGTGCATAAAAATAACATAATAATAAATAGAGGTCACGTCCCTCCTTTGGACAAAAATCAGTGATTTCATATACAGATCCAGCACTAATCAGTGACCCACGATTCATACCTGTTCCATTACAGGCAAGCCCGAAGTCCACTAATTTTATTTCATGTTCAACATTAATTGTCCATTGAAATCCCGCATACGGAATAGTATGGACGGTAGCAGATGGTCGCACAGAAATTAATATATTATCCCCCTTCAAGTCGCGATGATTTAAATGAAGATTTTCTTCGAGGTAGCCAAGAAGAAGACAAATATGAGCTAAGATCTGAAGAAACCAGAAATCAAATGTCTTCCCTCTCATCTTCACTTCTCCATGAAGGAAATGAAGTGCATTTTGAAGATAAAGAACATTCGTAAATGGTTCCATCATAAAAGTTATACGCTTACAAGAACGTAAAATATACTTCACTTCTGATATTGAAGATTCATGACCTATTGAACGAAGACAATTACGTGCAGCTATTTGTAAACACGCCTCCGTTAAAAGATTACCTTCTTCATGTTTTGAAATCTTCTCGTATATAATGGTTCCATTAGTTCCATGAGTCCACTCTTCTACTTGTCCATAACGCCCTTCACTTATCTTCTTCCCTCCTATAAAAACAGTCCCCATTACTTCAATTACATCATCTCTAATCGGTCTTCGTTCAGGTATCAGTGTCTTCGATATCTTAATAGCATTTTCTATAGGACCTTCAAATTCGATACCATATTTTTTCAATGATATCATCACCTATTTGTGTCCACGGTTAAATGTCTTATACATATTTCGCAATTTACGTGCAGCCTCTGAGTCGAATGGATTAGCATTATCACTCAATATATATGCAGCCATTTCATGGGGATGTTCACAGAGTGATGGATTCTGGGTTCCAAAGAATTCCATCCATCCAGGCGGCATTACTGCAGACCATGATCCATCAGGTCTAACAAAAACCAGTCGAACTTCTGTCAAATCAGCATCATCTGGTTTTCTATAGACTGCAACAGGTACAAACAGTCCATGTTTCCCGCTATTCCATGCATAAAAAGGTGCTCTCAATGTATCAGGATTTAGTCGACGACGTTCTTCGACCTCTTTAGGAATTGCTCCTTTATAGCGAATAAAATTCCATTGCTCTCTATAAAATTTATCCCATAAATCTTCATGTTCTCGCTGATGAAGATGTATACATTCATGTAAAAATGTTTCATTAAAATGCTCATTACTCTTTCTTAGCATCGATTCCGGAAACCAAATTGTCTTCGGTGGTCTAGTATGTGGAAGTCCTTCTTCAAATACTCCCACCTTAATTGTCCCAGTCGGTAATAGTGATTCTGGTAATGTGGCTATTGCAGCGTTACTCATTGTTTGAGTGATAGCAGGAGGTTTACAAGGTTTTAAATATATTTTATGAATTGCAGTCATATTCGGTTGTGATTCAGTACAACTCTTCAAATACTGATCTTCCGTTTCATTTAATGCCATTTCTTGATATGCATCCTCAATACTTAATACTTTTATACCAATCATTGATGCGACACTTGAAGGTATATCACTAATTGTATTACCCATCTCTATATAGTAACTATAAGGCAATTATTGATAATATTTCTCGCGAAATTCATCTGTAGGCTTTTTAGTCCATAGATGAATTTGATTTCCATCCTTTGTAATATAATAACCATAGATTGCCGGCCCTATTTGTTTCAAATCAGCTCGACCATATAGATGCAAGACAGAATAAACCTTAGTTACAAGTCGTGTATCTTTACAAACCCATTTACCATCACCATTCTTTGATAATGGAGACAATCCTGCCTCATAAATCTGTGTTCCATCAAAGAATACAGCAGAAGTCTTGATCTCTGAGTCAACCATCCCTTTATGATGGTAAAGATAACTAAAAAATCATTTCAATTTTTCTATTGATTATTTCTTTTTAGCTCCGCCGCCACTACTTCTACTTCCTGTGGATGAACCATCGCTATCTGCAACGATTTTTTTCATAGCTTTTGCTAGTTCTCGATTCTGGAAATAATTTGATAGACGTGATTGTACTTTCTTTGGTTCTATTTTAGTTACTGACGCCGTTGTTGTTACGACCGTTTTGGGTTTAGTACTATTACTTGTTTTACTAGTTACTTTTGCACCAGGAAACATTGTACTTATAAATCGTCGTTCTGCCATTGCATGAGCTGAAGCAATAGCACCACTGAATAAAATCTTCTCTGCTACAAATTCTCGTTCACTTAATTGTCTTTCCATATCAAATTCATCAAAATTTGATGGTAACATTGAAGCATTATATCCTGGCATGTCTTCTAATAGAAGGCCAAACATCTGACTAATAGGAACCTTGATCTGGTGATCAATATAATACATAGCATCTATTTCTGTCCCTGGATTCGCACGCACATATGCTGGTGTCTCAATTCGATCACCTTGTAACTTCGATGCTGCTTGACCTGTAGGAGGTTTAATGTATACGTATCCAATACGATCACCCGCTGATGGTGCTGATCCTGGATCACGTGCAGTCATTCGATCTGCAAGCACTTTGTGCGCTACACCTTGTGGGTTTTTATATTCCGCTTTCAACGATTTTGTAATTGTAAGTAAACCGAGAGCTGTTGAGCCTTCGACTAGTTGTTTTGTTGCATTTTGCACATATTCAGTAGCACCTGCCACATCCTTATGGTCCAGAATCATTTTCATTGCTGTACCATAAATCTTTTTAACAATCGGTGCATTATCACGACGTTTCAATGCAATACCCATATATTTGTAGACGAAATCATCAGGATTCGACTCAAACATTTTGCCGGCATAACGTTTCTTAGAAAACATCAGTAATGGATCATAGACTTTGTCAAATTCAAAGTCATGAGGAGCTTTTAGAGCATGAGACACTAAATGTCCAGCCTCAATTGTGAGGTTTATCGCCGCCTCACGCGCCTCTCTTCCAGTCAGGCGTTCACCTGTAATAGGATTATAAGGGTTAAATTCAATAAATAGAGAATCAGTGTCGCCATACATAATGACAGCTCCACAACGTTTATCGCCGCTCTCTGGCCCATAGAATTTTTCTATAACTGCTTTCGCAAACATGATTTGCAAGCGACCATATGCCGTCGTAGAGGCGGCCAAGTCTTGTAATCTCATTTTAAATGTGCCTGATCCAAGCTGTCCATAAAGCGAATTTGCAGTCGTTTTATAAGCGAGCTGCTCCGTATCAAGGAGTGTAGCACGCAAAGGATCAGTCTCTTTCGCCGCCTCATTTCGCTTCGCTTTACGCGCAGCAAGCAGCTTCTTAATAATAATCGGCATCATCCCAGCTTTGTCCTGGGCATACCTACAAATACGAGTACCAGCCTTGATTTTCCTCGGCGTCTTCCTCTTATCTGCTGGATCAGGGATCAATAAATCATACTTGATATCTGTGTAGTCCACATCCTCCAAGTTATCAAATTCATTCGATCCCCAAACATGTTTAATCAAATAACCATCATCATCAAAATCCTTCACCCATACAAGTGTATCATGACTAATATTTTCTGATACAATAGACGATGGATAAAGTGATGCAAAATCACCAACACCAATAGGTGAGCGATTATAAAAGGATGGTATTGGGTCCAATACAATTGCACCCTCATAACTGTTTTCAGACGGACCTTGTGTAGGTGACGGTAATGTCAATATACACTTGTTCAGTTCCAAACATTCTTTCGCAATAAGTGACTCAATCTTAATGCCTTGTCCACGAGTAAAGATATAACTTACAGGTACAGAACATACATTTGCCATTGCCATTGCATTCATAAATGTTTCCAGTTTTTTATATAATTCGAGGACTAGATCACAGTCCTGAATACAGTATTTTGCTACTTTGGCACGATCTGCATCTGAACCACAGTGGAAATTGAAGATATCGGCTGGACCGACATCATCTTTTGTAATAACCCATGAAGTTGCTTCCTCTTTGATTGAGATCCATTCATCAGGATCACATATAGGAAACGTAACAATAATCTTTTTGCCTCCATCTGAAACAGAGACAACTTCTAATTTTCCTGTAATAGCTTCGCCTGATTCATCCAATAATTTCAATGCACGACCCACACGAATATCCTTCACTGCACCTTTAATAGTCAGTTCCAGAAAGCCATCAGATGGCTCTGGGGCTAGTGAAATAATGGCACCAGACATCAAAGTCTTGGCAACATCGTCCAATTTATAAGATTCAAGTGACATAGTTCGTTTAACATAACCAAGAAGATCAATTTGGAGTCGACCATCACATGTCCATGTATAAAAGTAATTATCACCAAGAGCAGAAGAGGACAAGAATGACTCTTTCAGTTTAACCTGACCGCCAGTTTCACACAGACGATTCAAGGCTTGTACTGAAAGTTCAGATTCAAGTCCTAGCTCCTCCAATCTATGCCACACATATTTTTCATCAAAACCAAAGACGTTATAACCAATCAATATATCAGCATCTATAAACTCCAACCATTCAAAGAATGATTGAAGCATTCTAGCTTCTGAAGATGCAGCATGTACAATAGCCCCGTCTACAGGATCACATGAAGGATAAACAAAGATATGTCTTTCCGTTACGGAGCCAGATACAGCTACTACTGCGCCAATTTGGATAATCGGATCGCCACTAATAGGAAAACGAGATCCCATTGTCTGATTCAAATAACTATTTAGAGCTTCTACCGCTTCATCACGATCTTTGTTCGATGGATTTAGGTATTTCTCAATAGCAGAATAGACTGAATCCTTATTCATTACTGCCTTAAAGGTAGCACGCGCATCAGGAGGAAGTCTATGTTTACAGATAATTGGATTCATTTTACTACCCTGTATAGGTCTGACATCAGCTGGACCAGTCCAGACCATTGCTTCTTCAATAAGAGCAATAGCTTCTGGACCGGTTTTTGCATTGTCATATAAATCTTTTGCTACACGAATGTAGTCTTTTTTAGGTTTAGGAAAGTCATCACAAGAAGAGAAACATTCAATATCCCAACTAATTGTAATGAAAGGTGCGGCTGCCATAGGAGCCTCGGTTGGATTTATATCCATATAATAAGTACGAATAATGTCGCTACTTTCTGATACACCTTCTATTTCTACCCAACCACATGGTTGAATATTTTGTGTATGGAGAAAACGTAGCATTGGATCGAGATTTGACTCATAGATCGATGGTGCATGTTTACCCCAAAGTGTACCAATTGAACCTTTTGTCGAGGGACGATTAGTCTTGTCAAGGAAAAGTTGTCTAAGATTATTGAAATTTCGCAAAGATGTAACCGTTAATTTAATAAATGAATAACTTCGATGATTTGTATAACCAAAGAATTTTTCACGTAATTCAATACTTGTTGTAACATCAGGGGCGAAAGAACAGTGTCGCTGAATATATTCAACTAATTGACGACGAGCGACACGAAGATTTGTTGGGCTAGTTGCTGATTCAGGTACTTCAACATAGAAATAGGGACAAAATCCCTCTACATCTACGCAAATACGTGTACCAGTAGCAGTTCTACCAAATAAATGAATCAATAAACGACTTTTCGGCCCGGTGAACCGGATAGACGTTTCTTCATCTGTAACCTGTCTAATATGCTCTTTTGTGTCGTCATCAATGATTTCGTCACTCGAGAGTATATCTAATATTTGAAATACTAGATTCGATGGCATGGTAGCTAGTTTTTTATCGGAGATAAAAATTCGTCAATTTTACGGGGCTACTATTTACTACAATTCGCCATAATAGAATTGTATTTTTCTGGACAAACCTCTTTAATATAATCCATTGCTTCATCAATCATTGTATTCGAAGGATAATAATATGTCATCGGATAATTCGCTCCAATTATAGAAGATGGTCCAAAATTTTTAAATATATCAACCATAAATGTCACATCTTCGAATCCACATACATGTCTTGTTTCATTCCACTTTATTTCCCTAAATACAGATTTCTTGATAGAACAATGACCAGAATGTAATTCAATATTTCTATTATTAAATAATCTTGGTAACAAAGGCTCTCCTGGTATTACTTCAATTGCATCTTTTATATAAAAAATATCTTTATAGAAGTTCGTAAATATATTATATATTTCAATTTCAAGTGTTGCACTATTAATTATAAATCCATGTATAAGTGCAATAGCATCTAAATGTGTATTGAAGCCATCAATTATACATTGATTGCGTTGTGGATGCATTATGTCATCAGCATCAAAAAAACTAATTATATCAGTATCTAAATGTGATGCAGCAATATTTCTATTTTGAGCAGCATTTAGTTTTTGTTCATGTGTTATAATCTTTAAAGGATATGAATAATTTGACTCATTTATATCCACATCTTCAGATCTCGACGAACTACACGAAACAACTACTTTAGCTGGTAGTACAGTCTGATCCTCAATACATTTTAGTAAAATCTTCAACTTATCTATGTGTCCAATATAACATGGTATTGCTATACCTATAGTCGGTGCCATGTTATATAATTATTATATTTATTTATAAAAATTAATTACGCATATTATACTCTTTTAATGAATTATATAGTCCACGATTCCTTCGACCTCCACCTAATTGTCTAGAACCCTCGCGTTCCATAGCTGTAACAATTGTATCAGCAGGAGGGGGTTCAATTTCATTGGGCATTGTATCTAAATCTTCATTAATTGTTGTTTCTTTGATTGGACTTGCATTCGCTTCAACATTAATGATAGTTGTTCCTGATGCAGTTTCTTTGGCAGGTAAATTTTTATTCTTCAATTCATTTTCCATATTTGCCATACTCATATTAGCTGGGGGAGGACTAGTTAAATTCTGATTATTTACTAATAGTTTCTTCAATGATTCTGGCTCTCTATTAGGTACATTTACAGTAACATTTTGTGCCGTATTCACTATTGCTACTGTTGGATAACCATCAACCTCGATATTTTCTTTGAGAGGACTTTTAGGGAATACATCATCGCGTATAGAAACCATAGGAACATTACGTTCGGGTAAACGTTCAAGTGTCTTCCATTCCGGTTTGAATGATTGACAGTGACCACACCAATCTGCATAAACGAAAACCATAATTACTGGTGAATTCTTCATTAAATTCTTTAATGGGCCCATTTGTCCTAGTGATGTTACATTTAATGCTGCTGCTTTTGATCTTTTGCGAGCTGTCTTTTTGGCTGCGCCACCACGTTGACGCTGATTACGCCGCCGTGTCATTTTCTTTGCCATTCTACTAATAGAAGATAAATGGCATCCGTTGATATGATTTTAGTTGCTATTATTATACTAGGTATCATCTATATGTATATCAATAGTCGTCAGTATTTAGTGCGTGATGGATTTACAGGATCCGTCAGTTGGCCCGGCGGTGTAGTCAGTCCACCACCCTTCTCTGTAACCGGTCCTTCTGGTTCAGGTTATACTTGGTAAAAATATTGGTATAAATCTATTATTTTAAGTGTAATATACATTTAGAATAATGAATATCAAAGATCCCAGAAATATTATGTATGTTCTAGTAATATTAGGATTTATCTATGCATTTATATTTATAATGGGTAAACGTAATATTGCAGGATTCCAGGTAAGGCGAGATGCTGTACCTATTCAGAAAGGCAGTGATATTCCGGTGACTCAGGATGCTGGAGCAGATCCATGGACTAAACCATATACTACTCGTCCTATACAGAAAGTTGATGATTATGAACATGATGTGATTTTTAATAATGAAGGTGATCGTCAAATGTCGAAGGGAGAGCTCAATGAGAAGATGCGTCTTTGGCCTTTCGATTGGGCTTCCCTGCCTCCTAGTGCTGCGCAATTCCAAGAAAAACAACAAGAATGGATGTTAGGCCTACAGAAAACTGGACCTGTGAGTACAGTGAAGTATGCGAACATTGAAAATTTTGAAGTATTACCACCTGATACTAAGAGTTTAGAAGAACAAGAGATGAAACTATTACAAACCTATGTCCCGGCATGCAGTAAGGACTTGAAGTATGATGTTGAAGATGCGAAGACATTAATTAACAAGATTTACGAGAAGAAGGGACAACGTCCTCTAGTTCACCAACGTGAAGATGGAGTGTATGAAGTTTTCGAAACTCAAGAGTTGAATCCAAAGATTGTTTATGAAGATGAAGCGGAAGCATCTACTAGTCGTATGTCACCTGCAGACTATAATGCTGCTACATTTGAAGTTCCACAAGAGGCGCGTGATTTAGCCGCTGGCTTAGATCCTTTCTTCGAATCGAGCGGACGTACACGGGCTGGACGGACCGATTACACACAATGGACACCTGGTCTTGAACGGTCTTTTGCTCCCACATACTCTCGTACTAATTGGTATTAGGTAAAAAATACAAACTTATTAGAATGACTAAATTTACGAATTTTTTTACAAGAAAGAAGAAATCACCATTTACATATTCAAATAATACTAAATTGAACAAAAATAATAATATAAAAGCATTTGAAAATCCACATTTTTTGAATTCTTTTTTAAATGTACGTTATAAGGAACTTTGGAATTCTTCGCGTTCATTTAATTCTGAAGGAAATATGCATACGTATGTTGTTGGTGAAAAAGTTTTGGTAAGATTACCTCAAGGTGAAATTCATAAAGATTTTCATTATGATTGGTTTAAAGCTATAGTTAAATCAGTCCATTTTTCTGATACTAATATTGATAAAAAATATCCAATATATTTCGTTGATATTGATGATGATAAATATAAACCAAGAAATTCTGAAGATGGTATCGATATAGGAGTAGTACCTGGAGACATGAGAAAAATTAATCAGACAGGAGGTAAGAAAAAAAGACGTAGAACACATAGACGCAGGCACTAAACTTAAAGACTAATCTCAACTAATAGTTGGGCAGTACACGCGGGTGTTCCAATGTGGTGGGTTGGAATGGAGTGCATGTTCTGGATGTAGAAGAGTTCCATGCATGTCCTGCTGAATTGCCTCACAGCCCCCTTTGCAAAGTGGTTATTGCATTTCATTTGTAATGAAAAGGTCATCGGTTCGATTCCGATAGGGGGCACACCGGATCGAAAGGTCCAGA